>TARA_R110000868_G_scaffold104578_1_pt1 | contig 21267 bp, 24 predicted proteins | sample TARA_R110000868 | Tara Oceans TARA_R110000868 (sample SAMEA4397489) | marine metagenome | biome: Polar Biome; feature: [SRF] surface water layer (ENVO:00010504); material: water (ENVO:00002006), including particulate matter (ENVO:01000060) such as... | depth 5 m | reverse complement strand
CACGCGCGTGAAGATGACGATGGCCAGGAAACCGACCACCCCCTGGACGATATTGGCCGGCAGATAGCCCCAGACGCCGCGCCAGAACATCAGTCTGCCCCGCTCAACGGATGGCCTGCCGGTCGCCCAGCAGCACGGGCACGGTGATCAGCATGACCCACAGGTCCAGCCACAGCGACTGGCGCTCGACATAGTCGATGTCCAGCTGCACGCGGCGGCGCACGTCCTGGGCCGAATGCAGCGGCCCGCGCGAGCCGTTGACGGCGGCCCAGCCGGTCATGCCCGGCTTGATGCGGTGGCGATGGGCGTATTCGGCCACCAGCCGCGCCGATTCGACATGGCCGGTCTTCATGCCGATGGCGTGCGGCCGCGGCCCGACCAGCGACATCTCGCCCTTCAGCACGTTCAGCAGCTGCGGCAGCTCGTCCAGACTGGTCGAGCGCAGGATGCGGCCGACCCGCGTGACGCGGTCATCGTCGGCGGTAACCTGACGCGAGGCCGTGGCGTCGGCCGTCTCGGGCCGCATCGAGCGGAATTTCCACACCACGATCTCTTCCTGGTTGAAGCCATGGCGGGTCTGACGGAACAGGACCGGGCCCGGGCCGTCGAGCCGGACGGCCAGCGCCACCAGCGCCATGACCGGGGCCAGCAGCACCGTGGCGGTCAGGCCGACGATCAGGTCCTGCAGCCGCTTGTTGAAGGCCCGGCGCTCGTCGTCGACCGGCCCGTCCAGCTGCGCCAGCGAGGTCCGGGCCAGCCGGTCGACGGCCTTGCCCCAGTCGGCGTCGGCGGGCTCGACCAGCAGGGTCACCTCATTGGGCAGGGTCCGCAGCCGGGTGGTCAGGTCGCGCACCCGCGCCTCGGCCTTGGGGTCGATGGCCAGCACGATGCGGTCGACATAGGGGGTCATGTGATGGGTCAGCAGATCGTCGGCCCGGCCCAGCACCGGCACCCCCTCGATGGCGCGCGGCGACCGGGCCAGCCGGTCGTCGAAAATGCCCAGCACATTGAGGTCGCGCCGCGTCAGCGCCTCGCGGATCAGGCCCTCGGCATGACGCGTCGCCCCGACCAGCACGATGCTGGGCGTCAGGGCCCCGGACCCGCGCCAGCGACTGACCAGATCGCTCCAGCCCATGTGCAGGCCGTTGAGGCTGATCAGGATCAGCCCCGTCCACACCAGATAGGCCGACCACGGCGCGGCGGCCCCGCGCATCAGCGCCCCCAGACCGAGGGTGGCGACCGCCCCGGCCAGGGTGACCCCGGCCACCGCGGTCAGATGCAGGCCGACCCGGTGGCTGCGGTTGAAGCGGTACAGGCCCAGCGAGCGCATCAGGGCCAGCACGGTGACGGCGCCGGCCACGAACGGCAGCACCTGCCACAGCCGGGCCTCGGCCAGGTTGCCGGGCACCGCCGCCCAGGCGCACAGCAGGCTGACGGCGATCACGGCCAGCACGTCGAAGGCGCGGAAATAGTGGACGGCCAGCCGCGCCGTATTGCGCTCGCGGGCATTGAGCCAGACCCCGGGCCGGAACGGGCCGCGCCGGGCGGCCCCGGCGGCGGCTTTGTCGCCGTCGGCGTCGGGATCGTTGTCCGCCCCGGCTGCCCCGGCCGCCATGGCCTGCAGGCCGGCGGCGTCCAGCCTCGCCGACTCGCCGGACGGCGAGGGCGATCGGGCAGGGGAACGGCGGCGGACGGTTTGGGTCATGGGCCTCGGGGGGTCGGATGCGCGCTGATCATGCACAGCGGCCCTCACTGTCGCGTTAACGCTGCCGCCGTCACCGGCACCCAAACCCGGTTGCGCCGCGCCGCGCCCTCGGCTATCTGCCGTGCCTGCTGGAGACGTGGCCGAGTGGCTTAAGGCAACGGTTTGCTAAATCGTCGTACCCTGTAAGGGGTACCCAGGGTTCGAATCCCTGCGTCTCCGCCAGACCTTCCCCGAACCTCGCGATCGAAACACCGGCTGATCCCTGCGCAGGCAGGGAGCGGGGCATGACTCGAGCCCTCTCCCGCCGGGAGAGGGTCGAGCTTGCCAACGGTGTTCCGGCGCAGGGTTTTGTCGCGCCCCCGCCCTCTACCCCACCGGCCGCCAATGCTTCCGCAGGGCCAGGGCCAGCAGGGAGTTGGCGATGGTAAAGCCGATCACCATCCAGATGGCCGCCGGATCGTCCCAGATCGCATCGGCCACGAACATGGCCAGGGCCCAGGCGATGGCGTGCAGGATGAAGATCGCGCTGACCCGCGCCCTGGCGCTGCGCTGGGCCACGGGGCTGATCCCGGCCGGTTCTGCGCGGTCGGCAGCCGCGTCCCGCGGCGCGGACCCGCCCGAGGTGATCAGGGTCAGGCCGACCCCGGCGAAGCCCGCCAGGCCGATCAGCGCCCCCTGGAGGGCCACACCCGCATCCGGCAGGATGACGAAGGCCGCGACCAGGGCCAGGCCGGTCAGCACCAGGATCCAGCCGCACAGACGTTCGGCCGCGCCGACCGGGGCGGCGCGGTTCAGCGGGAAGATCAGCTTGGGCAGGAAGTTTCCGGTCACGACCATGATCAGGCCCAGGAGGGCCCCCACGCCACGCTTGGCCATCACCCCGTCGATCTGGCCCGTTTCCTTGGCGATCACCACCCCGACGAAGGCGAGGAACAGGACGACGAGGGCGACCGAGCTCGATCGGCCGAGTGCCGGATGTGGGGATGCGGTCATCGGTGAGGTTCCTTGTTTGACTCGGACGGCGACGCCGCCGTCGCGGTGGCGCGATGCTGCAGACCCAGCAGGTCGGCGAAGCCCAGCAACGCCTCTTCCAGAACGGAAAGTTGCAGGTGATAGACGACGGTTTTTCCCTGCTTTTCCGACACGACCAGATGGGCGTCCCGCAGGACCGTGAAATGCGACGACATGGTCGAGGCGGAGATCGGAAACTCGGCTGCCAGGGCCCCGGCGGTCATCGACTGACGTCGCAACAGTTCCAGGATCCGTCGCCGCGTCGGGTCCGCCAGGGCCTTGAAGATCGTACTCATGTCTGGATGATTAGCTAACCATCAAAGTGATGTCCAGTACAATTTGATGGATGTCGAAATGATCGAATGTTGTCGTCATCCTCCGGCAAGCCGCGCCTTCGCGGCGCAGACCGGGGGACCCAGCGGCGCGCGTCAGCCCGATCTGTTCAGGCACGGTCGGTGCGGCCCTTCTCAAGCCCCTCTCCCGGGGGAGAGGGGTCGGGGTGTGGGCGTACGGTGCCACCTGTTTCGCACCGTAAGCCCTCTCCCTTTCGCGCCAGAACCCTCGCTGACGCTCGGGTGCGCTCAAGCCCTCTCCCGCCGGGAGAGGGACGCGATGCGACATGTTTGCGAAAAATCCCCCTATCAACGCTCCCCAAACCCCTTCCCATTCGACTCACTAACCTTGTCTGCCCCCAATCTTCCCGCCCTGGTTCCAACCAGCCCCATACTACCCCGGTTTCGTCGTGGGGGAGGGCGCAGAGGCCTTGCGAGCTCTGGGCGGCGGGATGCGGAGAAGCGGGGGCCCGGTTCCGGTCTGCCAGCGCAAGGCAGGCGACGCCCGGGGTCTGATCGGGATGATCGGATGTCAGGGATGCGGGGGATACGCATCCGGCCCGGGACCATGAAGCAAGCATGGCCCGCCCGTCAGGGGCGCTGCGGTAAGGCGCTAAACATCGCCACCCGACGCAAGCTTCTGAAAACTCTCCGTGCGGAGCGATCGGCCCCGGCCGAAACGGTATTTCATCAGAACTCCGGGCCGCGGTCCGGCGCTCCGCATGCCTTCCCGACCATCCCGGTCGTCCGGGGTGTCACGCCGGCCTGTCCGGTATCCCGCCCATCATCAGGGCCTGTCCAGGAGTCCGTCATGCCCAAGGTCCGATCCGCGACCATCCGGAATCATCCACAGCGTGAGCCGACGCGGGCCGAGCTCCGCGCCATGCGCACCGAGTTGCTGCAATACGTCGAGGCCGCCCGCTGGCGCCAAGCTGTCCATGTCCAGGCCTGGCGCACGGCCTGGGCCAACGGCACACGCTGGTGCGGCACGCCCGAGTTCGACCAGGCCGAGGCGGATGTCATCGCCTCCGGTCATCCGCGTCCGCCCGAGGCCTGGCTGGATCGCCCCCGACCGTCGTGGCTTCCAGAGCCTCAAATCGAGGACCCCGACCCCAACTTGACCTCGGGTGATCTTGGCACCGGGGCGGGAGCGGTCTAGGTCTGGGGTTCAATCCTCAGGAGACGAAATCATGGCCGATCTGGCTCAGGTTACCGAACACATCCGCGGCGCCGTGGGCGACGATTCCGGTCTCGGCAAGACCGTGAAGCTGGACCTTGGCGATGTCGGCAAGATCTATATCGACGGCGCGTCCAGCCCGAACACCGTGACCAACGAGGACAAGCCCGCCGACGCCACCGTCTCCATGACCTGGGACGACTTCATGGCCCTGTCGGACGGCAAGCTGGACCCGATGATGGCCTTCATGCAGGGCAAGCTGAAGATCGCCGGCGACATGATGATCGCCCAGAAACTGGCCCCGCTGCTGAAGCGCTGAGGTCGACCCGCTTCCCGCGTCGGGAAGCGAGCAACCGCCACTGGCGGTGAGGGCCGGGCCCCGGCGCTGCCGGGGCCGCGGTCGTCGTCGTCCGGAAGGATGAATGCCATGGACTTCAAGCCCAGCGACCGCGCCCAGCACTGGCAGGAGCGGGTCCGCCGTTTCCAGGACGACCGGGTCCTGCCGCGCCAGGCCGAATACCGGGCCCAGGTGCGCGAGAACGCCCGCCGGCAGCCACCGGTGATGGAGGAGCTGAAGGCCGAGGCCAGGGCCGCCGGTCTGTGGAACATGTTCCTGCCGGGCGAACACGGGGCCGGGCTGACCAATCTGGAATATGCGCCGCTGGCCGAACTGATGGGCCGGGCCCTGTGGTCGGCCGAGGTCTACAACTGCGCCGCGCCCGACACCGGCAATATGGAAGTCCTCCATATGTACGGCGACGCCGCCCAGCAGGACCGCTGGCTCAAGCCGCTGATGGCCGGCGAAATCCGCTCGGCCTTCCTGATGACCGAGCCCGAGGTGGCCTCGTCCGACGCCACCAATATCCAGACCCGGATCGAGCGCGACGGCGACCACTATGTGATCAACGGCCGCAAATGGTGGTCGACCAACATGGCCCATCCGAACGTGGCCGTGTCGATCGTCATGGGCAAGACCGACCCCGACGCCGCCAAACACGCCCAGCAGTCGCAGATCATCGTCCCGACCGACACGCCCGGCTTCCGCATCGACCGGATGCTGTCGGTGTTCGGCTATGACGAACTGCCGATCGGCCATGCCGAGGTGGTGCTCGAGAATGTCCGCGTCCCGGTCGAGAACCTGATCGCCGGCGAGGGCCGCGGCTTCGAGATCGCCCAGGGGCGGCTTGGACCCGGCCGGATCCACCACTGCATGCGCGTGATCGGGGCCGCCGAGGTGGCCCTGGAACTGATGTGCCAGCGCCTGCTCAGCCGCACCGCCTTCCGCAAGCCCCTGGCCGAGCATTCGGTCTGGGAACAGCGCATCGGCGAGGCCCGCACCAATATCGAGATGTGCCGGCTGCTGGTGCTCAAGGCCGCCTGGATGATGGACGAGGCCGGTGCCAAGAACGCCAAGTCCGAGATCGCCCAGATCAAGGTCGCGGCCCCGCGCATGGCCCTGCAGATTATCGACGACGCCATCCAGGCGTTCGGCGGGGCCGGGGTCTCCAGCGACACGCCGCTGGCCGAGACCTATGCCATGATCCGTACCCTGCGCATCGCCGACGGCCCGGACGAGGTGCACAACCGTACGATCGCCCGGCTCGAATATGCCAAACACGGCGGCCGTGGCGGCTGATCCCGGCCGGATCGGGCCTTCCGGTCCGGGGCGGCACAGTCCATAGGACGCCGCATGACGATGCATGGTAGCCGCTCCGGACGTCACCGCAGCGACCCCGGGGCCGCTGCGGCCGCCGGCGATTCCGGCCTGAAGCCCAGAGGCCCGTCGACGCTTCAGGCGCTGGCGGACCTGATGGGGCTGGTCGGTCGGTCGAATGCGCCGCAGCTGAAATTGCGCCTGGTGACTGCCGTGCTGTTGACCCTGACCGGCAAGGCGCTCGGGGTGCTGGCCCCGCTGGTGCTGGGGGCCGCCGTCAACGCCCTGGCCCAGGGACAGGGCACGGCCGTCGCCCTCGGCTGGGGCTTCGCCGGTTTCGCGGTCGGCTGGGCCCTGGTGCGGATGCTGGCCTCGACCGCGCCGCAGCTGGCCGATGTGGTGTTCGCGCCGGTCCGCTCCGCCGCCCAGCGCCGGGCCGCGACCGAAACCTTCGCCCATGCGCTCAGCCTGTCGCTCGACTTCCACCAGACCAAGCGCTCGGGGTCGCTGTCGCGAACCATGGAGCGCGGCGCGCGCTCGGTCGACTTCCTGTTGCGCATCCTGGCGTTCAACCTGGTGCCGACCGGGGTTGAGCTGGTTCTGGCCGCCGGGGTGCTGGGGGCGCACTACGACTGGCGTTTCGGGGCCGTCGCCGTGGTCGTGGTGCTGGTCTACACCGCCTCGACCTTCGCCCTGTCGAACTGGCGGCTGGAGCATCGGCGGACCATGAACACCGCCGACACCGAGGCCGCCGGCGTCTCGGTCGATGCCCTGCTCAACTACGAGACGGTCAAGTCCTTCGGAGCCGAGGCCCGTTCGGCCCAGGTCTATGACCGGGCGCTTGGCGATTACACCCGCGCCGCCCTCAAGGCCAACAGCTCCCTGGCCCTGCTCAACACCATCCAGGCCGGGATCATGAACCTCGGTCTCGGCATCATGGCCGTGATGGCCGGGTTCGAGGCCGCCGCCGGTCGCATGGGGCCGGGCGATGTGATGGCCGCCGTGCTGATCATGATCTCCCTGTACGGGCCGCTGAACATCCTCGGCTTCGCCTATCGCGAGGTGCGCCAGTCCTTCATCGACATGGAGGAGATGCTGAAGGTCACGCGCCAGACCCCGCAGGTCGCCGACGCCGCCGACGCCGTGCCGCTGCCGCGGGACGCGGCCCAGAGCGGCGGCAGTATCGCCTTCGAAGCCGTCGGCTTCCGCCACGATGCCCGTGCCAATGGCCTGGAAAACATCAGCTTCAGCGCCGCACCGGGGACCACGACCGCCCTGGTCGGTCCGTCCGGTGCCGGCAAGTCGACCATCGTCAAGCTGGCCCTGCGCCTGCTCGACCCCCAGGAGGGCCGGGTGCTGATCGACGGTCACGACGTGCGCCAGGTCACCCAGGCCTCGCTGCGCGCGGCCGTGGCCCTGGTGCCCCAGGACGTGGCCCTGTTCAACGACACCATCCGGGCCAACATTGGCTTCGCCCGCCCCGATGCCGACGAGGCCGCCATCTGGGCCGCCGCTGAAGCGGCCGAGCTGACGGCCTTCCTGCGCGACCTGCCCGAGGGGCTGGACACGCGGGTCGGGGAACGCGGGCTGAAACTGTCAGGCGGCGAGCGTCAGCGCGTCGGCATCGCCCGGGCCCTGCTGGCCGATCCCTGCATCCTGATCCTCGACGAGGCCACCAGCGCCCTCGACAGTCGCACCGAGGCGGCGATCCAGAAAACCCTGCGCAAGGTGCGGACCGGTCGCACGACCCTGGTCGTCGCCCACCGGCTGTCGACGATCGCCGACGCGGACCAGATTCTGGTGCTCAAGGCCGGGCGTATTGTCGAGCGCGGGGCCCACCATGAACTGGTCGCTCACGTTGACGGCGAATATGCGGCCCTGTGGCGCAAACAGACCCGGGGAGGGCGCACCCGACCCTAGTCCTCCAGCGTCGCGCTTCCGGGTTTCCGTACCGTCTGCAAGCCGGCCAGGACGGTCCGGCGTTCCACCTCGGCGTCGTCGGGCAGGCGCAGCAGCATCTGCATCGCCTGGGCGTGGACCGTGACAATCCGCCAGTCGAACAGCTCGCCGGCGGGGGCCGCATCGACCAGGTTGCACAAGTGGCTCGCCGCCTCGCACAACTGGTTCAGGCCAAACGGGCTGGCGATATCGATGATGGCATTGCTGCCGCGATAGACCTCGATCAACCGGTTGAAATTGTCTTCCAGGGATGTCGGGCGCGGGATCGCCAGCAGGGCCTTGATCATCCCGGCCAGGGCTTCAAGGCTGGGCGCGCGCCGTTCCTCGATATTGGCCTGGGCCTGAACCAGCGCCGCCCCGATGCTGATGCCGCCGGGCTTGTCGATCATTTCAGTCAGGCGGGACTTGCGGCGCTTGTGCGTGATGACCGTCATGACGGGACGCTGCTCTCAATCACCTCGGCGGTCCCCTGGGCGGCGGCCTCGGCCTGGGCGGCGGCCTTGCGGATCATCTGCTCGCGGCGCTCGTCACCGGGCGGGGAACCGTCGCGGAAGCGCCGATCCGGTCCGAAATAGTCGCCGACCTCGAGGAACGGGCGCTGGTCGCGCGAGACCCAGACGATGCGTTCCAGCAGCGTCACCGGGCTGAAGGGTTTGACGATCACGAAGCTGGCCCCGCAGTCCCGCGCCTCGGTGGCCCGTGAGCGGCGCAGGTGGGCGGCGGTCATGATGATCGGCGTGAAGGCATTGGGGTCCAGTCCGGAGCGACGCAGCCAGCGGACCATTTCGAACCCGTCCGTGCCGGGCATTTCGCAGTCGACCAGCACAAGATCGACCGGGGACTCCTTGAGAATGCGGATCGCCTCGGCGGCGCTGCGGCAGGCGTAGCGGGTGCGGATCCCGAAGCCGAGCAGAGCCTGACAGGTCAGATCCAGGGCGAAGGGGGAGTCGTCGACGACCATGGTCACAGCACTGCTGAGATTGACGACGGAACTGGCCCGGAGGGAGGTATCGAAACCACTCATCGAGCGGAAACCCCTGAGATCTGACAACTGGCTTCCGCCACCTGGTTCGATAACTATCCCTCTTGGGTGGCGAGGGGGTTAACGGTTCAACCTGCGCGGCCGATGGCGTAAAACCGGTCGGCACGATGCCGTCGCAAGGCGTCGGGCGACAGGCCCGACAGATCGCGCAACTCCTCAGCCAGCGCCTCCCCGACCGCGGCGACGGCGGCATCCGGGTCGGTATGGGCTCCGCCACAGGGTTCGGTGATCAGGCGGTCAACGATCTTCAGTCCGATCAGGTCGGGACCGGTGATCTTCATGGCCATGGCGGCGTCGCGTGCCCGCGCCCCGTCACGCCACAGGATCCCGGCCGCCCCCTCGGGCGAGATGACCGAATAGATCGAGTGTTCCAGCATCAGCACGCGGCTGGCACCGGCAATGGCGATGGCGCCACCGGATCCACCCTCGCCGGTAATGGTCGCGATCGAGGGGACGCCAAGGGTCAGACTGCGTTCGGTCGAGCGGGCGATGGCCTCGGCCTGGCCGCGCTCCTCGGCACCGAGCCCCGGATAGGCCCCGGCGGTGTCGACGAAGGTCAGGACCGGCAGCCCGAACTGTTCGGCCATGTCCATCAGGCGCACGGCCTTGCGATAGCCTTCCGGCCGGGCCATGCCGAAATTGTGCTTCAGGCGGGACTCGGTGTCATTGCCCTTCTCGTGGCCCATGATCACCAGAGCCTCGCCGCGGAATCGGGCCAGGCCGCCGAGGATGGCCTGGTCGTCGCCGAACTGTCGATCGCCGCGCAGTTCAACAAAGTCGGTGAACAGGCCATCGATGTAGTCGATCAGGTGCGGGCGCTGCGGGTGCCGCGCGACCTGGGTTTTCATCCAGGGGTCAAGGTTGGCGTAGGTCTTGGTGCGGAGTTGCTCGGCCTTGCGGCGCAGGCCCTCGATCTCGGTCTCGAACGAACCCGACGTCGTGGACAGCAGGCTCAATTCCTCGATCTTGGCCTCCAGATCGGCGATCGGCTTTTCGAACTCGAGGTAGTGGGTGGCCATGAAGGCGTCCGGTGCGGCAGGCGCGACAGATGCGCCACGGGAAGGCGGCGGAACCTAGTGGGGCAATCGCGCGCGGGCAAGTGAGGCGTCAGTCTTCCCGCGCCAGCGGGTGATTCTGTTGCACGGCCCGACTGAGCCGATCGGAGGTGACATGGGTATAGATCTGGGTCGTGGCAATGTCGGCATGACCCAGCAGGGTCTGGACCACCCGCAGGTCGGCCCCACCTTCCAGCAGATGGGTGGCAAAGGCGTGGCGCAAAACGTGGGGACTGACCCGGGTCGGTTCGATCCCGGCAGTAACGGCGGCCTGATCCAGCATCTGTGCGAAACGTCGCGGTGTGAGATGACCGCGGCCACGCCCGGACGGAAACAGCCAGACACTGTCCGGTATGCCGGGTTTGCGACCCGCGTCACGCACGGTCAGCCAGACGCGAACGGCCTCGCGTGCCGCGGCATTCAGCGGCGCAAGTCGTTCCTTGCCGCCCTTGCCCCGCACGATCACAAAGGCGGGGTCCCTACGGACCGATTCGACCCTGAGGTTGAGCAGCTCCGAGACCCGCATACCCGAAGCGTAGGCCAGCTCCACCAGGGCGACCATTCTCACACCACTGCTCCCGTCGCGAGCCGAGGCCGCTGCCATCAGTCGGCCGATCTCGACGATGGACAGGGTGCGGGGCAGGGACCGCGCCCGTCTGGGGGCGTCCAGGCGGCGGGACGGATCATCGGTCCGCCAGCCCTCGGCCAGAATGAATCGGTAGAACTGGCGAATGGACGAGCGTCGCCGCGCAGTCGTCGCTGGCGACAGTCCGCGTGCGGCAAGGCCCGCGAACCAGACCTCGATCGCGGCTGCATCGGCGGCCATCAGTCCGCCGTCCCTGGACAGACAGGCCTCGGCGTCCGCCAGGTCCCGCCCATAGGCCGACAGCGTGTGCGGCGAGGCGTCCCGTTCGACCGCCATCATCTCCAGAAAGGCTTCGATCTGCGGGGTGCTCACGAAAACCCGCCATTCCCGGCAACGCGCTCCCTTGCGGGGCTCCATCTTGATGTAGAGGGTGAAGCGATCATGTGTGCCTGCCTCGCCGTTCCCGACCGACCTTTGCCTGCGGAGCGGTCCGCATGAGCGATGATGCGCCGATTCCGGCACCACGACGCACCATTGCGCTGGTGGGCTTGATGGGAGTGGGGAAATCCACCGTCGGGCGGCGGCTGGCCCGTCGTCTTCATCTGCCGTTTGCCGATGGGGACGCGGAAATCGAGGCGGCAGCCGGAATGACAGTATCCGAAATCTTCGCCGAACTGGGCGAACCGGAGTTCCGGGCGGGGGAGGCCAGGGTCATGCGGAGGCTGTTGCAGGGCGAACGGCGGGTTCTGGCGACCGGTGGCGGAGCGATCCTGAACCCGGAGACCAGAGCCCTGATGAAGAGCCGGGCGACCACGGTCTGGATGCGGGCGGACTTGGCGGTTGTAGCGCAACGCGTGCAGCGCCGGGACACCCGGCCGCTGCTGCGCGGTCGCGACCCGCTCGAGGCTCTGGAGGCCATGGCGGCCATCCGTTATCCGATCTACGCCACGGCCGACGTCACGGTGGATGTTGCCGGCGGCGCTCATGCTGACGCCGTGGAGGCGATCGTGAGCACCCTGGAGGCTTTCTGGGCCCAGGATCCGTCGTCATGAGCACGCTCCTTTCTGTCTCGGGTGCGGGCTTCACCCCCTACGAAGTCGAGGTCGGGCGAGGTGTAATTGCTGGTCTGGGCGTTCAGATCGCCGCGCTGACCGGGGGACGCGTCGTGGTGGTCAGCGACGAGACAGTGGCTGCGTTGCATGGCCCGGCGGTCCTGGCATCTCTGGAAAGTGCCGGGCTGAAACCCCGGATCCTCACTGTACCGCCCGGCGAAGCGTCCAAATCCTTCGCCGAACTGGAGAGGGTAATCGATCGGCTGCTGGCCTACGAGCTGGACCGCAAGGACATCATCGTTGCCTTGGGAGGGGGCGTCGTCGGGGATCTCACCGGGCTGGCGGCGGCGCTCTACATGCGGGGCATCGATTTCGTACAGGTGCCGACCACCCTGCTGGCCCAGGTCGATTCCTCGGTCGGCGGCAAGACGGCAATCGACACGCCCCGTGGCAAAAATCTGGTCGGGGCCTTTCACCAGCCGCGCCGGGTGACTGTTGATATCGATGTCCTGGCCACCTTGCCGCCCCGCCAGTTGCGCTCGGGCTGGGCCGAGGTTCTGAAGCACGGCCTGATTTGCGACGCGCCCTTCTTCGACTGGCTGACGGACGAAGGGGCGATCGGTGCGACCGGCGACGCGGCGGCGCTGGAACGGGCGGTTATCCGGTCGGTCCAGATCAAGAGCGCCATTGTCAGCGAGGACGAGCGCGAGGCTGGACGACGCGCCCTGCTGAACCTCGGCCACACCTTTGGTCATGCCCTTGAGGCCGAACTGGGTTTTGACGAAACAATTCTGACCCATGGCGAAGCCGTGGCGCTCGGCTGCGCGATGGCCTTCCGCTATTCGGCGGCGCTCGGTCTTTGCTCGGACGATCAGGCCCGGCGCGCGGTGGCCGGGCTTGCCGCGGCAGGCCTGCCCACGAGTTTGGCGGAAGTCGGCGATGTCGGCGCGGAGGCGCTTGTCAGGCGCATGGCCGGGGACAAGAAGGCGGAGAATGGCCGCTTGACCCTGATCTTGGCGCGAGGAATCGGGGAAGCGTTTGTAGAGCGGGCTGTGGATGTCGCGAGTCTGGCAGAATTCCTTCGATCCGAGGGTGCCCGGTGATTCTGAAGGCTGATGTCCTGGAGAACAGGTTCGTTCGGCTGGAGCCCTTCGCACCGGCCATCGAAGACGAGGTTCGGGTGGCGCTGGATTGCGATCCGGCCGCCTGGGACGGAATGGTGGCCGCGGCCTATGGTCCCCATTTCGACTCCTGGTGGGCAACGGCAAGCGCTGCCATGTCCACCGGTTCGAGAATTCCGCTGGCCGTCCGCCGTAGGGATGACGGCGCTGTGGTCGGTACGACCAGCCTGTACGAAATTCGACCTGAGCATCGGCGGTGTGAAGTCGGCTCAACCTTTTATCGCCCCGAGGCGCGTGGCGGCCCGGTCAATCCAGCGTGCAAGCGGCTGCTCCTCGAGCATGCCTTTGCCGCCGGCGCGGTTCGGGTCGAGATCATCACCGACGCCCTGAACCTGTCGAGCCAGGCGGCGATTCGCAAACTGGGGGCCCGGGATGAAGGCATTTTGGCCCGTCACAAGATCACCTGGACCGGTCGGGTCCGGGACACGGCGCAGTTCGCCGTCCTGGACACCGACTGGCCCGGGGTGCGTCAGAAGCTGGATGACCGGCTGGCGCGTTTCGACGCGGGCTGAGCGCTGCTCAGTCGATCGCGCGGCATTCGGTCGGGGCCTGACCGTCGGCGGTCCAGCGCGCGGTGTCGCCCTTGCCGCGCAGCTCCGAACCACTGGCCTTGTACCAGATGCCGTCGGCGGCGCGTTCCTGATGCAGGTCAACGGCTTCGCCCATCGAGTTTCGAACCGTCGCCATCATCCGGGGATTATCGAAGTCGACCGATATCCGGTCCCCGTTGTCACACAGGTAAAGGGCCCGAACCACCCGATTCAGGGCGCGATCCTGGAGCTCCGCTCCGGTCTGGTGCCGGGGCATTTGCGTGTCGCGGGCGCGCGCCTGGATGGCTTCCCCGTCGGTCGGAGCCGCCCGGGACGGCTGGTCGCAGCCGGACACGGCCAAGGCCAAGCCCAGCAAGGCGGTCAGGCCGGAAAGATGGGGGATGCGGATGGCAGATATCCTCTTCATCTGGAGTCCGGCCTGGTTGCGCCGGAAAACCCTCGACCTAACGTTCGGCCATGATCGCCGTTCCTGTGCGGCGGCTGCGAAAGAACTGGCGGAGCAGTTCTCCCCCTTCGGTGGCCAGCAGCCCGCCTTCGACGCGGGGCCGCCAGTGGCAGGTCGGCTGGTCGAAAACCCGGGCACCGTGGATCACCGCGCCGCCCTTGGGATCGTTGGCTCCCCAGACCACCCGGCCGATTCGGGCGTGGCTGATGGCCCCGGCGCACATCGTGCAGGGTTCAAGCGTCACATAAAGTGTCAGGTCAGTGAGCCGATAGTTTCCGAGGGCTTGAGCCGCCGCGCGCAGGGCCACAATTTCAGCGTGGGCCGTGGGATCATGGGCTCCGATCGGACCGTTGCGGCCCTCGGCGATGACAGCTCCGCTGGCCTCATCGACCACGACGGCCCCCACGGGCACCTCTCCGGTGTCCGCTGCCGCTTGCGCAAGCTCGAGTGCCATGCGCATGAACCGCTCATCATGGTCCGCCATACAGATGACAACGACAAGAACGCCCGCCCCCGTCAAGATGACCGGGCGCGCAAACCCAATTCCGATCCCGCCACCAGCGGTCCCCGGTACTCGGTCGCAAGGCCGAGGATCGTCGACGAGCGGCCCGAACGGCCCGGTGGCAAGGGCGCGTTCGCCAAGGACGGTCCGCGCAAGGACTTCCCTCGCAAGGATGGGCCCCGCAAGGATGGCCCGCCGCGCAAGGATGGGCCGCGCAAGGACAGCAAGGACGCCAAGACTCCGGCTGAACCCAAGCGCAGCGAACGGATCGCCAAGGCCATGGCCCGCGCCGGCATCGCCTCGCGTCGCGAGGTCGAACGACTGATCGGTCTGGGCAAGGTGGCCCTGAACGGCAAGATTCTGGCGACCCCGGCGGTGCTGGTGACGCGCGACGACGTGATTACCGTCGACGGCAAGACCATCGGCTCGGCCCAGGCGACCCGGGTCTGGCGCTATCACAAGCCCGCCGGACTGGTGACCTCGCACAAGGATCCGGCCGGACGGCCGACCGTGTTTGACGCCCTGCCGGGCGGCCTGCCGCGGGTGATCTCGGTCGGACGCCTGGACCTGAATACCGAAGGCCTGCTGCTGTTGACCAACGACGGTGAGCTGAGCCGGGCGCTGGAACTGCCGACCTCGGCCCTGGTGCGTCAATACCGGGCAAGGGCGCGCGGTCGTGTCACCCAGGAAGCCCTCGACAAGCTGCAGGACGGGGTCACAGTCGACGGTGTCCGCTACGGCCCGATCGACGCCAGGCTGGAGAAGGCCAAGACCCTCGGCGAGGGTGAACGCGCCGGAGCCAATCTCTGGATCAGCGTCTCGATCACCGAGGGCAAGAATCGCGAAGTCCGCAAGGTGCTTGAGTCGCTGGGTCTGACCGTCAACCGGCTGATCCGCCTGGCCTATGGTCCGTTCCAGCTCGGCACCCTGCCGGTCGGTTCGGTCGAGGAGGTCGGCCCTCGCGTGATCCGCGAGATGCTGTCCGAACATATCCGCCCCGACAGCCTGCCCCAGGGCAATACGGTCCAGACCCCGACGCCGGTGCCGGGTCGTCGCAGCAATGCGCCGATCGTCAAGGGCAATTCGGGATCGGCCATCTCCGATCCGTCGCGCAAGCCCAGCCGCATCCGGGCCGCGCAGGACGCCGCCGCAGACGGCAGCGCCCGGGCCGAGACGGGCAAGCGTCCGCCGAAGAAGGAGGGCTGGGCCAAGGCCGCACCGCGCACCGCCTCGCCACACAAGGCCTGGAAGCCGCGCGAGGGCAGCGACGCCGACAAGCCCAGGCATTTTTTCAAGGCCGGCACGGCTCCGTCGGCTCCCGAGGGCGAACGACCCAGGCGAGCCTTCAAGCCGCGCGAGGATCAGATGATCGGCCCCAAGGGGACGTCGCGGGGGCCGGGCGATCGTCCGACCCGCAGCTTCGCCACACGTGACGGTGCCGGTCCTCGGGGTACCGATGGTCCCAAGCGCGATTTCAAGCCCCGCACCGGTCCGCGCCCCACCGGCGGCAAGCCGACCGGACCGCGTCCGGGTGGTCCCCGCGGACCCCGCTCGGGCGGCTGATCCGTGCGGATCGTCGCCGGAGCCCTGAAGGGCCGCACCCTCGTCGCGCCGGAAGGGCAGGATACGCGGCCGACGTCCGACCGGGCGCGGCAGGCGGTGTTCAATATGCTGGAGCATGCCGCCTGGGCCGGGCCGCTGGCCGGGGCGCGGGTGCTGGACCTGTTCGCGGGCTCGGGGGCGCTCGGGTTCGAAGCCATCTCGCGGGGGGCGGCCTTCTGCCTGTTCGTCGAGACCGATGATGCGGCGCGCGGAGCCATCCGCGAGAATGTCGACGCCTTCAGCCTGTTCGGCCAGACCCGGGTGCATCGGCGCAGCGCGACCGATCTGGGCGTGCGTCCTGGCTCGGCCGGCGAGCCGTTCGATCTTGTCTTTCTCGATCCGCCCTACGGCAAGGGCCTGGGACAACAGGCGCTGGCCCGGCTGATCGCGGAAGACTGGCTGAAGCCGGGGGCCATCGTCGTGTTCGAACGCGGTGCGGGCGAGCCGGAGATCGAGACGCCCGGCTATGCGCGACTCGACGCCCGCGATTATGGCGCGGCGCGGGTATTGTTCCTCAAGGCTCAGTAGCCGGGTCATCGCGCAGCGCCCGCAGGGTTGCCGCGTGGGCCGTCATGCGCCGACGGCACCGCCGGGCGTGCGCGACGTAGAGTCCGATACAGACCAGCAGGAAGGCCGCCATCATCAGCATTGTCCTGGTGGTGACTGAGCCTGTCGGTGAAAGCCCGGCCAGAGTGGTAACGAAGACGAAGGCCGCCAGACTGGTGGCCACGCCCGCCCAGGCCCAGCGGTAGCCGGTCCGGGCCTGGGCGATCGCCGAAAGGACGACGGCTTCGGGCGTTCCGGTCAAAACACCGGGGTCACCGCGGCGGGACCAGAGGGTACCGGCGAGGGCGACGCCGACGAAGGCGATGGCCGCCAGGGCGATGGTCCAGGGCAGGTCGCGAACCAGGGTAGCCCAGAGCACGACGCCGACGGTGACGACCCCGCCGGCGATCTCGCCGGCGAAATTGAGTCGGGCGAGGCGGTCCCGGCGACGCACGGCGCGAAACAGGTTCGGATCCAGCCGCGGCGGCGTCGCGGGTCGGTCGGTCCAGGTCCGGGTCAGGTCGGACCAGTCGTCGTTCGGGGGCATGGTCATGGGCGATCCTGCGGGTTGAGCGCGTCGCGCAGCGCCGCCTTGGCGCGGGTCAGGCGGATGGAGACGGTATTGGCGTTCAGCCCCAGCATCGGGGCGATCTCGGCCGGGGTGAAGCCTTCGAGGGTCAGCAGGGCCGGCTGCCGGAGGGACAGGGGCAGATCGCGCACGGCGACGGTCAGACGGGCCTGCAGGTCGCGGGCCTCAAGGGCGTCATGGGGCGTGGGGGCGGCGCTGGGCATTGCCTCGTCCAGCGGCTGACGGCGCGGCTCGGCGGCTTCGCGGGCCACATGGGTCACGGCGCGGTTGTGGGCCACCCGGGCGATGAAGGCGCGTACCGGGGCCTCGCCACGGTAACGGGGCATGGCGCGCCAGACGGCCAGCAGGATGTCCTGTTCCAATTCATGTCGACGCGCAGGCCCGGCCTCATAGGCCGAGGCGATCCGGCGCAGCATCGCCCCGTGTTCATCGAGCAGGGCCTCGAAGGTCTGGTCACGTCCCAAGCGGGGGGCTCTCCAAAAAAATATCGGTCGCGATGAAAGACTCGGACTCAGGGCGAGACTTTCAGGTCAGGCATCAAAAAAGATGAAGAGGAGTTGCTCATGACGATCGAAGTTGAAAACACCAAGCCGGGCCTGCTGAAAAAGGGCCGGGGCTTTCTGTGGACCCTGGCGGCCTTCCTGGGCGTGGCGGCGGTGTGCGGATGGGGGGCGCTGGGGATCGGCCTCTGGATGGATGTGGAGCGCACGACCCGGCTGATCCTGGCGATTGTCGCCGCGGTCGCGACCGAGGCCCTGTTCTGGACGGTGGCGACGGCGTTGGGCGTCTCGGTGCTGGAAGCGCGCAAGCGCATCTGGCGGAAGATCACGGGGCGGGGGGCCCCGTCCGCGCCGACAGCCGTGGAGTAAAATGACCGCTTGACCCTGACGCGGCGTGAGGCCCGATAGGGTTGTCCATGCGGAACGATGCGAGCCTCAGAACCTATACCGTCAGCCAGCTGGCGCGGCTGTCCGGAACCTCGGTCCGGACCCTGCATCACTATGACGAGATCGGTCTTCTGAAGCCAGCGTCGGTCGGCGACAACGGCTATCGCTACTATGGGCGCGAGGAGATGCTGCGACTGCAGCAGATCCTGCTGCACCGGGAGTTCGGCCTCGCCCTCGGCGAGATCGGGACCCTGCTGGATCGCGTCGGTCCCGACCGTCTGACGATGCTGCGTGAGCAGCGGGCGCGGATCGCGGGGGAGGCGGACCGTTATCGTCGACTGGCCCGGACGATCGACCGCACGATCGCCGAACTTGAAGGACGAGACACCGTCATGGACAAGCAACTGTACGAGGGCTTCAGCCCGGAGAAACAGGCCGGTTACGAGGCCTGGATCATCGACAAATACGGCGAGCAGGCCCGGCCGCGCATTGACGCCGGACGGGCGGCGTTGGCGGCCATGTCGCCGGAGCAGAAACAGGACTGGATGGCGGAGGTCGCCGGCATCGAAGGCGACCTGGCGCGGGCGATGGCCGAGGGGTTCGCGGCCGACGATGCGGCTCTGGATCCGGTGATGGCCGCGCACCACGCCTGGGTCGGGCGGATGTGGAAGGTCCCGCCGACCGCGACGGCCTATGCCGAGCTGGGCGTGCTCTACAGCACCAATCCCGAGTTCCGGGCGCGGTATGAGGGCATCCGTCCCGGCCTGGCTGACTGGATGGCTGCGGCCATGAAGAGTTACGGGGGACGTGCCCTGCAAGGCTGACCCCTGACCGGCCGGGGTCCCCATGCCCCGGCCGCCCCTTGCGATTCGGGGAGAAATCTTACAGAACAATGCTCTGCGACACCGGGAGCGAGGCATGACCACCAGACAGTCCGGCATAGGCCCCGTGGTCATGGCGCTGTTGTCGATCGTGGTCGTCGTCCAGTCCGCGGCCCTGGCCTGGTTGCTGCTGGTGTCGCCGGACCGGGAACGGGTCCAGGCGGATCTGAAGCGCGATCCGGTCCCGACCCTGGTCAATATGTGCACCGCCGCCTTTCCCAAGCCCGAGGGCAAGGACAGCTACAAATTCTGAGGCTCAGCGGCGGCCGAACAGTTTCTCGAGGTCGTTGAGCTTGAGTTCGACATAGGTCGGGCGGCCGTGGTTGCACTGGCCGGAATGGGGGGTGGCCTCCATCTGGCGCAGCAGGGCGTTCATCTCGGGGGCCGAGAGGACGCGGCCGGCGCGGACGCTGCCGTGGCAGGCCATGGTGCCGCAGACCTCGCCCAGCCGTTCGGTCAGGGCCAGGGCCGCGCCGTGTTCGGACAGGTCATCGGCGATGTCGCGGATCAGGCCCTGGACGTCGGTGTCACCCAGCAGGGCCGGGGTCTCGCGCACCAGCACCGCCCCGCCGCCGAACGGTTCGACGACCAGGCCGAGCGCCGCCAGTTCGTCGGCGCGGGCCAGCACGCGGTCGGCCTCGGCCGGGTCCAGCTCGACCACCTCGGGGGTCAGCAGGGCCTGGCGGGTGACGGCCCCCTGGGCCATCTGCACCTTCATCTTCTCATAGACGAGGCGTTCGTGGGCGGCGTGCTGGTCGACGACGATCAGGCCGTCGCGGGTCTGGGCCACGATATAGGTGCCGTGCAGCTGGGCCCGGGCGGCCCCGAGCGGAAAGTCGACGGGGTCGGGTCCAGGACCGGCGTTCGTCAACGGTTGATCGGCGAACGATGGTCCGCCCTCGAACCGGGCCGACCGCTCATTCAGGCCGGGGATGACGCCAGTGGTCGGGGCGGCGGAATTCCAGCCGGTCCAGCCGCTGAACCCGGCGGCCGAGGGCGAGGACGGGCTGTAGGCCGGCGCGCCGCTGTGGGCCTGGAAGCCGGCCAGGGCGTCGGCGGCGACCGTGGTCGAGGCCCGATGGCCGGCGGCGTGCAGGGCGTGACGCAGACCGCCGACAATCAGGCCGCGCACCATGGCCGGATCACGGAAACGCACCTCGGCCTTGGCCGGATGCACGTTCACATCGACATAGAGGGGGTCGACCTCGAGGAAGAGGACGGCGGCCGGGTGGCGGTCGCGGGCGAGGAAGTCGGCATAGGCTCCGCGCAGGGCCCCCTGGAGCAGCCGGTCGCGCACCGGGCGGCCGTTGACGAACAGATACTGGTGGCCGGCGTTGCCGCGGCTGTAGGTCGGCAGGCCCGCATAGCCGGTCAGGCGCACACCGTCGCGCGACTGGTCGATCAGCAGGGCATTGGCCTCGAAATCGCGACCCAGCAGGGCGGCGAGTCGTTTCAGCCGGCCTTCGTCGCCCGGATGTTCGGCCGGCAGGCGCAGGGTGGTGCGGCCGTCGAGATCGAGGGTGAAGGCCACCGCCTCATGGGCCATGGCCTGGCGTTTGATCTCTTCCGAAATGGCCATGGCCTCGGACCGTTCGGACTTCATGAATTTGAGCCGGGCCGGGGTGGCGTAGAACAGGTCGCGGACCTCGACCCGGGCCCCGTGCGGGCCGGGGAAGCCCGCGGGGCTGACCGGACGCTGGTCGCCGCCCTCGACGGTGATGGCCCAGGCCTCGGACGGTCCGGCCCCGGGTTCCGGCCGCGCGCGGCTGGTGATGGTCAGGCGGGCGACCGAGCCGATCGAGGGCAGGGCCTCGCCGCGGAAGCCGAGGGTGGAGATGCGCAGCAGGTCGACGTCACCGGCGTCGTCAGCCTGGAGCTTGGAGGTGGCGTGACGCTCGACCGCCAGGGCCAGCTGGTCCGGGGCCATGCCGTGGCCGTCGTCGGCGATCAGGATGCGGGTCAGGCCGCCGCCGTCGGCCTGGATCTCGATGCGCTGCGCCCCGGCGTCGAGCGCATTCTCGACCAGTTCCTTGATGGCACTGGCCGGACGTTCGACCACCTCGCCGGCGGCGATGCGATTGACGGTTTCGGGGGGGAGGCGGCGGATGGGCATGGGATTCGGCAGGATAGGCGGTTGTCGGGGGCGGGGCGAGGGGGCACGCGAAGGCGTCGTTGTGTCCTGTTGCTGTCGTCATCCCGGGGCGATCCCGGCGTAAGCCGGGAGAGACCCCGGGACCCAGCGGCGCGCGACAGCGCGATCTGTTCAGCCAGGAGCGGTGGCCCCGTTTTCGCCTTCGCTCCGCTGCGGCTCCGCTGGGTCCCGGGGTTCGCTTCGCGCCCCCGGGATGACGAAAGCAGAGGGAATTGAGCAGGCAGGCACGCGCAGGCTCCGCGCGCCGGACCGGCTGCGGTGATGGGGGCATGGGCGGAGCGCCGGGCGGACGCCCGGAGACCGTGTGGGTATATGTTTCGGCGAACGTCAGACGCTCCGCGCGGACGGGTTTCCACAT
>TARA_R110000868_G_scaffold408138_2_pt1 | contig 21269 bp, 18 predicted proteins | sample TARA_R110000868 | Tara Oceans TARA_R110000868 (sample SAMEA4397489) | marine metagenome | biome: Polar Biome; feature: [SRF] surface water layer (ENVO:00010504); material: water (ENVO:00002006), including particulate matter (ENVO:01000060) such as... | depth 5 m | reverse complement strand
CTTTCAGGCGGCGAGGGCTGCGGTCGCTGCTGCAGAGGCGCAGGCGGCGGCCGCGCAAGCCGCGATCGGCCAGGCCAAGTCGAACGTTGTTGCGGCGCAATCGGCGGTCGAAGCCACGCAGGCCACTATCCAGCGCATCCAGGCCGATATCGACGACAGCGTGCTGAAATCTCCGCGTGACGGGCGTGTCCAGTACCGCGTCGCTCAGCCCGGTGAGGTGCTTTCTCCGGGCGGTGTGGTGCTGAACATGGTCGATCTCACCGATGTGTACATGACGTTCTTCCTCCCGACCGAACAGGCTGGACGAGTCGCGCTCGGGGCCGAGACGCGGCTCGTGCTCGACGCCGCCCCGCAATACGTCGTCCCGGCCAAAATTTCCTTCGTCGCGGATGTCGCCCAGTTCACGCCCAAGACGGTGGAGACAGAAGAGGAGCGGCAGAAGCTGATGTTCCGCATCAAGGCGCGGATTGACCCGGACCTGCTCAGGAAGCATCTCCACCAAGTCAAGACCGGTCTGCCGGGCATGGCCTATGTGCGGCTCGACCCGCGGGTGGATTGGCCGCCCGAACTGCAGGCCAGGCTGCCGCAGTGAGCCGCGATCTAGATGAACAGGTCGAGAACGGCGGGGGTGCTACCGCGCCGGTTGCCCGCCTGCGGGATGTGTCCCTGCGCTACGGCAAGGTGCGTGCGCTCGAAGAGGTCAGTCTCGATCTCCCTGCGGGCTGCATGGCCGGGCTGATCGGCCCGGACGGGGTCGGCAAGTCGAGCCTGCTGGCGCTGATTTCGGGCGCCCGCGCGGTTCAGACGGGACAGGTCGAGGTGCTCGGCGGCGATATGGCCGATGCGCGCCATCGCGGCGGTGTCGGCCCGCGCATCGCCTACATGCCGCAGGGCCTGGGGCGGAACCTTTATCCGACGCTCTCGGTGTTCGAGAACCTCGACTTCTTCGGGCGCCTGTTCGGGCATGACGGCGGCGAACGGGCGCGCCGCATCGAGGTGCTGACCGAAGCCACCGGGCTCAAGCCGTTTCTTGATCGAGCGGTCGGCAAGCTGTCGGGCGGGATGAAGCAGAAGCTCGGCCTCTGCTGCGCGCTGATCCACGACCCGGACCTTCTGATCCTCGACGAACCTACCACCGGCGTCGATCCCCTCTCACGACGCCAGTTCTGGGAGTTGATCGCCGGCATCCGTCGTTCCCGTCCGGGCATGAGCGTGCTGGTGGCCACGGCCTATATGGAGGAAGCGGCACGCTTTGACTGGCTGGCGGCGATGGACGGCGGGCGGGTGCTGGCCAGCGACACGCCTCAAGGCCTACTGCAGAGCACAGGGGCGGATTCGCTGGAGGCGGCCTTCATCCGGCTGCTGCCGGAAGACAAGCGCCTAGACTATCGGGCAGTCGAGATCCCACCGCGGCCGGAAGACGATGGCGATACGGCGATCGAGGCCCATGATCTGACCATGCGCTTCGGCGAGTTCACCGCGGTCGATCATGTGAACCTACGTGTCCCACGGGGTGAGATTTTCGGTTTTCTCGGCTCCAACGGCTGCGGCAAGACCACGACGATGAAGATGCTGACCGGCCTCCTGCCGCCGAGCGAGGGCCGGGCCTGGCTGTTCGGACACGAGGTGGACCCGCACGACCTCGCGACTCGCCGCCGCGTCGGCTACATGTCGCAGTTCTTCTCGCTCTACACCGAGCTCACGGTGCGCCAGAACCTGGTGCTTCATGCCCGGCTGTTCCACGTGCCCGCTGCCGAGATTTCAGGGCGCGTGGACGAAATGGTTGAGCGATTCGATCTAGGCGCGGTGATCGACAGTCTGCCGGGACGGCTGCCCCTCGGCCACCGGCAACGTCTGTCGCTGGCGGTCGCTATGATCCACAAGCCCGAGATGCTGATCCTCGACGAGCCCACCTCGGGCGTCGACCCGGTGGCGCGCGACGCCTTCTGGCGCATGCTGGTCGAGCTGTCGCGCCGCGACGGGGTGACCATCTTCATCTCCACCCATTTCATGAACGAGGCCGAGCGCTGCGACCGCATCTCGCTGATGCACGCGGGCCGAGTGCTGATCACCGACACGCCCGCCGCTCTGATCAGGCAGCGGGGCGTGGAGACCCTGGAAGAGGCGTTTGTGGCGCATCTGGAGGAGGCGACGGAGCAGGGCGAAGCCGCCGAAAGACAACCAGATGGGACAGCTTCGCTCGATTCGGTTGATGCGTCGGCAGGCCATGTCGAACCACAAGGCTGGCGGCGCCAGTTCGACCCCCGACGCATGGTCAGCTATGCCCGGCGCGAAGGGTTGGAGCTGCGCCGCGATCCCATCAGGATGACGCTGGCGCTGCTCGGCAGCGTCATCCTGATGTTCGTGATGGGCTATGGGATTAGCCTCGATGTCGAGGATCTCACCTTCGCGGTACTGGACCGCGACCAGACCACCGTCAGCCGCGATTATACGCTCAACCTCGCCGGCTCCCGGTACTTCGTCGAGCGGGCGCCGATTACCGGTTATGCCGATCTCGACCGGCGCATGCGCGAAGGCGACATCAGCCTGGCGATCGAGATCCCGTCGGGCTTCGCGCGCGACATCGCCCGGGGCCGGCGGGTCGAGATCGGCGCCTGGATCGACGGCGCCATGCCGACACGGGGGGAGACCGTCCGCGGCTATGTGCAGGGGATTCATGCCCATTGGCTGGCGACCAAGGCGCGCGAGGCCGGCCACGGTGAGGCTTTGGCGGGGCTGGTCAATATCGAGACCCGGTTCCGCTATAACCCGGACGTCAAGAGTCTGGTCGCGATGGTGCCGGCGGTGATCCCGCTGCTGCTCATGCTGATCCCGGCCATGCTCGCGGCGCTCAGCGTGGTGCGCGAGAAAGAGCTCGGCTCGATCACCAACTTCTACGTCACGCCCACCACGCGGCTCGAGTTTCTGCTCGGCAAGCAGCTGCCCTATATCGTGCTGTCCTTCCTGAGCTTCCTGCTGCTCACGCTGCTCGCGGTGACCGTCTTCGGTGTGCCGCTGAAGGGCAGCTTCCTGACGTTGGCGGCGGGCGCGCTGCTCTATGTCGGCGCCGCGACGGCCGTGGGGCTGCTCATCTCAACCTTCATGCGCAGCCAGATCGCGGCGATCTTCGGCACGGCGGTGCTCACCATCCTGCCGGCGGCGAACTTCTCCGGCATGATCGACCCGGTCTCGTCCCTCGAAGGGATGGGCCGGCTGATCGGCGAGATCTACCCGACAACGCATTTCCTGACGATCGCACGCGGCACCTTCTCAAAGGCCCTCAACTTCTCCGACCTGCAGGCCGCCTTTCTCCCGCTGGCGCTGGCCGTGCCGGTCCTGATCGTTCTGTCCGCCGCGCTGCTCAAGAAACAGGAGCGGTAGTCCATGCGCGCGGCCAATATTTTCCATCTCGGTGTCAAGGAGTTGCGCAGCCTCGTTCGCGACCCGATCATGCTGGTGCTGATCGTCTATGCCTTCACCGTTTCCGTCTACACGGCGGCCACGGCCATGCCGGAGACCCTCAACAAGGCGCCGATCGCGGTTGTGAACGAGGATCGCTCGCCGCTGTCATGGCGCATCGTCAGCGCTTTTTACCCGCCGTACTTTGTTCCTCCCGACGTGATCGACCAGGCCGAGATGGACGCCCGCATGGATGCTGGCCTCGACACCTTCGCCCTCGACATCCCGCCCAACTTCCAGCGCGACCTGCTGGCGGGGCGGCGGCCAACGGTCCAGCTCAACGTCGATGCCACGCGCATGAGCCAGGCTTTCACCGGGAGCGGCTATATCCAGACCATCGTCACCGATGAGGTGCGCGCCTTTGCCCAGCGCTATCGCGAGGTTCCGGAGCTGCCCGTCGATTTGGCGCTCCGGGCCCGCTTTAATCCCCAGCTCAACAAGTCGTGGTTCGGCGCCATCATGCAGGTTATCAACAACGTGACCATGCTCTCCATCGTCCTCACCGGCGCGGCACTGATCCGCGAGCGCGAGCACGGCACGGTCGAGCATCTTCTGGTCATGCCGGTCACGCCGTTCGAGATCATGAGCAGCAAGGTGTGGGCGATGGGACTGGTTGTCCTTGCCGCCACTGGCTTCGCGCTCACCGCCGTCGTGCAGGGCTGGCTGTCCGTGCCGATCCAAGGCTCGCTCGCGCTGTTCCTGGCCGGGGCGGCCCTGCATCTGTTCGCGACCACCTCGATGGGTATCTTTCTTGGCACCGTCGCCCGCTCCATGCCGCAGTTCGCCCTGCTGCTCATGCTGGTGTTGTTGCCGCTGCAGATGCTCTCCGGCGGCACGACCCCGCGCGAGAGCATGCCGGAGGTCGTGCAGTACATCATGCTGGCCGCGCCTAACACGCATTTCGTGATGCTCGCCCAGGCGATCCTCTACCGCGGCGCGGGCATCACGGCGGTCTGGCCGCAGTTCCTCGCCATCGCCGCGATCGGCGCCGCCCTGTTCGCCCTCGCGCTCGCACGCTTCCGACGCACCATTAGCACCATGGCCTGAGCTTGCAGATGAGACGGGGACAAGAGATCGGGACAAGTCCGCAATTCAAGCGAACGTGGTTGGCCGCCTTGGTGCTGACTGTGGCGGGTTCCATGTGGTCCCTGCCGGCCCTTGCGTCCGACGAGACGGAAACCGGCACTCTGAGCCTAGTCTTCGAGAACGACCTCTTTTACGACACGGATCGCAACTACACCAACGGCGTACGCGCCTCGTGGCTGTCCGGCCCGGACAGGACGCCCGCCTGGGCGCTCCGCGCCGCCCGCTGGTTCCCGTTGTTCCCGGACGGGGGCACCGTGCGGACGAGCTATGCGGTGGGCCAGAACATGTACACGCCGGAGGACATCGCACTGCGCGATCCGCCGCTCGATGACCGCCCTTATGCTGGCTGGCTCTACGGCTCGATCGGGCTGATCGCCGAGACTGGCCAGCGGTTGGACCAGCTAGAGCTGTCGCTGGGCGTGGTCGGATCGGCCTCGCTCGCCGAGCAGACACAGAAGTTTATCCACGAGATCACTGACTCGCAGGAGCCGCGCGGCTGGGATACCCAGCTTGAGAACGAGCCCGGGGTCGTCCTGACCTATCAGCGCAGCTGGCGCGGCTTCGTCTCGGAGTCGGTCTCCGGCTTCGGCTTCGATGCAACGCCGCACGCCGGCGGCGCCCTCGGCAACGTCTTCACCTACGCCAACGCCGGTGTAATGCTGCGCTTCGGCCAGCGCCTGCCGCTGGACTACGGACCGCCGCGCATCCAGCCGAGCCTGCCGGGCTCGGGGTTCTTCGCGCCGCAGGAGGGCTTCGGCTGGTACCTATTCGCCGGCGTCGAGGGACGGGCGGTCGCGCGCAACATCTTCCTCGACGGCAACACCTTCCGCGACAGCCGCAGCGTGGACAAGGAGCCGCTGGTCGGTGACCTCCAGTTCGGCATTGCGCTCACCTGGCGGAACGTGCGCTTGAGCTACACCCACGTGCTGCGCACGCGCGAGTTCGAGACCCAGGACGAAGCGGACGATTTCGGGGCTTTCAGCCTCACGGTGCGGTTTTGAGCTTCAGCCACCACGGGTGCGGCCGCTGCTCGATCCACCTGTTTGACAACCACAGCAGCAGAGTCCTGGCGATGATCAACAGGATGATGGCGAGCCGCAGGAGGCCGTTTATTGTGATGACGACCGGGTTTTGGCGTCTATACCGTCGTTGATACAGGCCGTATCGCCAGGTCGCTCAGCCGAGCCGATTGGTGCCACCGATGATCCACAGCTTCCGACGTCGCTGCTCGAGACGCTCAGGTCCGAAGAGGCCATCCGACATATGGCGTCCGACGAGTGCCGCAGCTCGTCGACGGCCCAGTCGAGGAAGGCGTCCATGCGCATCTTCGTCTGTGGCGCCAGCACGAGCAGCCTGGAGCGCGCGTCCTTGGGGTTCTCGCGTTCCTCGAGCATACCCTTGTGGATGGCGGCCTTGACATACTTGCCGGCGGTATGGGCGCTCTTCAGCGATTTCATGGACCTGCGCGCCTCTGTCTTGCGCGCGCTGCCGCCCTCGGCCCAAAGATAACTTAGCAAATCCCAGTAGACGGCAGCAGAGGAGCGCGCATCTGCGTCGAGGAACCGGACCCACGCGTCACGGATCCGGTCCAGCAGCCTCAGACACTCCATGTGCTGCTCGCGGGTATAGGTCGTTACGCCAGCCTGCGTCTGTTCCATGAGAAGCGCCTACATCTGCGGGGGGACAGATTACCACGAATGCGACCGTTGTGTCGCGGCAGCCTTTCTCCCGACTTGCGATGCCGTCCGCACCGTCCGACAGCCCCACCCACGGGCGGTGCGTCAATGCGCCGGCACTGAGAGGAGGCTCCAAGCGGCGGCTCATAATCGCTCGAGCCCACGCGGTCCGCCGTTCGCACACGGACGAGTCTCGCGAGACCTCACCGGGCCGGTACCGGTTTGAGCGGCGCGAAGAAATAGCCTGCCAGAGTCTCCGCGTCGGCCGGCATGCGGTACAAATCGGGCGAACGCAGAAAGTCTGTATGGAGCCCGAGCATATACGCATAGAGGGCGAGGGCCAGCACACGCGGTTCTTTCGAGGCGTTTATCCGTCCGGCCTTTTGCAGCCGGCTGAAGAAGCGCGTCAACGATTTGGTCACTTCCTCCTTTACACTTCGTTCGCGTTCGATCAGACCGCCCATGTCCTCCGTGTATTCGCACTTCAGCAGCAGAACCGTATAAACCCGCCGCAACTGCTCGTCCTTGTGAAGCTCAACGAGCGCGGTAGCGCAGAGGTGTTCGAGGTCATCGAGCGTATCCGCGGTCTCGAGAACCCGGTAAAAGGCGTTCTCCAGTGGCATGCGCACGCGCTCCACGACCGCGTTGAACAATTCTGCCTTATTCCTGAAATGCCAGTAGATTGCACCGCGTGTGACGGTAGCGACTTGGGCGATCTGTTCCAGCGTCGTGCGCGCAACACCGCATTCAAAGAATACCTGCTCGGCGGCGTCGAGGATGGTGTCGCGTGTTTGATTTGCGGCATTTTTCGTCCGTCTCATAGGTGCGGCCTCAATCCGTAGTTCGTTCGATATGTCAGTTATGGATTTTGTTTGACATACATACATGAATGTATACTATGGTCGTGCAATAGGCAAGGGCGATGTGAACAAAAGACACGCGCGCTGCTTTGCATCCAAACAAAAAGGCTATGGCGCCGTTACGTGGGGTGTCGCGATATCGTCAAAAGAAACTATGAGGAAGAACTTGTTGGGACGTATGTTTGCAGTTCGTACCCTGTCGATATGGCTGGCGACAGGATTAGGATTATTTCTGAGCGCCTGCGACGACGGGCCCAAGCAGGCCGGAGCCGCGCGCTCTGCGCCGCCGCCCCCTGAAGTTGGGGTTGTCGAATTGCAGCCTCAGCGGGTCATCCTATCGATGGAGTTGCCGGGGCGAGCGGCAGCTTACCGTATCGCTGAAGTGAGGCCGCAGGTCACGGGTATTTTGCAGGAACGGCTCTTCAAGCAGGGTGCCCAGGTGAATGCGGGCGACGTCCTCTACCAAATCGATCCCAACCGTTACCGCGCCGCATTCGAAAGAGCCCAGGCGGAGCTGGAGCGTGCGCGGGCCGAGTTGCGTCAGGCACAGCGGGAATGGACGCGCGACTCAAAGCTGTTTGAGAAGAATGCGGTAAGCGAGCGTCAGCGCGACGAGGCTCTGTCGGCGTTGGAGGGTGCGCGTGCGAATGTTTCACGCTCCGAGGCGATGGTGGAAACTGCGCGTATCGAGCTCGAGTATACCGAGGTCAAGGCTCCCATCGGTGGACGCACGGGCCCGACACTGTACACGGTCGGCGCACTGGTGACTGCCAATCAAGCCCAGCCGCTGGCGCGCGTAGTGCAACTCGACCCAATGTATGTTGATATCCAACTGCCGGTCGAAAAGCTAAGACGCATACGCGATGCGCTGAAGGGCGGGCGTTTGACCAAGGCCGGCCCTGATCAGGCCGAGGTCGTTTTGTTGCGCGAAGACGGGGCCGTATACCCTCACCGGGGACGCATCGACGTAACGGATGTGACCGTCAACCAAAGCACAAGCTCCGTCACCGTCAGGGGCGTGTTTCCCAATCCGGATGAAGACCTCTTGCCCGGGATGTATGTACGCGTCCAGCTGAGCGAGGGGATTCGGGAGGACGCGATCCTGGCGCCTCAGCAAGGCGTAAGCCGCAACCCACAGGGAGAGGCCACGGCGCTGCTGGTGAACGCCAAGGGCGAGGTCGTAAAGCGCCAGTTGGAGACAGCACGGGCAATCGGCGGTTTCTGGCTGGTTGAAAAGGGCCTGGAGACGGGTGATCGTCTGATCGTCTCCGGTCTGCAAAAGATTCGCCCCGGCGCCAAGGTCAAGCCGGTAACGGCGGATATTCCGTTGCACCCCACCAGCAACGTTCAAACCAGCGGCACGGATGGCTCGCAGACGGGCTCCTCCAAAGAAAAGGACCCCGCGCGATGATCAATTTTTTTATTTCCCGGCCTGTCTTCGCGTGGGTGCTGGCGATTGTCACCATGCTGGCCGGCATCATGGCGATCTTCGTTTTGCCGATCCAGCGGTATCCCTCGGTGGCGCCGCCGGCCGTGGAGATTCAGGCGGATTATCCCGGCGCATCGGCGGACACCGTTTCCAACACGGTGGTTCAGGTCATCGAGCAAGAGATGACCGGCCTCGACAATCTGCTCTATATGAGCTCGACGGCCGATTCCTCCGGCCACGCTACGATTACCCTGACCTTTGCGGCCGGCACCGATCCGGACATCGCCCAAGTCCAGGTGCAGAACAAGCTTAAGCTGGCCGAGCCGCGACTCCCCGAAGTGGTGCGTCAGCAGGGAATCAGTGTCGAGAAGGCCAGCAGCAGCTTCCTGATGGTGATGGCGTTCGTCTCCACCGACGGTCGCCTCAGCAAGCTGGACCTCTCCGATTTCATCAGTTCCGAGTTGGCTGAACCCATCGGACGGGTGACAGGTGTCGGCAGCGTGCAGGTTTTCGGCTCGGAATATGCGATGCGGATTTGGCTGGACCCTTCAGCTTTGACCAAGTACGGCCTGACCGTCGCCGATGTGAGCGCCGCCGTCGAGGCGCAGAATGCTCAGGTCACCGCCGGCCAACTCGGCGGCCTGCCCGCGGTCGAGGGCCAGCAGCTCAATGCCACGGTCACCGCCCAAACCTTGCTCACCTCAACCGAAGAGTTCCGCAACATCCTGCTCAAGAGCCAGCCCGACGGCTCACGGGTGCGCCTGGGGGATGTCGCCCGCATTGAGTTGGGCGGCGGCGCCGTCCACATCGATACCTTTTATGATGGCGAGCCGGCCGCAGGGCTGGCCATCACTCTGGCGCCGGGCGCCAATGCGCTTGCCGTCACGGAAGCTGTCAAGGCGCGTGTCCAGGAGCTCCAGCCGTACTTTCCCGAGGGTGTCGAGGTTCGGTATCCCTACCAGACCGCGCCCTTCGTGGAGGCCTCCATGGAGGCGGTGGTCCAAACAATCATCGAGGCAATCGTCCTGGTGGTCCTGGTCATGCTGGTGTTTCTCCAGAGTTGGCGGGCCACCCTGATACCGGCGATCGCGATCCCGGTGGTGCTACTCGGCACCTTTGCGATCATGGCGGCCTTCGGCTTTTCCATCAACATGCTCACCCTTTTCGGTCTCGTATTGGCGATCGGCCTTCTGGTGGATGACGCCATCGTGGTGGTGGAGAACGTCGAGCGGGTGATGCACGAGGATCGCCTGAGCCCGATGGAGGCGACGCGCAAGTCCATGGGGCAGATCGCCAGCGCGCTCGTCGGCATCGGTGTCGTACTTTCGGCCGTGTTTATTCCCATGGCCTTCTTCCCCGGCTCCACGGGGGCGATCTACCGCCAGTTTTCCCTGAGCATTGCCGGCGCCATGGTTCTCTCGGTGCTGGTTGCCCTGATCCTGAGCCCCATGTTGTGCGGGCGGGTGTTGAAACCCGCTCACCATAGAACGTTACTGCAAAGACTGTTCGGCTGGTTCGAAGCGGGGTTGGGGCGCCTGACCCGGAGCTACGTCCGACTGGTTGGCCATACGGCGCGCCACGCCTGGCTCTACACATTTGCGTTCCTGGGCATCGTCGGCCTGGTGGCCGTACTCTTTGCGCGGTTGCCGGGCGGCTTTCTGCCGGCGGAAGACCAGGGTTTCGTCTTGGTGCAGTATCAGTTGCCCGCCGGTGCGACCCAGCAGCGCACGATCGACACGATGGAGACGATCGAGAATTATTTTCTGGAGCAGGACGCGGTTCGAGGGCTGTTTACGATTGCCGGTTTCAGCTTTGCCGGCCGTGCGCAGAACGCGGGGCTGGCTTTCGTCAATCTCAAGCCCTGGGGCGAACGCGATCCCGAGACGCAAAGCGCCAGCGCTATCATTCAGCGGGCGAACCAAGCACTTTTCGGCCTGGTGCGCGACGGGCGCGCTTTCGCGTTCAACCTGCCGCCGATCCCGGAATTGGGGCAGGCACTGGGCTTCGAGTTGCGCTTACAGGATCGCGGCGCCATCGGGCATGAAGCGCTCATGGCGGCTCAGGGTCAATTGTTGCAAATGGCGGCTCAGAGCCCGGTTCTCACCAGTGTGCGTCCGAACGGCTTAACTGACAATCCACGCTACAAAGTCGACATTGACCACGAAAAAGCGCAAGCCCTCGGCATATCTCTTGCCGAGATCAGCCGGTTGCTGTCCGCGACCTGGGGTTCGCAATACGTCAACGACTTTCTTCATGAGGGCCGCGTCAAGCGTGTGTATCTCCAGGGCGATGCCCCATACCGGATGCTGCCGAAAGACTTCGATGCGTGGTATCTGCGGGCCGCCAATGGCGACATGACGCCGTTGAGCGAGGTGACGAGCGGGCGCTGGGGGTATGGCTCGCCACGTCTTGAACGCTTCAACGGCGTTCCGTCGCGCCAGATTCAGGGCGAACCGGCGCCGGGCTACAGCACCGGCGAAGCCATGGCGGAGATCGAACGTTTAATCGCTCAACTCCCGGAGGGTGTGGCCGGAGCCTGGAGCGGCATGTCCTACCAGGAACGCCAGGCCGGCGCCCAAGCGCCGCTGCTCTACGCGCTTTCGGTATTGGTGGTGTTTCTGGCACTGGCGGCCCTCTATGAAAGCTGGACGATTCCGATTTCGGTCATGCTTGCGGTTCCGCTAGGCGTGCTTGGGGCGGTGCTCGCGGCCATGGTCCGGGGCCTGCCTAATGATGTGTTCTTCCAGGTCGGCATCCTGACCACCGTCGGCGTGACTGCGCGCAACGCCATTCTTCTGGTGGAATTCGCCCGTGCGCTTGAGAACCAGGGAATGGGGCTGATCGAGGCGACCAAGGAAGCCGCACGCGTGCGCTTGCGACCCATCCTGATGACATCGGTCGCCTTCAGCATGGGTGTCGTGCCGCTCGCTTTCGCCACCGGGGCTGGCGCGACTACACGTATTGCCATCGGCACGGCTGTTCTCGGCGGGATGATTTCGGCAACGATTCTGGCCACATTCTTCATTCCCCTGTTCTATGTGGTCGTCCGCCGCATCACCGAGTTCTTGCGCCAGGGCATGTCCGGTGGCGGGCGTCTGGCGACCGTGCCCCCCGAACGCTCAGAAGGAGGTGCGGCTGATGATTAGAAGAATATTACTCGCCGCTGTGATTGCTCTTGTCCTTGGCGGGTGCTCGCTCGCACCGAGTTTCATGAAACCTGAAACGCCGGTACCGGAAAATTGGTCTTCGGCGCGGCTCGCAACCGCCGAGGAAATTCCCACCGACTGGTGGCGCAGCTTCGACGATCCGGCGCTCGTTGCCCTTGTTGAAGAGGCGCTCGGCGCCAACAACGACCTGCAACTTGCCGCCGCACGCGTGGCCGAGGCGCGGGCGCTTCTTACCGGGCAACAGGCGGAACGGTATCCGCTTCTGGAGGTTGAGGGCGCCGCCGTGCGCCAGGAGCCGAGCGAGGAAACCGTTACCGCGGGGACCCGCGGCGGCAATCCCTTCAACGATCTGCAAGTCAGCGGTGTGCTGTCCTACGAGTTGGATCTATGGGGGCGGCTGGCGAACGCCAGCGAAGCGGCACGGGCCCGGCTCTTGGCCAGTGCGGCCAATCGCGAGGCCGTGCGTCTCGCGGTCATTGGGGAGGTGGCCAATGGCTACTTCAACCTGCGCGCGCTCGACCGTCAGATCGAGATCGCGGAGCGCACCGTGGCCTCCCGCCGCGAATCGGTGGCCTTGCAGCGTTCCCGGTTCGAAGGGGGCGACGTTGACGAATTGGCCCTGCGGCAGGCCGAGTCCGAGCTCGCTGCCGCTGAGTCCGAGCTTCCGAGGCTTCGCCAGCAGCGAACCCGCCAACGCAATGCCCTGGCGGTTCTGCTGGGTCGAAATCCACACCGGATCGTAAAGGATGACATTACCGTGGCGGATGCGATCGATGCGATCGATGCCCCGGCCAGCGTCCCCGCCGGACGCCCCGCCGATCTGATCGTTCGGCGTCCCGATATCGCTGCCGCCGAGCAGGAATTGGTGGCCACCAACGCCGAGATCGGCGTTGCCCGTGCGGCGTTCCTGCCCAGGATTTCGTTTGTCGGACTGCTTGGCCTGCAAAGCGCGTCTGGCGGCGACCTGTTGCAGGGGTCCGCGTCCGCTTGGCAGTTGGGCGGCTCGCTGGTCGGGCCATTGTTGGACTTCGGCCGCGCCGAGGCGTTGGTGGATCAGGCGGAGGCACGTCAGCGCCAGGCTCTGATCACGTATCGCCAGACCATTCAGACAGCTTTTCAGGAAGTCCTCGACGCCCTGGCAGGAATGCGCCGTGCCGAGGAGCGTCTACAAGCGCAGGCTCGTCAAGTGGCGGCGCTGCGAAGCACCGCCGAACTTGCCCGGCTGCGTTTTGAAGGCGGGATTTCCAGCTACCTGGAAGTACTGGACGCTGAGCGAAGCTTGTTCACAACCGAACTCGATCTTGTAGAAACGCAGCGCGACCGTTTGCAGTCGGCCGTCAATTTGTATCGCGCCCTGGGAGGTGGTTGGCAGGGATCCTTAACCGCGGAGGCCGCGACGGAATCGATGCCGAGTTCCGCCGACCTTCCACAAGATCAGCAGGAATTTTGACGATGGGCGGGAAGTCGGGGCAAAAACCAACACTGAAGCAGGCGGATGCGCGTTCGGCAGAGGCCAGTCCCAAAGCGCGGGCGATTATCGAAGCCGCGACCCGCCTCTTTATAGAGTATGGTTTCGCCAGGGTCAGCGTCGATTGCATCGCTCATACTGCCGACGTCTCGAAGGCGACAGTTTATAATAATTTTGAGGATAAACAGCGCATTTTCCGCGTATGTATGGAAGTATTGGGGCAGAGGGTCTGTCCGTCGGCACTGGACCCGCCTCTTAATGACGATGCCCATAGTATTTTGGAAGCATGCGCTATTTGGCTTCGGAGGACGGCGACTTCTCAAGAATTTATCGGTTTCTATCGGCTGTGCATTATGGAGGCTCGCCGTTTCCCCGATATCTCACAGCTTGGGTACACCTGTATGCGCGATGGCCTGCTCGCGCCTTGTGAAGACATTTTTGGAACGTTGGGTGACAGAGGTTTACTTGAGATACCAGATACCGAGGCGGCGGCAGAACACTTTTGCAGTGCCATATTAGGAGCGTGGATTTGGCGCCAATTCCTAGAACGACCCACTAACGTAGATATCGTACCGCAAAAATACATAAACCAAGTCGTTGATATGTTTGCACGTGCATATGCCACTACATCATAGCTAAATGTGTGCGGACATTGCCCACTAGTGGTACCGGCCTGACGGACGTGCCGGGATGGTGTCCCACTTCTGGCCCAATGCACCTGCACTCACCGGACTCGATTGCCCGGGTTTCGCCACTAGGGAATGCCGTTCATGGGCATAAAGTCTGAGATATAAAGTGGCGCGCCCAACATCTTGGACAATCAAAAGCCGATACCCGTTTAGAATTGTGACTGTCTGTCGGTCTGTTGTAGAAAGGAGATAGCGGCCTCATGTATTGTGATGCCGTAAGAGAGTACCCAGCGCACTGATTCGCTTTCGCAGGTGGCCCTTGCCTCACGCATTTTATTAAGACGGTGCTTGAGCTCGGTGAGCTTCGTGTCAATAAGCCGCGCCATATGATCTGGGTCAATGTGTTCCGCCATCATGGCGGCGAGAAGGAACTCGGACTTGAACACTTCCGGCTTCAATGGTTGATGCAGCGACTCAATGAGCGTGTCCCGACCTGCTTGGTTCAGGGTATAAACGTTACGCGATGGCTTGCCGGGGCGCGCTTCCTTTCGGCGTTCTATGAATCCCTGTTGCCACAAGCGATTCAGATCAGGATAAATTGAGCCGTAACTGCATTCTAAGAAATAATCGAATGGGCCTTCCATGGCACACTTACGGATATCGTATCCCGTGGCTTCTCCGAAAGAAAGGATCGCCAAGCAAAGCGTCTCAATCTTCATGATTCTTACGAACAGTTCATGGTTTGAAATTGAATAGCATACACTTGATCTGTTTTTCTGAACAGCGCGATTGAAAGGTGTCCCTGTGGTCGAAGTAAAAGCCAATGAGTGACCATATCGCCAAAACCCGCGTTATCTTGGCGCGACCGGGTTTACATATCTCTTCACAATGGGCTTAACATCAACGCCACAACTTCAAGGACCATGGAATGTCTTTGCATGGTCGCGTGCGAACTCCCGAAATGTGCGGGCGGGGCGGCCGGTGACCTGCTCGACCGTATCGAGCACACCTTCCAGATGCCCGCCAGGGGCCAAGGCGTATAATTCGTTCATCGCATCAGCCAGTATCTCCGTCATGCCCATGGCGGTCATCGCTTGCTTGGCCTGGTCCGGTGAGATGGGCACGTAGTTGACCGTGTGTCCCGCGGCGTCGGACAGTATGGCCGCTAATTCCTCACCGCTCAGCGCTTCCGGTCCGGTTACCGGGTAGGCCCGGTTCTCGTGACCTGGCTCCGTGAGTGCCTTGGCAGCAACGGCGGCAATATCGCGGGCGTCGATCCAGCTCACCTTGCCGTCCCCGAGCGGCATGTAGAATTCCCCCTTGTCCCGGATCGCCTCCGCGTACATCAGCAGGTTCTGCATGAAGAACCCCGGTTGCACGAAGGTCCAGGCCATGCCGGACTCCTGCGCTTGCCGCTGGTTTTCGCCGTGCCACCGGCCGATCTGGACGGGCGCGTCCGGGGCCGCGCCGATGCCGGTGGACATAACGATATGCCTGACCCCGGCCGCCTTGGCCGCTGCGATGAGGTTGGCGCGCATCTGCACCTGGTCGGGCACAAGGGGGGTGACGACGAAGACCTTTTCGATCCCCTGTAGGGCTTCGGGCAAGGTTTCCGGCTGGCGCAGATCCCCGGCGACCGTCTTAATGCCTTGTGCTTCGAGGCCTTCCGCCTTGGCTGGGTCGCGTACCAGCGCCCGGAAGGACGCATTCTCCTCCTTCAGCAGCCGGACCACCTCGCTGCCGATCGTTCCGGTTCCGCCAACGATGAGTATCATGACCTTTCTCCTTTCTTTTTGCACCTGTGGACAAAGACAAGCCGCCGCCGCTTGCAGGGGCATCATGGGCCTCGACGACGATCATTATCGTCAGTATGGTATCTAAAGGGAAGTAGGAACCTTCAGGTAACCATATAGTGCCCCGTAATCCGCCGCCGCCAGTCTGTCCCGTGGATGCGCTCTTGCGCCTGCTCATGGGGTCATGGACGACCTACATACTCTGGCACCTACGCCAGGATGGGCCGTTGCGTTTCGGCGCGTTGCGGCGGGCGATTCCCGGCATCTCGTCGAAGGTCCTGACGCAACGCCTACGGATGCTCGAAGAACACGGCATCGTCTATCGCCACCATGTTCCCTCGATCCCCCCGGAGGTCTCTTACGGCCTGACGCCGCAGGGCGCAGAGCTTGGAGACGTGTTCGACGCGCTCGAAGATGTCTCACGCCGCTGGCTGGCGCGGGGATGGTTGGAGAGGGAAGGTCGGAACGCCACCACGTCTCCGTCTCTTTTGCCGCCAGCCTCTCGCTTGAACTTGTGGCCGGACGACGGGTAACGAAGGCCGTTTCTCACCGGGCTGGCTGAGGCACATCCTTTGTATAGGCCACACCTTGTCTTGCTTCGTCACTTCGCGTGGGCAGGCGCTGTGGCCGTCGGCGCATCATCAGCGCCGGGACAAGGGCGGCCAGGAAGATCACACCGACGATAAAGAAGCTGTCGCGGTATCCCAGCATATTGCCCTGGGTGTAGATGATGCGGCCGAGATAGTTCATCGCCCCGGCCTGGCGAATCGCTTCCGGCACGCCGGCCTGCGCGAGCAAACCGGTCACATCACGCAGCAACCCGGTCGTCGCGCTGTTGCCCGCGTGCTGCGCCGCCGTAAAGCTGTCCACGTAGAGCTGTGACCGCCGTTCCAGGGCGATGGAAAGAAGGTTGACGCCGAAGGCGCCGCCGAGTTGGCGCACGAAATTGATCGCGCCGGAGCCCTGGGCGAGCAGGGTCATCGGGAGCGCCTTGAGGGCGCCGGCGTTCAGGCTTGGCATGATGAAGCCAAGCCCGATCCGGCCCAGCATGATCCACCAGGCGAACAGCCAGAAGGACGTATCGGTATCGACGCCAGTCATCAAAAACGACGACAACGCGAAGACCGCGAGCCCGAACATGACCGTGGCATAGGCTGGCGTCTTGTCGGTCAGTCTTCCGGCGATCGGGAAGACGACAGCCAAGATCAGGCCCGCCGGCATCAGCAGCAGGCCGGAGCGCGTCGGCGTATAGCCCTGGATCGTTTGCACGAACAGCGGAATCAAGAAGGTCGAACCGAAGATTCCGGCCCCGAAAATGAAGGCCACGACGGACGCGCCCCCATAGACCCGGTTCATGAAGAGCTTGAGATTGAGCATGGGCGCGGGTGAGCGCAGTTCCCAGACGATGAAGCCGATGCCCGAGACAAAGGCGACAGCTAAGTCGCGCAGGATGGGATCGGACATCCATCCGTCACGTTGCCCGTTCGACAGGCCGTTGAGCAAGGTGACGAGGAAGACCGTCATCAGCCCGAAACCGATCCAGTCGAAACGCCGCGGCGGTCCCGAAGCGGCCCGTCCCGGCATGAAAAGCGTGGCCAGGAACAGGCCGATGAGACAGAACGGCACGGCCATGAAAAAGACATACCGCCAACTGAAGCTATCGACCATGATGCCGCCCAGCGTAGGGCCGAGCGCCGGGGCCAGCACCACGCCGATGCCGTAGATGCCCATTGCGGAGCCCCGTTTTTCCGGCGGGAAGACCTGGAAGATCGTCTGCATGGCGAGCGGCTGGAGGATGCCGGCCGCGCCGCCCTGAAGGATGCGGGCCAGGATCAGCACGCCCTCGGCGGGGGCGAGCCCGCCCATGACGGAGGCGGTGATAAAGACCGTCACCGCCAGCATGAAGGTCGCGCGCTGGCCGAGCGTCTCGACCATCCAGGCGTTGAGCAGCATGGTTCCGGTCATCGCGGCAAGGAAGCCTGTAGACAGGAGCTGCGCCTTGTCCTGGCCCATGCCGAAGGCGCCCATGATGTCGGGCAGGGCCACATTGACGATCGTCGCGGTCAGGATGGTGGCGATGGTGCCCATCATCACCGTCGCCGTGACCAGCCAGCGATAGGACGGGCCGAAACGGGCGAACAGGCCCTCGATGCTGTCCGGGCGGGGCGTGCTAGTCACCGGCTCTTGCCTCCAGTTCCACCATCATGCCCGGCTTGAGTGCGCCGCCGTCCTGCTGGACGGCGACGCGCACTGGCAGGCGTTGGGTGATCTTGGTGAAGTTGCCGCTCGGGTTGGGGTTGGGCAGCAGGGCGAATTCGCTGGTGGCGGCCTGCCCGACGCGCGTGACCGTGCCCTCGAAACGCCGCCCCGGCAGGGCATCGACCGTGATCGTCACGGTCTTTCCGGGCCGGAAGAAGCGGATGTCGGTCTCCTTGACGTTCGCCTCAACGCGCACGCGCTCGGGATCATGCACCATCAGCAGGCGCTGGCCGGGGGTGACGTATTCGCCCTCATCCACGAAAGCCCGGTCCACCACGCCGTCAAAGGGCATCGTGATCGTGCGGTCTTCGAGATCGAGCGCCGCGCGTTCCCGTTGCGCGCGCAGCCGCTGTTCTTCCGGACCGAGCTCGGCCAACTGGCGTTGGAGCACCGTGAGTTCCTCGCGCGCGGCTTCGGCCTCGGCAAGGGCGGCGCGGGCGGTTTCCAGGTCCGCCTGGGCGCGCAACACCTGTTGCTTTGCCGTCTCCAACGCCGCCCGCGTTTGGTCCAGGCGCGCGCGGGTCATGGCGCCGCTCGGCACCAGCTTTTCGGCCCGATCATTGTCTTGTCTGGCAAGATCGCGTTGCGCCGTCGCTCCTGCCAACGCGGCCTCCGCAGCCCTCACCGCTGCCTGTTTGGCGGTAATACGACTTTGCGTCTGACGGTCGGTGAGTGCGATGCGGGCTTCGATTTCCTCGCGGCGGCGGGCAATCCCGGCGAGTTGCGCGTCAAGTTCCTCGATGCGGAGGCGGCTTTCCCGGTCGTCGATCCGGATCAAGACCCTGCCTCTCTGCGCGGCATCGCCCTCGGTCACTTCGAGCGCCGTCACCCAACCGGGAACCCGGCTGCTCATGGCAACAATGTCGGCGGCGACACGGGCGTCCGTCACAAAGACGTGGGTGAACTGCTGATACAGCCACCAGCCACCGGCCCCGAGAACGATCAACGCCGCCAGGATCGCGCCATATATCCGCCACGGCCGGGTGCGGGCAGGTGGTGAAACAGGCTCCGACGTCGCCGCCGTCTCCGTATCGGAGGCCTCGCGCAGCTCGGTTTCCTGATCTTCGCTCTGGCGTTCGAGACGGGTCACATGCTGGTCCACGGCCTACCCCTCATCGGTCTTCGTCCACAGGCCGCATCGCCCTTGGTGTGCCACCCAGCTTGCCGGCGATCTGCTCCAAGACCTTCAGGCAAGTCGCCACCTCGGCATGGGATATGTCGGAGAAGATTTCCGCACGCACTGCCGCTGCGGTCGTTTCGATGCGTTCCAGAACGGGAGCGGCTTCCGCGCGCAGGTGAACCGATTTGGTGCGGCGGTCGGCGGCTTCTGTCCGGCGTTCGATCAGCCCCTCGGCTTCAAGCCGGTCTAGCGTGCGCACCAGGGTCGGCCCCTGCACCCCGACCGCCTCAGCCAATTCACGCTGGGTTGCCGTTCTTTGGGGCAGGCGAGAGAGATGTAAGAGGGTCAACCAGCGGGATTCGGTGAGGCCGAAGGCGGCCAGCCGCCGGTCGATCTCGGCGCGCCACAGCCGGGCGACCAGCCCGAGGCGAAGGCCGAATTGTTCCTGATTGTCGAGAGGGTTCATCATATCAATCTCATTGCCTGCATAGTCATTTTATTATACTCTATCTAATAGATAGCTATCTATCAATAAAATCTGATGTCTGCAGGGCTGGAAAAGGTGCTCAAACGCGACCACGAAAAGGAAAACCACGATGTACCGGACGATCCTCCTGGCCTATGACGGCACCCGGCAGGGCCGCGAGGCGCTGGATCAGGGGGCAAAGTTGGCCCAACTTTGCCAAGCCAGTGTTTATCTTCTTGCCGTCGTCGCCCATGAGCTGGGTGTCGCGCTTGCTGAGGCGGCAGCACCTTCAGATTTGCCGGAGCGTGAATATCAGGAAGTGCGCCGCATCCTCATGGAAGCCGCCGAGACCTTACAGACATCCGGTCTGCCGGTCGAAACCCGCCTCGCCGCTGGTAATCCAGCGGAAGAAATCGGGCGCGTGGCCTCTGAGGTCGGCGCGGAACTGATCGTCGTCGGCCACCGTGAACAAACCGTATTGGCGCGATGGTGGGGCGGCTCCACGGGCGCTTCCTTGCTTGCTCACGCGCCGTGCAGCTTGCTGGTTGCGGTGTCAAAGGGAGATATCTGAAACTTCTGACCAGGTGCTTGTTGAAGGTTGGTCCGCAGGATCGACTTTGCCGATATCTTGCTCAACCCGCCGAACACGCTCGCCGGCAGACAATTTGGAGCGTGTCGCGGTCCTGGCAACTGTTTGGTGCGGTCCTGACGGCGCTGATCGTTCTCGGGGCTGGTGGCTGTATCAGCAGTTCACCCAAGTCTTTGCGACGGATGGCAGATATCCCGTGAAAAACAATTTTGTTTCGTGAAATTTGATCTTGAAAGCGTCTTTTCCCCGAAAACGAGTTGTGGCGGCAGCGGCAAGAAGGTGTGAGCCATGAAGATAGTTTCATACGCCACGGCGCATAATTTCACATTATACGCCGTGGCGTATATTTTAATATTATACGCTGTAGCGGATATTGATATTTAAACGCTGAAGCGTATATATTGAATAAATGGAGTTTTTGAACATGGACCAGATCGCTCGCACAGCCAAACAACTCGGTGCCGCTATCCGCCGCCGCCGGCGCAGTCTCGGTCTGTCGCAAGCTGCGCTTGGGGAGCGTACGCATCTGCGTCAGGCAACCATCTCCGCGCTTGAGAACGGTGAGCCGGGCACGCAACTGCGAACCATGATCGATGTGATGGCGGCTCTCGGTCTTGAAGTCGTGGTCCGCGAGCGTACCAAGTCAGGTGCGGATATCGAGGATATCTTCTGATGGCTCGCCGGCGCACACGCATCCCGTTGAACGTCTTTTTGAACGGCCGCTTGGTCGGGCGCCTGAATCGTGCTGCGAGTGGCGCTATCGACTTCCGATATGATCCCGATTGGCTGTCGTGGGAGCATGCACTGCCGGTCTCCCTGTCCCTGCCGCTGCGGGAGGATCGCTATACGGGCGACCCGGTTATTGCCGTGTTTGACAACTTGCTTCCCGACAGCGAGCCGATCCGTCGACGCCTTGCCGAACGGGTTCAGGCCGAGGGCCATGACGCATACAGCCTTCTGGCGAAAGTGGGCCGCGACTGTGTCGGCGCCTTGCAGTTTTTGCCCGATGGCGTCGATCCCGGCAGCGTTGGCACAGTGGATGGGCGTCCGGCCCCGGAAGAGTACATCGCCGTCAAGCTCTCGGACCTGGCTGCGACACCGCTTGGTGTCGATGATGACGAGGAGTTTCGTATAAAGGCTACGGTTCAACGCATCGCTGCCATTCTGGCCTTCACACAACGCCTCGACGAGCTCTACTCCGCCTCTTCTGAGAACTCGTATGCCACTGAAGAGTTGGGAATCGATCGGTGACGGCAGTGAATGGTAGC
>TARA_R110000868_G_scaffold84975_3_pt1 | contig 21272 bp, 7 predicted proteins | sample TARA_R110000868 | Tara Oceans TARA_R110000868 (sample SAMEA4397489) | marine metagenome | biome: Polar Biome; feature: [SRF] surface water layer (ENVO:00010504); material: water (ENVO:00002006), including particulate matter (ENVO:01000060) such as... | depth 5 m | reverse complement strand
TGGCAGGGTGGCGCAGGGAACAACGCCTCCGGCGTCTTTCAGAGCGAGATCACCTGCTCGGTGGACTGCCTCCTGGTGTGCGAGGTCAACCTGACCTGGACCTGGGCAAACGGCGGCACATGGTCGAAGTCGGGCACTGGGCCTACCGCGTCTCCTTGGACATTGAGCACGTTCGCCACCGACTGCATTCAGTTCCGCGTTGTGGTGGACGGGGTGGAGGTGGCTCGCAGCGGCTTCTTCGACGACACGCATCAGAAATACGGCACCTACTTGGTCGGGGCCACCGTGGCCACCGCGGGCGTCCACGTCGTATCCGTCGAATGCGCCGTGGGCCGCCGCCGCTGGGAGGGGCTCCGGCAAGAGGGCGCCAACACCTACGACGTGGCCATCGCGAACCGGAACCTCGTGGTCACGCAGGAGAAGAGGTAGCCCATGTCCCGAGTCGCAATCACCGACCTCGTGCCTGGAGAAGAGGCCACCAGCGCCGACGTGAATGCCACGATCGCGTCGTGGAACGCTGCCGCCGGCGCAGGGGACATCGGCCCCAACAACGTGCGGCAGGAGGGCATCGACCGGCGCACGCTGTCGCAGTCTGGGCGGGCGGTTCAAGCGCCCCCTTCGCTGTACGCCAACCAGGTCTACAGCTCGGCGACGACGACGACGGGGAACACCTCCGCGGCCTACACCTGGGTGCCCCTCGCCGCGAACATGCAGATCGGTCCCATGACGGACCTGTCCTCTTCGTCGTCGGAGACCGTGGTCGTGCGCGCGAGCGTATGGCTGAGCGCCGCGCAGGGCGCAACGGTGGAGATGATCATTCAGAGCAGCACGGACACCGTGACCTGGGTGAGCTACGACGAGAGCTACCAGGCGTTCGTGGCTCAGATTTACGGTGTCGACATCTGGCGTTGTACTGCAACCTACACCTCGGTGGTGGCCACTACCCCCTCGGGGAGTCGGGTGTACTGGCGGGTGGCCTTTCGGACCACCTTCGGGGTTACGACGTTCGGGTTCGGCACGCTCTACATCGAGGAGTACGCTCGCTAATGCCGATCAGCGTGTCCACTTTCGCGGCCGACGCCGTCATCGACGCGGGGGAGCTCCGCGCGCGGTCCCTCGCCATCGAGCAGTACGTCAACGGCGAGATTGAGGCAGGTGACCGCACGACGAACTGGGTCACCTCCGGCCACGTCTACGGTCCAGACTTCCAGTACGGTACGGGTTACGACGCCCACCTGCCGTTCACCGGAGGGCATGCCCACTGGTCCAAGCGCCCCAACGACGATGGCCGGCGCGCCATCTTCGAGTGGGCCGCGGGGAACACGGCAACGATGGTTCCGGGGCTGACGCGGACAGTGCAGCTTCCGGAAGCGCTGAGCACCCGCTACTACGCCATCGTCATGGCCAGCTTCTGGGTGTTCGAATACGGAGGATGGGGGAAGACGCCCCCCACTCTCGTCACCCCGTTCCAGGACGAGTCGACCAGCATTGCAGCGCGGGTCTTGCTCTACGCCGACGGCGTGGCTCAGACGGCAACCCAGAGGTACGTCTACAACGCGAGCTGCGCGACGAACAATGGCGGCGCCGGGTCAGGCGGCGCGGACGAGGGGGCCTCGTCGGGGCTCATCTACTGCCGCAAGCAGGTCAGCATGGTCTACCCCCTGAGTGGGACGGTGTGGTCTGGTGCGGGGGTACACACCGTCGGGGTAGGAGTGGAGGTCAACCTTCCTGTTTTGACCGGTGGAACCCACGAGGAATGGCGACACGTCTTCGTGCGCGAGGGTTCGATCTATGTGCGCTACCGCCTCCGGTGAATAGGCTGGGAGCAGGAAGGGGTTGAACATGCTGGTCATGGTGATGTTGGGGTGCGCGGAGTCGTCGGGAGACCCCGTTTCGCTTCAGTGGTACTCGGTGGATGCGGAGTGTGTAGAGGGAGAGGCCGTCTGGGTCGCGCCGCCCGCGGTGGTGGCGCTGTCCCTCCGACATCATCAAGGGGAGGCCCTGCTGTACGGCGGGGGCACTCTCGCGGAGGACGGCACGCTGTCGGTTGCCTGCACGGACGACGTCCACATCCTCTACGCCCTCGAGGAGTAGTGCCCCCGCGCGGGCACAAAACGGGGTAGACTGACCCCGCAGAGGTGCGCGCCATGGCTTCGGACGTCCAGAAGTACGACAAGACCCGCAACTCCAACGCGGCAGGCACGGGTGCCATTACCGGCGCGGGGGCGGGCGTCGGGAGCGGCGCCGCCATCGGTGCGGCGATCGGGTCCATCGCAGGGCTCCCTGGGGCGGCGATAGGGGCAGGCATTGGGGCTCTCGTCGGCGCCGCCTCGGGCGCGGGCGCCAGCGCGTGGATGGACGACGCGGCCCAGAAGCAGGAGATCAAGGTCTCCGAGAAGAACGTCGCCTCCGCCGAGCGCGCCGAGAAGGAAGCCGCAATCGACACCCAGGCCCTCGCGCGCTCCGCGCAGCGCCCCGGCGGTGGCGGGGGCGGAGGGCTCCCCTCCGGGTCCTCCTACCTGCCCGCCGGCGGAACCACGAGCTACGACACCTGGAAGGGTCGCCTGCAGGGAGGGCTGTGATGGCCGACCTCGACCCCACCTCGAAGATGAAGAAGGGCTACCTGGACGAGTACGGGCGCTTCCTCCAGGCGCCTGACTACTTCGACGAGTACACCACGCCTGACGACATCAAGCGGGCGCAGGAGGCGGCCTTCGCCGAGTACGGCGTCAACGCCGGCGTCGGCGCGCTCGGCCTCGCGGGGCAGGAGGCCCTGTCCTTCAAGGACACCGCGCAGGACACGAAGAACAAGTCGGAGCTCGGGAAGCTCGAGGGCCTCGAGAAGCGCGGCAAGCTGGGCCTCACCGGCGAGGAGCGCTCCACCTACGAGCGGGGGCTGTTGAACCCGGTCAAGGCCATGGGCGCAGAGCAGGGGCGCCGGGACGAGGCGCGCCTCGCCAGCGGCAGCGCCGGCAAGAGCGCCGCCGACGTGGTGCGCGTGCAGCGGGAGAGCAACCGTCGCCTCGACGACGCGGGGCTGCAGGCCGCGCAGAAGATCGAACAGGCCCACCTCCAGCGCAAGGCCGACCAGCGGCAGGAGATGGAGGAGCGCCGCAGCTACGAGAGCGGCCGCGAGACCCAGCGCCTCAACCTCATCTCCGAGACCATCCCGGGCATCCTGGCCAACGTGGGGAAGGTCGCCGCGGGCGTTGCCCTCCCCGCCAAGATGACCGACGCGCAGATCATCCGCATGCAGCAGCAGACCGACGCCGCGGGGAAGCCTCTCTGGCCGGGGCTGGTCGGCAAGAACATGGCCGACGCCCGCGCGCTGCTCTCGGGCGCCGCATGGGAGACCAAGGCGCGGCGCACCGCCCAGGAGGGAGACGCTGCGGCGACCGGCGCAGACGCTCAGGCCAGCGCGTCCCCCGGCGGCGCGCCGATGCGGCACGGGCCCGACACCCTTGGAATCACGGGAGAGTTCTGATCATGGCACGGGTGCAGGACTACTACCAGAACCGCCGCGACCTCGGGAAGTCCTCGATGGTCGCGTACCTCGACGCCTGGCTCACCGAGCGCTCGGGCATGAACAAGGCGCTCATGGCGCCGGGGAAGCAGGCGGACCCGGGGCGGCTCGCCGAGCAAGAGGCCAAGATTCGCAAGGCCATGGCCGACCTCATGCGCGCGAAGGTGTCGGGGTCCGTGGAGGAGGTTCGGATTGCCAGTGAGCTGGCGGAGACGGCTCTCCGCGGAGTCGCTCAGATCACCTCGGCGGGCGCCAACGCCGCGTCACGGGTGACCGTGGCCAAGATCGGGGCGAAGACCCGGATGGTAGGTAACGACCTGCAGATGCGTAGGCGGGTGGCTTCGGACCTGACCTTGAGCGACCCGAGGACGATCGCGGTTGTCTCCAAGGCCTACGCAGATTCCAGCGCCGATGGGCGGCCCACCGGCCCTGCGCTCGTCAAGAAGATCGACGACCTCGCCGCGGGGTTCGAAGACGGAGACCCCGCCAAGAGGGACGCGATTGCTGCGCGAGTCCTCGCCCAGGCCGAGGCGGCCGGGGACAGGGAATCCGCTCGCGCCATCAAGAAGGCGTTCTTCGAAGCCGGCGACGACGCTGGAGACGACGCCAGCGACGGCATCGTCGACGGATACTTCGCCCGCAAGTACCCGGAGTTCACGCCCGAGGAGCACAAGAAGGCCCGGGAAGAGATCGATAAGATGAGCGGCGGGGCGAACCCCAAGGGGTTCATTGGATTCTACGACAGGCTGGTGGCGGATGGAGCCGGTGGCGGAGGGACGAAGACCTCCGCCTCCAGCGGGGGCTCTGGGGCCGGCGCGGCGGCCGACCCAGACGCGGTGCTCGCGGGGCTTGAGGCGGCGGCGGAGGACCTGAACGCCGCGTGGAAAGCCGCGATGGCGCCGTCCAGGTCACCGCGGTTCCCCCGCCCCAACTACATGATCGCCAACCCCAACACCTACACCGACCCTCGGGAGATTCAAGACCTCGAGCGGTGGGGGGTGCTGGACTCGAAGTACGTCGAGGAGGTGGCCGCGGCTCGGCAGAGCGAAGGCTCCTGGCGCGGGGCGGTCAAGGCCATTGGCGACCGCGGAGGCATCTCGCAGCAGGTCGAGCACATCGCGCCGCTCCTGTTGACCAACGACGAGGGCGTGGCCGACACCTACCCCGACGCCGAGCTCCGGATGGTCAGGGCGTGGACCCGCCGCGCAGTCGACGGCAAGGGAGGCTACCGCTACACCCTGAACGATGACGGCACCATCACCTCGCAGAAGCCCGGCGGCAAGCCGGTCACGGTGGTGAAGGGGTCCGCCTTTTTCAAGGCCATCGTCGACGAGCTCTTCGCCCCGGACCTGCTCCCCGGCGAGGTGGCAGACCTGTACGCGCCCGCGCGGGCGCTGGCCGAGGACGGGAGCTGGGCGCAGGCGGCGGAGAAGGCCCGAGGGGTCGACCCCAACAACGTCCGCAGCGCCTACGCCAAGGCCATCCGCGACGTGGCATCCGGGCGCATTGCGTTCGAAGGCATCGCTGCCGAGCGCCAGATGGAGGCCCTCGCGGCCAGCATCGGCGAGGGCGGCGGGAAGTGGGGAGAGCACTTCCGCGCGCTCCTCGACCAGCCGATGCAGGACGAGTACGGGAAGAAGCGCGTCATGGGTGCGGTGGAGAGCCTCGCCGACGCGATGGAAGCGGCCCCCGCCATCGAAGACCGCCTCCGTGAGGAGGACGCCGAGGAGGCCATGTACGGGCTCGACGAGGTGATCGCTGGCAGGGATGTGAGCCCCGAGGCCTACGGTCGGGGCAAGGCCCTGGGCGAGACTGCCGTGAAGGACATGGAGGGCGCGTCCGACAAGCGTGCTCTGGCGATCGAGAGCACGCTGAAGCTGCTCGACGAGTGGGAACGGAAGAACCCCGACACCTACAGTTCCTTGGAGCGCTCCGACAGTTCCATGCGGAAGGCCCGCGACGACCGGCACGCGACCCGTCTCCGCCTCGAGCGGGAGCTCGCCCAGATCAGGTCCAAGGCTCAGGACGCCCTCCCCGAGAACGTCGATGACACCTTGACCGAGCTGAAGGCGGGGCAACTCGGGACGTGGACCTCACGGAAGGGCTTCATACCCCTGAAGGGCGACGAGGCCCTCGGGGTGCAGCGCGCCATTGAGGCGAAGCAGGACGCGATGAAGGCGCCGAAGCCGCCGCGCCCGGTCACCTACCTTGAGGAGACCCGTCCTCCGCCCGAGCCGGGCCTGTCGGAGTCCGTGGCCGGGGACTCTGACCCAGACCCGAAGTTCGACTTCTACAAGAAGGCCCGTGAAGCCCAGCAGTTGCTGAAGAGCCTGGACCAGTGGGAGACAGAGAACCCTCGGCCGACGGACCCTCGCCAACTGCGGGGGTGGGAGGAAGCGCGCGAGGGCGTGGAGTTCACCCGCAAGGCAGCAGAAAAGAAGCTGGAAGCCAGCCGGTCAGAGATGCAGCCATCGCTCGACATCGACCTGGTCCGAGACCGCGCCGCCGCTGCCGAAGCCGCCGAAGCCGCCGCTGCCGAAGCCGCCGCGGTGCCCCCGCCGCGCATCCCCCCTCGCGCGGCCGCCACGAAGAGCGCCCCGAAGCGGCCGCCCCCGGTGTCGGCGGCGAAGCCCCCGCCGGGCACGTTCGAAGACGCTGACCTTGCAGCACTCCTCTCCCCGAAGGCGGCCCCGAGCTTCGAAGACGCTGACCTTGCAGCACTCCTCTCCCCGAAGGCGGCCCCGAGCTTCGAAGACGCTGACCTTGACGCACTCCTTTCCACGAAGGCGATGAAGTAATGGCACGAACCTACGACGAATCCGTCAAGTACCTCATGGAGAAGGGGCGCCTCACCGAGGCCGAGGCCAAAAAGCGCTTGGATGGCTACCTCAAGGCCCCGGCGGCCCCCGCCTCAGCGGCGCAGCCCACTCCCTCGGTGAACGGCGCGGCCGCGGCCCGCCCCCTCGCGCCCACGCCGTCGCAGACGGACTGGGAGCAGCCGAAGACTGAGGGGCCGTACACTGGGGCTCCGATTACTCCTCCGGGGGCGACCTCGGACGCGGTCCTGCGGTCCCGTGAATATGCGCGGGCGGGTCGGGTCGGCGCGCAGGTGCATCCGGGGGAGTACACCAACGTGGCGGACATTCGGCGATTGGACTCCCCGCGCGCGATTCAGGTGGGCAAGGCAATGGGCGAAGCTGCGGCCAACCCCCGTGCGGAGACCATGCGGAGGCCCCTCGTCGAATACCTGATGCCCGAGGAGCGAAGCGGAGCGAGCGTTCGCGCGCAGGCGCTCGGGGACCTGAAGCGGCGCGAAGCAGACTTTGCACAAGCGCCGGAGCGCCGCGCGCTCGCCGCGGCATCTTCCGAGCGCGCTCTCGCAGAGCGCTTCGCAGGGCGCGAGGACCGCCTTCAAGCGGCCCGCCGCGAGGCGGAAGGTGACCCCTCCGCTGCCATCTACCTGAACCCCTCCCCTCCGGCGCTCGCCCCCGCGGCAAAGCCCTCCCCGGCGGTCGTTGCAGGGCCACCGCGCCCTGCGCCTACGCCTGCTGCCCCGCCGGCGAAGCCCGCCCCCGTGCCCTCGGACGCGGCCTATGGGCCCGGCTTGGAAAAAGCCGATAAGTACCTCCTGTCGGTGAATCCGGGGATCGACCTCGGCCGGTTGACCCCAGAAGATCGGCTGGCCGCATACGCTGAGCGCAAGGCAGCGTCCTCGAAGGAATGATATGCTGCGGGGATGGCGAGCCCCTCCACGAAGAAAGTCCTCGATGCGTTGGGCGTGACCGAGGAGGAGTTCCTCTCCGCGCCCCTCCCGCCTGAGGATGAGGAGGCACCCCTCGACCCCGCCGAGATGGTCGATCCCGAGGTCGTTCTCGCCCCCGAGGACAACGCTCGGGAGCCCCTCGGGCGCATCTCGAAGGGGTACGCCGGCACGATTCCCGAAGAGGGCAACGCCGAGCTCGCGCTGCTGCGTGGGGCGGCGGTTGACCACTACCTCACCCAGGGGCTCACGGAGAAGCAGGCCTACGAGCGCGCCCACGAGGAGACCCTCTCCCTGCAGGCCCGCGGGCATGTTGAGGACACCGAGGGCGTAGAGGACGCGCTCCGCGCGCGGCGCCAACCCGCCAACACGGTCGGGCGGGCGTTCACCCGCGCGGTAGACCGGGTACTGCCGGTTGATGCCGAGCAGGGCCCGGAAGCGTGGGGGAAGCTGGCGGAAGAGGCCGGTCAGATGACCTGGGGCGCGCGCGCGGCCGAGGTCGGCAAGGCCCTCGACGGCGTCCCCCTCTCGGAGGAGGAAGCCCGGAACGCGGGGGTAGACATCCCCCTCATTCAGGAGCTGAAGGACACCGCGGTCGCATCGCTTGGGGCGTTCGGGTACGGGGCGCTGTCGCTCGGGCTCGCCCCCACATTCGGTAGCCTCACGGGGCTCGCCCCGGGGTGGGGCGACATCTACGACCAGGCGGGGGACTCCCTGGAGGCGGCCCAAAAGTACGCGGAGTCGAAGGACGTCCAGAAGGCCGTGTCCCCCGACGGGCTCCTCGGGCTCGCGGCCCGCGGCTACATCAACACCCCCATCGCTGACGCCGTGCCTTACCTCGTGGACGCGGCGGTCGACTTCCACGACATGGCCACCGGGGAGGACACCGCCGGGCGCCTGCGGAGCAAGACCGGCGGGTCGCTCGGGGACATGCTCCGGGACTTCGTGTCCATGGCGCGGCGCAACGACAAGTTCGACCCCGCGGCCAAGGCCCTCTACGAGGACGGCGACCTCCAGTACCTCGACCTGCTCACCTCGGAGGATGTCCCCCAGCACGTCCCCTCCATCAAGGTCGACCTCGCCACGCTCAAGGGCGCGGCCGAGGCGGGCGGCGCGCTCCACGGGCGGCCGGAGATTGCGGACTTCCAGGCGGGCGCGGCCGCGGGGCTGTCGGACGAGGTGCTCCAGACGATGGCGGACAAGCTGCCGCTGGGGCTCGTCCGTCTGGTGCAGCCCGATGCCGGGCCCACCATCCTCTCCGTCGTCAAGGCCTACACCGCCCGCAAGAAGGCGCAGGAGGCCACGGGAGCGGGCGAGGTCGACTCGGCTGAGAAGGCGTTCGGCGCGGCGCTCTTGAAGAAGGAGGTCCGCGAGGACGGCTCGGTGTTCTTCGTGCCTTCCACCGGGCAGAAGCTCCTGACCCTGATGAACACCATGCAGCCCGCGGTGATGGAGGCGGACATCCCCCTCCTCCCGCTCAACCTCCTGGGCGGGGCGCTGAAGTACGTTGGGGTCGAGGGCCTCGGCGGGGCGCTCGCGGAGGCGCGGATTCCGACCCCCGCCGGGCGCGAGACCATGGTGGCCTCCGGCGCCTACGACGCCTACCTGGCGCAGTTGGGGCTCCTCGGCAGCAAGGCCGACCGGCGGCGCAAGGGCGTGGATTCCAACTACACCGGGCGCCTCATCGCCGACATTGCGATGCCTGAGTACCAGGTGTTCGGGGTGCAGGAGGACCTGCGCGCGCAGGGCGTGAAGCCCGGCTCCACCGCAGACTCCGTGGCCGGGGTCGTGGACGTGGCCGGCGACTGGCTCATCCCCTACGAAGAGGTGCTCCTCGGGCCGCTTGGGGAGGTGCTCCACGGGGCAGCTCGTGCGGGAACCGGGTGGAAGATCAGCAGGCAACTGGGCAGGACCTCCAAGCAGTCCGCACGGGTGGCCGCCGCGGCCGCCATCCCTCGGGTCTTCGGCAACATCCCCGGTGCGACCGGGGCCATCGACGCCGTGGGCGCCATCGACGGCGCACTCCGCATCGCGGTCCTCGACGGGGTGAAGAGCGGCGAGACCCTGTTCACCGTGGGGAAGGGTGAGGGGAAGGTCGAGGGCTCGCTCTCCACGGAGGTCCAGCGTTCGCTGAAGCACCTCCTCGAGGGTGCCGGGGTGGACGCCGAGCAGGCGTTCCGCGCGGTCAACGACATGTCCGCAGCCCACCGAGCGCGGAACACTGCCACCGTGAAGGTGCAGATGGCCCGGGGCACCCCCTTCGAGCAGGCCCTGCGCGCCACCCCCGAGTGGAAGGCGGTCAAGAAGGGCATGCAGGACGCGAGGCTCTCCCCGCAGGACGTTGATGCGGGCATGGCCCTCAACGAGCAGATGGCATCTCGCGCGGTGGCCGACGGGGACTTCAAGTCGCACCGCGACTGGTTCGCCTCGCAGACCGTCGTGGCCGGCGGCGAGCCCGCCCCCGGCGCGTTCCTCGACTCCGACGTGGTGCCTCGCGCGCCCGGCGCCCGCGCCGAAGGCGTCCACACCTTCTCCGACCTCCTCCGCTCCGAGGTGGAGCGGAAGGGCTCCCCGCTCACCGTGCGGGAGACCCTGCACTACGCGGTCGTACACGGCGAGGACGAGGTGTCGACGATGGCGCAGCGCATCCTCGACATGGACCACCCGGCGCTGGAAGGCGCGCGGCTCGACATCGACGTCGGCCTCGGGGGCGGCGAGCACGGCGTCTACGACATCGGCGCCAACCACATCGGGCTGGCGCGGACCGCCGGGCCCTCGACGATCGTACACGAGGCCTCCCACGCCATCACGGCCCACGCCGTCCGCAACGTCGACTCCCTGTCGCCGGCCGGGCAGGCCGCCGTGCGGCGCCTGCAGGAGGTCTTCGAGAAGGCCCAGGGGTCGGAGGCCGTGCGCGTGATGGGCGAGGGCCTGGGTCTGGACAGCCTCGACGAGTTCATCGCCGAGGCCTACTCCAACCCGAAGTTCCAGGCGGGCCTGCGGGGCCTGCAGGTCGCTCCCGGCAAGAGCGCCTGGCGCGCCTTCGTGGATGCCGTGGCCGAGTTCCTCGGGCTGCGGGGGAAGGAGGTCGACGCGCTCGAGCACGTCCTGAGCCAGGTCGACCTCGTGGCGGCCGAGCGCGGCGTGGGCCCGGGCGCTGGGGGCCGTCTGTACAGCCGCGCCGAGGACCTCGCCGCAGGCGACTTCGACGTAGCTCTGACCGTGGACAAGCACGCCTCCGCGCGCCTCGAGGGCGACCGCATGTACGCGGGGTCCATCTCCAAGGTGGCCGAGAAGGAGTTGGTGCAGAACGCCTTCGACGGCACGAAGGAGGCGGTGCTCAAGGGGCTCGCCGACGCGGGGCGCATTCACATCACCATCAACCCCGAGGCGCGCACCATCGAGATTCTCGACAACGGCATCGGGATGCGCCCGCAGACGGTGCGGGAGGCCTTCTTCCGCGTGGGCGGTACGAAGAAGGACCTGCCACTGAGCATGCGCTCCGGGGGGTTCGGCAAGGCGAAGCTCCAGTACATGTCCAACACCGAGTGGATCGAGCTGGAGACTGTGCATGACGGGGTGCGGTCGCGCGTTCGCGGCACTCCCGAGGAGTTGCTGTCGGAGACGGCCACCCTCCGGGTCACTGTGGACGAGGTGGCCCCCGGCGCCGTGCGCGACACCTCCGGGACTCACTCCAGCTTTCTGGAATCCGCGAAAGCCCTACGCACCCCCGAGGGCCTCGAGGATATCCGCATTCGCCTCAGGACTGCGCTTGAAGCTGCCGAAAAAGACGAACTGGCTGCGGCAATCGTCGCGGAAGTGCGGGCCTTGCGCCCAGAGAGCCCCTCTGCGTGGACCGAGCGTCAGTGGGACGGGCTGAACGACTCGACTTCCATCGAAAATGTTATCCCCCTTCTCCTTTCGGCGGTAGAGGAGGGGGACCTTCCGCAGGGGAAGGTTGGGCCACTTCTGGCGGCCTCGGGGCTCCTCGGTTGGCGGGCCTTGGACAATCCCGACCTGATGAAGAGCTGGGGCGTGTCGATGGAGGACTTCCATGCGGGCGCGGAGTTCCTCGTCGCCCACACCCCCGAAAGGGTGCTGAAGACCTTGGAGGCTGTGGCGCCTCCTCCTGACATCCTCGCCTTGGGGCACGGCACTCGCGTCACGGTGAAGATTCCGGAGACTCGCATTGTGGACGGTGAGGTTCAGGAGATCGACTTCACCGAGTGGTCCCTCTCCAAGCCGCTCGGCTATCCCATCTTCGGGAACACGGTCGTCACCATCCAAACCGTTCGGTCCTGGAGCGGCGGCTCGCCATCGCTCCTGCCCTACGGCATTCTTCACGAGATGCCGCCCCGGGTCGGTCGCGTAGGCTTCGATTGGGGGGACGTGGATGTCTACGCCCGCCCCTCGACGCCCGCCGGCGGTGGCCCGCGGGGGGTCGTGCTGTCCGCGGGCGTGTACCAGTTCGACCAGGACATCACCGGGGCGGCCTCGGGCGGCGGAATGCCCCAGCGCCTGCCCTACGAGTTCGTTCTCGACATCAAGCCGAAGGTGGAGGCCCAGAGCGTCAACTACCCCATCTCCAACGAGCGAGAGCGCTTCAACGGCAAGGCTGGCTCCGACATCCAAGCGCTTCTCGCGGTGTTCTCTGACCGGGACAGCAAGGTCAACTCCGGCGTTGAGCTCGACGCATACCGGCGCATTCGGGGGGCTCCGCGGAGCGCTGTAGGGTCGGACCTCGACGCTGTGGTTGAGGCTCTGCGTCCCAACCAACAGATCGAGGACGGCTTTCAGCGCATCAACGCTTTCGACCCCGCCGACCCCTTCAACGTCGTCATCAAGGACGCGCGGGTTGTGTCTGGCCACGAGGCCCTCGACGCGGCCGCCGCGGTACAGAAGGACACGCTCTCGGAGATCGTCGACGCCCTGGGCACGGACAACGTGCCCTTCTACAACGGGACCGACTTCGACATCGCGCCGTTCCGCGGGGTGACCCCCACCGATCCTGCGGAGTTGTTCTCCGAGTTCTCGGTGGCGATCAACGACCTCTTCCAAGACCCGGAGCTACGCGCCATCATCGACGAAGTCGGGGGTGTTCACGCCAGTTGGGGCAGCAAGCCCAGCAGCGACCTTCGCGCAGGGGTGGGGCTCGCCCAGGGCTGGCTCGGCTTGAACCTTCGTAACGACGCGGACTCGCCGGCGCAGGTCGTATTCATCAACCCCCTCATCGCCTACAAGTACGCCACGACCCCGGAGCGCTCGGCGAAGCTGGCGGTGATCACCGCCTTGCACGAGGCCGCGCACGGCGTGTCCCGGAACCATCGCCTCGAGTTCATCTCTGCGCTCCAGGCGACCATCTCGCTCTACTTCAACGAGGGCCAGCACACCGCAAAGGTCACGGACATCTTCCGCCGCCACTGGGACACCCTCACGACGCTGAGGAAGGAGTTTGAAAGTGCAAAAGACGTTGGAAAGCAAGTCCAAGGTGCAGGCCATGAGGTCCGACCTGCTGGAGAACGCGGAGATGTTCCTCTTCGTGGCGGAGCAGAAGAACGACAGGGCATGGGCGAAGCCGTTCGCGGAGGTCGTGGAGGCCTTGAAGACTCTGAGCGACTCGGACCTGAAGAAGCAGGTCGAGGCCGTGGGGGCGGTCAGGGGTCGCTCTACTCCCGCGCTGCCACCGCTGGCGCGGTCGAGGGCGAAGAAGCCGCCGCGGCCGCAGCTTGGCGTTCGCTGAAGACCGAGTCCCCGTGGTTCAAGCGTTGGTTCGGCGGGTCCAAGATCACCGACGCGGAGGGCAAGCCGCTTCGGGTTTACCATGGGACGACGGCTGACTTTGAGACGTTCGATGCGGCAACGCCGTCTAGGACAGGCCATCCGAGCGCCGCGCTGGGGGTGTACTTCACGTCCGAGCCGCACGTCGCGGCTCAGTTCAGCCGCGACACCAGCAACGCCCCTCCCTTCGCGCGCGCAGGCCAACTGCCGTTCGCAGAGGGCGCGTCCACGCTCCCGGCGTTCGTAAGTTTGAAGAATCCGAAGGCGCTCACCGCGGAGGGCTTCCGCGACATGATGAGCGTCGGATGGCCAGAACGAGAACTGCGGACCCCGGAAGCCGACGCCAAGTGGGGGTTCATGCGGGCGCCCGAGGAATGGGCATCCCTCCGGCGCGAATGGGAAACGGCCGGCCATGACGGCGTGATCGTCGCTCGCGATCCTCACGCCCGAGTCGGTTCCGGCAACGACGAGTGGATGGGCGATACCTACATCGCCTTCTCCCCCGAGCAGATCAAGTCCGCCACGGCCAACCGCGGCACCTTCTCCGATGACCCTCGGTTCCTGTACAGCCGCGCCGCGCCGGCCCCCTCGGCGGTCCCGAAGCCGTCGCTTCCTGAACCCACCGACGAGGTGAGTCGAGCGCATCAAGCCCTCGCCATCAAGCGGCTGCTTTCGCCGAGCGCAGAGACGCGCGCGGCGCACCAGGCGTACCAGGCGGAGCACCCTGAGGTGCTTGCATGGGCGGAGTACCGGTCGACCGTCGCCGACGCGGAGTTGGCGCAAGCGCGCGAAGCTGCCCGCGCGGAGTACGAGGCCGGAGCCTCCGCCCGTCAGGCTGCAGCGGACGCGAAGGCGGCTCGGTATGCGGACGCGAAGGCGACCGGAAAGAAGCTGCCTCCGGAAGAGCGGGCGACGAATCGTCGCGAGTGGTTCGGGGACTCCGCGGTGACGACCACGGGCGAGGCCGGCGGGAAGCCGCTGGTCGTCACGCACGAGTCGCCGTCAAAGTTCTCGGAGTTCCGGGCAGGGGAGTTCGGCTTTCACTTCGGGGTCGGCATCCCCGACGGGATGTTCGGCCGCAACCGGGTGTCGGGGCTGCTCCGCATCAACAACCCGATGCGGATGGCTGACCTCGGGGTGTGGACGCCGGAGCGGGTCCTTGCGGAGGGCGGGTTCAGCACCGCGGAGCAACCGCGCCTGCTGGCGGAGGTTGAACGGATTCGGGCGGAGGCGGACGCGCCGACGAAGGCCATGGTCGCGAAAGCGCGAGCCTCTGGAGACGTGGCCACGGCCGAGAAGTGGCAGGCCCTCCTGGAAGACGGCAGCGATGCAGCGACCTTCCGCGACCGCCGCGGGAACTACCTGGCGAGTCGGCCGGTGCATGACGCCCTCCGCGAGAAGGGCTACGACGGCATCGTGTACCGCAACGAGGCGGAGGGGGTCGACGACTCCTACATTGCCTTCGAGCCGCAGCAGTTCAAGTCGAACAAGAACGTCGGGACCTACGACGCCGCCGACCCTCGGTTCCTGTACAGCCGCACCCCCGGCAACCAGACCGACACGCCGGCCTTCCGCACGTTCATCGAGGGCACCAAGGTCGTCGACGAGACCGGCGCGCCGAAGCGTCTGTACCACGGCACCACCCACGACTTCGAGGCGTTCGACGTCGGCAGCGGCAACGTCGAGAACCACCACGGGCGAGGCATCTACCTGACATCCGCCTCGGAGGACGTGGGCGCCAACTACGCCACTCGCGAGGGTCCGGACCTCAAGAGCCGCATCGAGTCCCAGATGGAGTCCCTCCTCGACGACTGGGACGACCCCAGCGTGGCGCAAGACTTCGTCGAGCGGTGGCTGGAGGCGCACCCTGAGCGCGCCGCCGAGGGCGAGCGGCTGGTCCAGGTGCTGGACGACGGGGGGAACCCCGACGCGAACCTCTTGCAGGAGATCACTCGGTGGGTAGCCGAGCAGGAGATTGCTGGCTCGCACGGGGGCGCAGTCCTGCCCGTCTACGCCGCCATCAAGAACCCCATCGACCTGCGGCCCGGCAAGGTGACGCGCTTCGACATTGAGACCGAGTGGTCGCCCGACGGTGAGGACCTCATCGGCGAGACCGGGGCCGGCGTGGATGCCCTCGACGCCATCCGCCGCATGGCCGACTCCTCCGACACAGCGGACCGAGTCATCGAAGCGCTCGGGGACATCTTCGAGGGGTTCGACGCCGCGGACCTCGAGCGTGCGGTGCGGGACAACTCCGTCGAGTTCCTCGACGACGACTCTTCGGCTGGGCAGTTCCTTCAGGACGTCTACCGCGAGCTGGGCTTCGACGGCATCGTCATCGACGCCTACAAGACCTTCGGCCCCCGGCGCGCAGGGTGGGGGGGAAACATCCCCGGCATGGAGGGGCTGACCCCCGGCACGGAGCACTGGGTCGCCTTCGAGCCCACTCAGGTCAAGTCCGCCACGGGCAACCGCGGCACGTTCGACCCGAAGGACAGGCGCCTGCTGTACAGCCGCGCCCCCGGCGGCGAGGGTCGCGCCTCCTCCGGCTTCTACTCCGGGCTGCGGCGGGCGGTGGAGAGCATTCCGCAGGAGCGCCTGTCCGCGGACCAGGTGTGGGGGGCCATCGCGAAGGGGGCGGTCAGGCCTGACGAAGTGACGTGGACTCGCCTTGAGCAGTTCCTGGCGGCGAACCCGCGCACCACGAAGCAGGAGGTGCTCGCCTGGCTCGACGAGAACGCTGTGGTGGTCGAAGAGAAGACCCTGAGCAACACCTCCTACTACGGGCCGGAGCCTGTTGCCCCGGCATGGACGGAGCTCAAGACTGAGCTGCTCGCGCGGGGGGCGACCGCCGAGGAAGTCAAGCTGATCATGCTCGACCCCATCGGGGATTCGAGCGTGCCCGCATGGGAACGGCTGTTCAAGAAGGCCGATGACGCCGACTATGGCCGGCTGGTGGAGTTGTCCGAGGCCTACGTCGGGTCGAACACCGTCCCGTCCGCATCCGGACTGGCTCTTCCGAGGTACGGCAAATATCAGCTTTCGGGGGGGACGAACTACCGGGAGTTGCTGTTCAAGCTGCCAGGGTCCGTTTACCGGTCCACACACTTCGGTGATGACGGGCAGGGGCTCATGGCCCATGCTCGCGTCAGCGACCGGCTCGGCCCCAACGGCGAGAAGATTCTTCTCGTTGAAGAGGTCCAGAGTGACTGGCACCAGGCTGGCCGGAAGGCGGGGTACACGGACCCCACGCTGGCCGCCGAAGTGGCGCGTCTGCACGAAGCTCGTGTGAAAACCCATAGCCGTTCCGAGAGGCTACGCCGGCAATCGAGCTACGTCCCCGACCCGACCGGGCAAGTGCTCGCGGCGTACAAGGCGGCCGCGAAGGTGGCGCTGGCCGCGTACAAGGCATGGGAAGACGTTGCGCGGACCCTGCCAGAAGGTTCCGCCCCCAACGCCCCGTTCTCCAAGACCTGGCACGAGCTGGTGATGAAGCGCGTACTCCGCATGGCTTCGGAGGGCGACTACGCCGGCGTGGCCTGGACCCACGGCGTTGAGCAGGTCCGCCGCTATCCAGAGCCGCGGCGGATGGCAGTGGACTCGGTGACGTGGGGGGCTCCGGACGAGGCCGGTCTGATGGAAGTCGTCGGCTTCCGGGGCGGCAAAGAGGTGTTCAAGGCGGCCCTACCGAAGCCGGAGGCCTTGCAACTGCTCGACCTCGATGTGGCCGAGCGAATCGCCGCAGGAGATGTCAGTGGAGAGGCCGCGGGGGCAGGAATGACCCTCGGCGGACGTGGCCTGAAGGGCTTCTACGACACGAAGCTGCCGCTGTGGGCGGACAAGTACGCGAGAAAGCTGGACCCTTCGGCTCCGCGCGTGAGCGAGTCCCTCGTCATCACGAACCCCGACTACACCGCTGCTGACCTCCTGGACGTCCCCGCCGCAGAGCGCCCCGACGTGGAGACGTGGTTGCGTTCGAATGAAGCGGTCAAGGTTCATTACCTGCCGGTCACCCCTCGGATGCGGGAGCGCATTCTGAGCGAGGGTCAGCCCCTCTTCTCCCGCGCCCCCGACGGCTCGACCCGGGGCAGCATCGAGCGCGCCCCGTCCACCACCCGCGAAGGGAAGGTGCGGAACCCTGCCTACGACAAGTGGGTGAAGGCGCGGCGCGCGCTGGCGCTGTCCGTGGCGCAGAAGGAAGCCGCAGAGACGGCCGCGTGGTGGGCCACCGCCGTCCCCGTCGTCCCCACGGACCCCGCCGCGCTCAAGGCGCTGCTCGTGGAGAAGATCAAGGCCCACGACTTCGGCTACGACCCCTTCGACCCCACCGTCGCCCCCGCGGCCCGCGCCGAGGCCGAGCGCATCCGCTCCCTCCTCGGTGCGCTCCCCGAGGCCGAGGCCCGTGCGCTCTTCGACGCCGAGGCCCCCGCGCACCCCGACGGCACCTCCTACTGGGGCGAGTACCGCCCGACCGCCCCCACGGGTAAGGCCCCCGCGACCCCCACCACCCTCGGCGAGGCCCGTGCCTGGTGGGACGCCAATGGTGACGGCAACGCCGCGAACGCGCCCCACCCCTCCGCCGAGCTCGTCGAGCAGAAGGTGGCGCTGCAGGCGCTGACCGCCGCCGCGCCGGCCTCCACCACGATGGGGCAGGTCAAGGACGCCGCGCGCTACATCATCCGCTACTTCAAGACGGCCGACACCCAGACCCTCCTCCACGAGAACGCGCACCTCATCCGCTTCCTCCTCGGCGACGACTGGATGGAGGACCTCTCGCGGTTCTTCGACCACACGATCGACGCGAAGACCAAGGCGCCGCGCCTGACCCGCGTGGGCGAGGAGCAGTTCGCCACCGCGCTCGCTCGGGTCCTGCGCGGTCAGCTCCAGCCGCACGGGCGGCTGCGCGCGCACCTCGAGGACCTGCGGGACGCCCTGGGCGACATCTGGCTCAACCTGCGTGGCAAGCCGCTCTCCCTGCCTCCCGGCTTCCGCGACTGGTGGGACGCCCAGCTCGACCCCACCAAGGGGCTGCGGACGACGGTGAAGATCAGCGACACCCGCATCGGGCGCGACCCCCTCGAGGTCGGCGTCACGGTCGACCCCGCGACGGGGCTCCCGGCGGACATGGACGGGTTCCTCATGGAGGAGAAGACCAAGCGGGCCAACTCCCTCGCCGAGTACTGGAACGTCGCGCTCACCCCCGGCCAGAAGCGGCACGCGCTTGGCATCCTGGGGGACGACACGACGATGGAGGCCCTCGACGCGGTCACCAAGGGGCTCGCCCTCATCGGCACCACGCAGGCCCGTCGTCGCCCCGGCTTCAGCGGCCGCCTCGCCCTCATCGGCACGCGCAGCGCGGTCCCCGAGGAGCGGAAGGCCTCCGTGCTGAAGCGCGCTCGTGCGGCCCTCGAGGACGCCATCGGCGGCCCCGTGAAGGCGGACCTCACGTTCAACGAGGAGCAGGCTCGCGGGCTCGCCGCGCACATCGACCACCTCGTCGACGCGGGCTGGCGGGAGCAGCTCCCCGAGGAGTTGCTCAGCCCCTCGCGGGACCTGAGCACGCTGACCGAAGAGGAGTGGTCGGCCATCGCCAACACCACCATCGACGACCTCGCCGGGCCGGGCAGCTACCGGGACCGCGCGGCCGAGCAGGTCGCGGGCAACGCCGCGACGTCGTTCGTCTACGCCGCGGTGGAGGCGATGTCGTCCGTCCACCAGTTCAAAATGATGCGTGATGCGCTGACCACCCGCTTCGACACCACCTTCGAGGTCAGCAAGAACATCAACCCCGCCGTCGGCGCCGTCGTGGAGCAGTGGCGGCGGAAGATGTCGGACGCCGCCGCGCAGGTCGCCCGGCTCCGCGAGCACGTTCGGGACAACACCTTCGACGAGCGCGCAGAATCCCTAATCCGCAAAATCGCAAAGCAGCTCTTCGAGGACTCCCGCCTGGCCGTTCCTCCGGACCAGGTCGACAACCTGTTGAAGCTGAACACGGAGCTCAACGTCGGCGGGGAGCTCCCCACCCTTGAGAGCTTCCTCAAGGCCCGCGACGACGTGCGCGCCCTGTTCCAGGATGCCCCGGCGCACGGCTCCCGGCAGCGCGCGGCCGAAGCCGACGCGCTCACGCGCCTCATGCGGCTCACCTCGAGCAGTGACTTCAAGGACCCCGCCGTGGCGGCCTCGCTGGGCGTCATCCAGACGGGGCTCTCGCGCCGCCTTGCCGCGGTCCGTGAGACGGGCATGCGGATCGAACAGCGCATGTCCGGACGCGCCGACCTCGCCGAGAACACCGGCGACCCCAACGTCTCGGCTCAGGTCTACAAGCTGTGGTTCACGAAAGACTGGAAGGGGGTGGCGAAGCTCGCCGCCGAGCGCGGCCAGACCACGGACCCCGGCGTGGGGGTCGCCACGGGGCGTGGCGGGAGCGAGCACGTCGTCAAGAACGGTCCGGTGTTCGACCCCGTGGCGGGCGCGCTCGCCGTCGTCACCGGGCTCATCGGAGACAGCGTCCTCGCCGGTGCGGCGGAGGACATGATGAAGCTCGGGCTCCCCATCCACACCGACAACGTGAACTTCGGGGGCCGCGACTTCAACACCCCCCTCGCCCCCAAGGATGTCGGGGAGGTCGAGGGGGACTTCACCCCGTGGGTGCCTCGGGGCAGCACCGCCGTCGACGCCGCGAAGTACCGCGAGCGCGTGCGCGAGTACATGAACGCCATCCTCAAGTTCGAAGGGGTGGCCCAGATTCAGTTCGACGCGAAGGGCAACTACCTCAAGCGCCAGTACCTCCTCGCGCAGTTGAAGGACGGCTCGGTGGATGTCGCCGCGTGGAGCGATGCCCACCGCATTCTCGACGCATGGGGCATCAAGTCCAACACGTCGAAGATGGTCGAGATGGTCCTCCCCACGGGCGAGGAAATCTTCATCCCCGCGGCCATCAAGACGGCCCTGGACGAGCTCTTCGACAGCACCGCGAAGGCGGGGCTCGCGTGGACGCAGTCCTCCGAAGGGAAGCCCGACCAGATTCTGGGCCGCTTCGGCCGCTTCGTCGATGGAGTGGCCTACCCCAACAACAACCTCGACTACCGGGGGAAGGGGAGCCTGGGCGACAAGGTCAGCCGCGCGACCCGCGCGGTGCTCGCCCTGCCGTCGCGGACCATCGCCATGGCGCGCGTCGGGGTCACCACCGGCGTCCTCGTCCCCAACCCCGCCTTCTACATCGGCAACGGGTTCGGCGGCGCTTTGCAGGCCATGCAGAGCAAGGGGGCGGTGGGCACGCTCCGCATGATGGGCCGCTACCTGCCCATCGTGGGCGGGGACTCCGGCAAGGTCCTCCGCGAGGTGTTCTGCCGGGTGTGGGGGGAATCCTCAGGATACTTCTCGCAGGGCGGGGCCTCGTTCGTGGCGACGAACGGCGTCGTGTACAGCTCCGACCGGGTCGTGAAGTCGATCATCTCGGAGGGCCTCCACACCTCCCAGGCGCGGGCCGAATCTGCGGTTCGCATCATCGACGACCTGCGGAACCACGAGGGGACCTTCTGGACTCGCGTGCAGCGCGACCGCTTCCTCGACGGGCCGGTCGGCACCGCGGAGAGCGCCGTCCGCACCGGCGTGTCGACCACGGCCAGGTACTGGCAGGGCCTGCTGGGGAACGTCTCCACGGCGGTGGACGACCTGTTCCGGGTGGCCACCTACGTCGACGAGCTCGCCGGCGGGGCCGCCCCTGCGGAGGCCGCGGCCATCGCGCGCCGCACGTCCTTCGACTACGGGGACCTCACGGACTTCGAGAAGACGACGCTGCGTCGGTTCATCATGTTCTACACCTACCAGCGCCGCAACGCGGACCTGTTCTGGTGGACGATGCTGAACCACCCCTCGCGCATCATGGGCCAGCTCCGAGCGGTGCGGGACGCGCAGGAGCTGGTCTTCGGCGACGACAACTCCGCCGAGATGATCATGCCCGAGTACCTCGACGGGCGCATGGTCATCGACATCAACGCGGCGGTGGGGGATGCGGAGGGGCTCAAGGGCACGCTCGGGGTGGCCACGGTGCTGCCGCCGCTCCCTGCGGCCGACCACCTGGCCCTGTGGGTTGACATCTTCCATGCCCTGAACAGCAGCGAGCCTGCGGCCGGGCGCGAGATGTTGGCGAAGCTGGCCCCCGAGTACCAGGCGTTCTTCGTCCTCGGGCTCAACTACGACATCTTCGCA
>TARA_R110000868_G_scaffold107362_6_pt1 | contig 21287 bp, 18 predicted proteins | sample TARA_R110000868 | Tara Oceans TARA_R110000868 (sample SAMEA4397489) | marine metagenome | biome: Polar Biome; feature: [SRF] surface water layer (ENVO:00010504); material: water (ENVO:00002006), including particulate matter (ENVO:01000060) such as... | depth 5 m | reverse complement strand
CGGATGTTTCCCGTTTCTCACCACCCTCCAACGGTGAAATCTCTGGTTATTACGCCCAGCAGAATGCCGGCAAACGAAATGTCAGCATTGATCTGAACAAACCCGGCGCACGTGAACTGGTCCTCCGCTTTTGTGAAGACGCAGATATCATTGTCGAGAATTTTCGAGCGGGCGCACTCGGTTTCTTCGGATTGGGATATGAGGAGATTGCGAAGGTCAATCCACGTGTGATCTACGCGTCCATCACCGGATACGGCCAAAAAGGTCCGTGGCAGGGCCGAATGGCATATGCGCCGACAGTTCAGGCTGAGACAGGATTTACGCAAAATAGCCACTCGCACTATGGCGCGGAGACTGCATGGCAAACCGACAGTCTGTCCCACGCAGATGTGTATTCAGGCCTGCAGGCGACGATCGCGCTACTTGCCGCTCTTCACGAGAGAGAGAAAACCGGCAAGGGGCAATATATCGACGTCGCAATGGCCGCCACATTGATCGCGATCAATGAAAAAGCGCATCTCGAATTGAATGATATTGATTTGGGAGACGAGCCGGGGGTTCTCGGGGCGACCGATTGTCCTTTTTTCAGAGGACCGGATGATGAACTTTTCACGGTGGCAACAAGCCTAGTAAGCAGCCTTACCTTCCGCCAATATCTCGCTGCTATGCACCGGCCAGACTTGGCCAAGGACGAGCGGTTTTCGTCGGCGTCAGCGCGACGCACAAATTTCGACGCACTTCATCGGATCATTCAGGACTGGATGTTGTCTTTTGCCGATATGAAGTCGCTTGAGGCGCAACTGGACGAGTCAAAAATTGCGATGGGTGAAGTAAAGTCCCTTCGTGATCTTCGGGAAAGCGAATGGGCGGAGTATTGGGGCGCGGTTCAAGTCGTATCGGATCGCAACGGCGGCGAGATCAAGTTGCCGGGACGCCCGTGGAAGTTTTCCAGAAGCGAGTTGGAACCGATCGGCGATCCGGCGCTGCAAGGCGAGCATAATTACGATGTGTTTGCCGAATTGGGTTTCTCCGCAAAAGAAATTGAAGACTATCACGCGACCGGCGTGCTTGTCGGCCGTGTGAGCGCGTCGCGGTCGGTTTGATGAGCGAACCAAAAAACAAATTGGCTTCGTGGGTCCCCGGCGCTGACGGTTCAGGATTTTCTCTGTCGAACCTTTGTTACGGTGTCGCAAAGGTTGGAGACGGAAGCTCGGTCGTCGTTGCGATCGGTCCCTATGCCCTCAATCTCGGCTCATGCGCCACCGCGGGCCTGTTGGACGCCATAGATATCTCCCCGAATGTCTGGAGCAGTCCTTCGCTAAACATGTTTCTCGGTCTGGACCGGTCAAAGCATGCGGCCGTGAGGGTGCGATTGAGAGACCTCCTGTCAGATGCGGTTTGGCGGGAAGCCGTGGAACCCTATTTGACACGGGTGGATCAACTCACACTCATGCCGCCGGTCAAGCCGGGCGATTTCGTCGATTTTTATGCCAGCCTGCATCACGCGAAACGGTCGATGAAAGCCTTTGGCGCGACGGACGGACCAAGTGAGAACTGGTACGCCATGCCAATTGGCTATCACAGCCGGACCGGAACGATTGTCGGCAGCGGCGCACAAATTCGCCGACCGCGCGGGCAGGTTGCGAAGAAGACGGGTGCCATCCTCTCCAAAACACAGTCTTTGGATTTTGAAGTTGAAATCGGATTTGTCATCTGTGGTTCGAAGGAATTGGGAGATTCTGTCTCGGTCGGAGAGTTTGCCGGGAACGTGTTTGGTCTCGTGCTGCTGAATGACTGGAGCGCCCGTGACATTCAAGCATGGGAGGGAAAGCCGCTCGGTCCCCTGCTGGGTAAATCATTTGCGACGCAGATTGGATCATGGGTGGTGCCACTAGAGGCGCTCGACGCCGCGCGACACTCAACACCGGCCCAGCACTCGGCATTGGAATATTTGAGGCATGACGAGGATTGGGGTTTTGATATTCGTCTCACAGTCGGTCTTCAAACATCCGACATGGTGAGCAAGGCGCAACCACCCGCCATGATCACGGACACCAATATGAAGCACATGCATTGGAGCGGCGCACAGATGCTGGCCCATATGACAGTCAATGGTGCTTCCGTCAGACCGGGTGATTTATTCGGGTCGGGAACAGTGTCGGGTCCCGAATTGGAAAGTGCGGGATGTCTTTTGGAGCGCACAAACGCGGGGCGCGATCCGATCGCCCTGTCCAATGGCGAAGTGAGAGGTTGGGTAGAGGATGGGGATCGCCTGATCATCGAAGGTCGCGCGTTTGCGTCCAACGGCGACCATGTGAGTTTAGGTCAGCTTTGGGGGGAGGTTTGTGAATGAGTGACTTGTTGGACATGGCCGTCGAAGCGCATGGCGGCATAGATCGCTGGGATCGCGCCCGATCACTTACTGTGGATGCACAGATAAGTGGTTCGCTGTTTGAATTGAAAGGTCAGCCAGACATTTTCAAGCAGGTAGAAGTGGCGATCAGTTGCACGGACCCCTATACCGTCTACAGGTCCTTGGGCGGTGCCAAAGAGAGGCATGGCTCATTTGAACCCGGGCGTGTCGCAATTTTTCATGGCGAAGAGCTACAGGAAGAATTGATCAATCCCCGTGCCGCTCTTCATGCTTTGTCGCTTGCGGAGCCGTGGCAAGAACTGCATGCGCTGTATTTTGGGGGTTATGCAATATGGCATTATCTCGCCGCTCCCTTTGTGTTTACTCGTCAGGGATTTCAGGCCGAAGAGATTGCCCCTTGGAATGAAGGCGACGAGATCTGGCGTCGCCTTGAAGTCACCTTTCCTAAAAGCGTTCCTTCAAACTGCCCCACTCAAACTTACCATTTCGATCAAAATGGTTTGCTGAGGCGAATGGACTATCACGTCGAAATTCTGAACGTCGAAATCCCGGTGGCTCACTATTGCGACGACCACAGATCCGTAGATGGAATTATCGTGCCGCACCGTCGCCGCGCGGTGCCCCGGCGCAACGACGGAACCGCTGATTTTGGCGCTCTGTATGTTGGAATTGATCTGCAGAATGTCGTAATTCAAACCGCTTTCTCCTTGTAACGCCGATAGTCTCCCCTCATATTACCTTGATATGTCAAGGTAATGGAAACATGCAAAGAGAAACCGCGCGTTGTAACGGTATCGACATCGTCTATGACGGTCTTGGTCGGGGCCAGTCGGCGTTACTGCTCCACGCCGGTGGAGAGCGAAGGCGTGTCTGGTATCCGGTGATGGAATATCTCGACAAGAAGGGATTGCGCAGTATCGCATGCGACCAGCGAGGCCATGGCGACAGCGGCGGAACCACGGCGGATGGCGTCATCGCCTTTGCAGCGGATACGGCATTGATGGTGGCGCACCTGCGTGGGTGTCCTGTCATTGTCGGCGCGTCACTCGGCGGATTTGCCGCAATGCTCGCACTCGCGGATTTGAAACTTCAATCCGATGTCGCCGGATTAATAATGGTTGATGTAATCCCGGATCCAGATCCGTCACGCGTCCGCACATATCTCGCGGGCGAGGAACGACAAGCATTGGGCCGCTCGCCGCTGGTTTCCGATATTCTGGACAGAGCGGAACAATTTCTGGGGGCCACCGCAAGCCTTCATATCCCTGTTCTGCTGGTGCGTTCCGGAAAAGGCAGTGCAATCACAGATGAAGAAGTCGCCAGACTGAGCATGCTCGTCCCACAACTTCAAACGACCATTGTCGAAAATGCGGGGCATTTGATTGCCCGCGATGCCCCGACTGAGTTGGCAGAATTAATCGCAGAATTTATGCAAAGCGACAAAGTGCGGGCGCGCCATATTCAATGGATTGGCAAGTATGCTCATCCGATTCAGGCAAAGAGCTAAGTATTTTTGCTCGCAGATATAGCGGCCGCCGCCTCTTTGAGGGCGCCTTTAAGGCCCGTCTCCAGTATCTCGCTCCTGAGCTTGTGGTTTGCGGGGACAGCCCGCGCGAGCCCGATCGTGCCTGTCATTTTCGTCAGTAGCGTAATGGCCAATTGACGCCGCGTTCGTGGCGCTCTCATGCCTTCCGATTGCAGCCGCTTCTCAAGGGATACGATCATTGCCTCAATTCCATCTGCAAATATGGACTTAAGTTCGGGAGACGCTCTGGCTGCGTCACTTGACAACGCAGCCGCAGGACATCCTTCATCTGGTCGGTCAATGTGAAGGTCACTGATATACAGACGCAAGTGACCTTCTAGGTCTTCTGCCTTCGCCATAGCGGTGGCTCGTTTCTGAAAGGCGTTGACGGTGGCAGCGCGGGCGAGGGTTTCTTTGGAGTTAAAGTGGTTATAAAAGCCGCCATGTGTGAACCCCGCCGCCTGCATAAGTTCCGCGACAGCGATCCCGTCGTACCCTTTTTCGAGAAAGAGTTTGGTCGCCGTGTTGAGTACTTGCGCGCGATTTTCCTCTGCCTGCTGTTTAGTAATTCGCAATGCTTTGTCCCTTCGCAAGTCCTGTTGTCTACTATACGTATAAGCGTCATTATAGGTTGGACTTCGCGAAAAAAACAGCAAATGCATCTTTTGGCGAGCAGAGAGGTGTTGCCCGCGAACGGACTGACGAAAGCCAGATCGTGAAGCGGTTATTAGCTAGGGCTACAGGGAGCCGTAGTCGCGTTCGTTGAGGTAAATAGATTCAGGTTGCCGGTCACCTGCAACGCGCTTTATTTCGACGAGTTTGGCCGATTCAACGAATTGCCGCGCTTCCGCCGGACTTCGCCAACGAGAGAAATGCACAATTCGATTTGCATCATATTGTTAGGCGCTACCGTCTATGAAACGAAATTAATTTCGACGGGAAAATTGAAACTGGGCTTATGCGAGCTGTTGTTCGACATTTTTCTTAGAAAGGTAATTTGCAAACTCGCCAGGCAAAGATCACGATTCATTTCATATAGAAGACGATATTCGTCGTTACTAAAATTCCTAGTTGACGATAGGAATTCTCCATACCTGATCTATCGAGTTCATAAAATCCATTATCAGTCGGCTAAACCCAAATCAAAGATCAAAAAAAAGTAGGTATCGCATTTTGCCAAATTGATTCTCGGAAAGTATGTTCCGTGCGGTAACTCTGCAAGCTGTTGCTTTGCGTTCAGCTTAGTATGGATACTTTTAAACTTACCGGCGCGGCGCTGCGGTTCGAGTTTGGCCAAAAAATTCGACGTTGGTCGATGCGACGACTCCCGATTCTCTGGCATTTGGTCGTAGTATACGGCTATGCGATCAAGATCGGCTGAATGTTTAAGCCCGCCTGGCCGATCGAAAACCGCTTGGGGCATAGCCTCCCGCTCCAAGTTATGCGGACGATCTGCAAATTTTTTGGTACGGCCTGATCTGGCAGCACAGTTTCTACCCACCTAAGCTTTTTTCCAGAGACGCAGGAAAAGCGTCGAGAGATATGGGTGGAGGACTGAAATCAATGGATATTCAGGACGAGGGCGGTCGCGCCAATGGCGCGGATCGCACCTGTAACAAAGAGACAATCGCATCCTGCTTCGATGAGGAGAGCGGATTGCTTGATCGCCGCATCTTCGCAGATCAAGAAATCTACGATCAGGAAATGAGAAACATCTTCGCGCGCGCATGGAACTTCATGTGCCACGAAAGCCAGATCCCGAATATCGGCGATTATTTCATCAATCATATCGGTGAAGATCAGGTCATCGTCGTGCGCGACAAGCAAGGCGAGGTGCAGGTTCTACTCAACACCTGCCGTCATCGCGGCAACGCGCTCTGTCGCGCTGAGGAAGGCAATGTCAAATCCTTCGTATGCTCCTATCACGGATGGAATTATGATCTGAACGGCGACCTCATCGGTGTGCCGGGCATTACGCCCTATTACCGCAAGGATTTTGACAAATCGACCTTGGGCCTCGTCAAAGCCGCGCAGGTGGACAATCTTCACGGCTTCTATTTTGCAACGCTTGATGCCGACGCGCCATCTTTGCATGACTATCTCGGTGAGGTCGGGCGGATCGGGCTCGGAATGATGGCGACCAACGGCGAGGTCGCAATCGTCGATGGCATTCAGAAAAATGTGATCGACTGCAACTGGAAGATCGCCGTCGATAATCTCTACGACTGGTATCACGTTCAATATAGCCATGCCTCTGCGGGTATTGCCGGTTTCATGGATATAGCGGCGATCCTGCATCCGCAGAACCAAATGATCATGATGGGCGATTATGGTCACGCGATTAGCGGCCCCGCCATTCCAAAAGACATGCAAGCCGCGATTGACGCCATGTCCGACGAAGAACGTAAAGCCATTGCGGACGAAAGTTTTGTCGATGGCGAGGCGCCAAGGCTTTTGCCGCGCCTCAAGGTGGCCAGAGAACTCCTTGGGCCGGTTGGTGTGCGCAGCATGGGCCACCCTAATATTTTCCCCAATCTCTGGGTGGCGACAAACGGAACGCAGCTGAGTTTGCGTTTACCGCGGGGGCCTTACAAAACGGAGATTTGGTGGTTCACATTTCTGCCCAAGGATATGCCGGAAGACAAGAGGAAGAGGGCGATCGCGTTCAATTCCCACCTCTTTGGTCCGGCGGGCATGCTTGAACAGGACGATGGTGAAAACTGGAGCCAGAGCACACGCGCCTCGCGCGGCGTCAAGGCCCGCACCTTCCCACATCATGTCGCGATGGGGCTCGGACATGACGAGGTGCAAACCGACGCAGCCTCAGGCCAGTCGCGCGTTGAAACGACAATCAGCGAGCACGCCCAACGGTGGCACTACAAATCCTGGACGGATTGGATGCTGGCCGACAGCTGGGTGGACCTGAAGGCAAACCACACGCCTGCGCCTAAAGGGAGGGTGTGATGCCGCAAGCTCAGGAAGCGTCGGCCGTCGATACAGGTCTCAGCCGCCTTTCACTGCAACAGCGCTTGGAACTGCAATTCGAGATCGAGCAGTTCTTCTATGTCGAGGCCGCGCTGCTGGATGCCCGTGAGTATCGCGCATGGCTTGACCTCTGGACGCAAGATTGCAGTTACTGGATGCCCATTCGCCGAACCGTGGCGCTCGCCGACATCGACCGCGAATTCACCAAACGTGGCGACATGTCGTTTTATGACGACGACAAGAAAATGCTCGCCATGCGCATTGCCAAGATGGAATCAGGCTCGTCATGGTCGGAAGACCCGCCCTCCCGCAGCCGTCACTTCGTCAGCAATGTCCGCATCGCCAGCATCGAAGGCGACGAGACTTCCGTCGAACTTGCCTTTGCACTTTATCGCAGTCGCCTCAATGACGACGAAAGTATTTGGGTGGGGCGTCGGGTCGACAGGCTGCGGCGTGTAGGCGGTGATCTGAAATTATGTGATCGCGAAATCTATCTGGATCAAACGCTGATCAGTGCCACCAACATGAGCACCTTGTTCTAGGTGATCGATTGCAGGGAGGGGATTTATGGCAGCGCTTGAAGGGCAGGTGGTCCTGATAACGGGTGGTGGCTCAGGGTTGGGTCGCGCGATCGTCGATCGCTTTGTGGAAGAGGGCGCGCGTGTTGCCATCTTCGACCGTGATGCAGGCAAATTGGCCGACGCCGCCAAAGCCCACGGCGACAAGACCATCACGGTTCGCGGCGATGTGCGCTCCGCTGACGACACGGCACGTGCCGTTGAGCTGACGCTGGAACGCTTTGGTGCGCTCGATTGCGCCATCGGCAATGCGGGCATCTGGGACTATCAGACATCGCTCGACGATATTCCCACCGACCAACTCGACAACGCGTTCGATGAACTCTTCAGCGTCAATGTCAAAGGCTATATGCATCTTGCAAAAGCCTGTTTGCCCGCGCTGGTGCGCTCGCGCGGCAGTCTGCTCTTTACCGTGTCGAACGCAGGGTTTGATCCCAATGGTGGCGGGCCGCTCTACACCGCGTCCAAACATGCCGTGGTCGGGCTCATTCGGCAGCTTGCATTTGAATTTGCGCCGGTGGTGCGCGTCAACGGTGTCGCGCCGGGCCCGATTGACAGCGATCTGCGTGGGCCCGACGCGATGGGCCTTGCCGACACGGCGATCAACACATTCGATCTGGTGGCCAAAGCGGCCCCCATCATGCCTTTGGGTTTGGTCCCCACGCCGGAGCAATACGCAGGTGCCTATGTTTTCTACGCCTCGCGTCGCGACAATGTAGCGGCCACCGGCGGTGTTCTTCTGTGTGAAACGGGCATCGGCATTCGCGGCATCGGCACGGTGAACGGCGGCACAGGTCTTACCGACAAATATGGATCGGACGGGAGGAATAAAGCATGAGTATTGCATCGCTCGGCTATATCGGATTTGAGGTCAGCGACATTGGAACCTGGCAAAGCTACATGGAAAATTTCCTCGGCCTCATGCGCGGCGCCGAAGGCAATGGGTGTGAGGCCTATCGCATGGACGATCGCGCCGCCCGCATTTTTCTGCTGCACGGAGAGCGCGATGATGTTGCCGTGCTGGGGCTGGAGGTGCAGACCGCAACCGCGCTCGAAACGGTGAAGGCAAATCTTGAAAAAAAGAAAATCGCCTATACGCAAGGCGACGCTGCGCTGAAAATCCGTCGCCATGTGGTGGATCTGATCTGCCTGCAAGACCCCGCAGGTCTTGATGTTGAAATTTATTACGGCGCGACGGAGCTCACCAACCAGCCTTTCAATTCACCGGCCGGTGTCTCGCGCTTTTGCACAGGCGATCAAGGGGCGGGCCATGTTGTGCTGGCTTCGCCTGACATGGACCGCATTCGCGTCTTCTATGTGGAGGCGCTCGGCTTTTCGCTCTCCGACACGATCGGTATGAAGCTTGGGCCGGATTTTTCGATCACGCTGGAATTTTATCACTGCAATCAGCGTCACCACACTCTGGCGCTTGCTGGCATGCCAGCGTCAAGGCGGCTGCATCACTTCATGGTCGAGATGGCGACACTGGATGATGTGGGCTTTGCGCTGGATCGTATCGGCGCGTGCGGTGTCCGGCAGAAGACGACGCTCGGCAAGCACACCAACGACCAGATGATTTCCTTTTATGCCGAGACACCTTCGGGCTTCGACGTCGAAGTCGGTTACGCAGGTATTCCGGTGCATGACGAAAGCTGGCGTGTGACGCATCACGAAGCAGCGAGCATGTGGGGACACAAGCCGGTCAGCACCTGAACCGCTGTCTGCCGCGATCCTTTTCTTTTTCGTTCAACAATTTCAAGCGGGTTTTCATGTCCAAGGTCACCGAACAATCAACCAGTCGTTTCGTCACCGTCGATGGCGTCAAGATGCATTACAATGAAGCCGGTGAAGGCCCCGTGCTTGTATTGCTGCATGGCTCAGGACCGGGCGCTTATGGCTGGTCCAATTATGCCCGCAACGTCGAACCGCTTTCCAAGCGCTTCCGTGTGATCGTGCCCGACCTTCCCGGTTGGGGCCAATCAGATGTGAAGCCAGTCGGCAGCCCCATTCCTGAATGGTGGTCAACCAAGGTTGGCCGCTTCTTAGATGCACTCGGCATCGCGAAAGCGCATTTCGTCGGCAATTCGCTCGGCGGCATGATTACCATGCGTCTGGCGATGGACCGCCCGGACAAGGTGGACCGGATGATCCTGATGGGGCCGGGCGGCGGCATCCCCATGTTCAGCATTTTTCCAACACCCGCCATCAAATCCATTTTCGGTTTTTATGAAGGTGAAGGACCGAGCTTTGCAAAGCTCAAAGCCTTCGCGGACCAGTTCACTTACGACCAGTCCGAAATCACTGACGAGTTGCTTCAGGGCCGTCTTGCAAAGGCGATGGAGCCGAAGTTCATCGAAACACCACCCATGCGCCAGTCGCCCGACACCAAAGTCGAGCCGGTCTGGAACGACCCGCGCCTTGGCCAGTTGCCGCATGAAACGATGATCGTGTGGGGCCGCGAAGATCGCGTGATGCCGCTCGACATGGCTTTTACCTTTCTTAAGGTGATCCCCAGAGCGCGCCTCTTCGTGTTGCCGCGCTGTGGTCACTGGGCACAGTGGGAGCACGCCGACGAGTTCAATCGCATGACCATCTCCTTCCTTGATGGCCACAATGAGTAAGGCGGGGAGTAGCGCGGGCTTCATGCAGGCGATAGACCACACAGCATTGGCGGATGCCTTGGCGCAGGCGCGCAAAACCTGTCAACCGATCGCGCCGATCACCGGCACATGTCCCGGTTTTACCGCTGAGGACGCCTATGCCGTACAGGAGATCGCCACCACCAGACGTTTGGCAAAGGGCGAGCGCATCGTCGGCCGCAAGATCGGCCTGACCTCGCCCGCCGTGCAAGCGCAACTGGGTGTGTCGGAGCCTGACTTCGGCATGCTGTTTGATGTGGATCAGGTGCGCGAAGGCGAGCCTGTACGGATGAGTGAGTTGATCCAGCCCAAGGTCGAGGCGGAGATCGCTTTCGTTTTGAAAGCAGACCTTGCCACCGGCCCCGTGGGCAATGACATGGCGGCCAGTGCCATCGACTATGCAGTGGTCGCCGTTGAAATCGTCGATAGTGCGATTGCTGATTGGAAGATCACACTTGCCGATACTGTGGCCGATAATGCTTCGGGGGCAAAATTTGTCCTTGGGCGTGATCGCTTGCCGCTTGATCGGGTTGACCTACATCTGGCGGGCATGGAGCTGATCCACAATGGCCGTCAGGCTTCGGTGGGCGTTGCGGCAGCGTGCCTTGGCAATCCGCTCAATGCTGTCAGCTGGCTTGCCAATAAGATGATTGAAGTCGGCCGTCCGCTTGTCGCGGGTGATATTGTCTTGTCGGGTGCCCTTGGCCCGATGGTTACAGTGGTCAGCGGCGATGACATCACGGTGCATGTGCTGGGTTTCAAGCCTCTCGATCTGTCATTCAGGTGAGGGTATGAAAATGGACCAAGCAAACAAGCAGCGTGTGAAAACGGCCATTCTGGGGTCCGGCAATATCGGCACGGACCTGATGATGAAAATCACCACCCTGTCGCAGACGCTTGAACTGGCGGCGATGGTGGGTGTTGATCCAATGTCTGATGGTCTGGCGAGGGCGAGCGCGCTCGGCATTGTAACCACGGCGAAGGGCATTGACGGGCTGGTCGAACTGCCCGTCTTCAAGGATATCGAAATTGTCTTCGATGCCACTTCAGCCGGTGCCCATAAAAAACATGACGCGATTTTACGCGCGCATGGCAAACGCATCATCGATCTAACGCCTGCCGCCATCGGCCCTTATGTTGTGCCAAGCGTCAACATGAACGCGCATATGCAAGCGCCCAATATCAACATGGTGACATGCGGCGGTCAGGCCACCATCCCGATTGTTGCGGCCATTGGCTCGGTGGCTTCTGTGCGCTACGGCGAAATTGTTGCGTCCATCGCGTCGAAATCAGCAGGGCCGGGCACACGCGCCAATATTGATGAATTCACAGAGACAACTTCGCGCGCCATTGAACTGGTCGGTGGCGCACGAACCGGCAAGGCAATCATCATTCTTAATCCGGCCGAACCCCCACTCATCATGCGCGATACGGTTCATTGCCTGTGCGCGGAGGCCGACCCCGAAACTGTGGCAGCCGCTGTCGCGGCCAAAGTCGCAGAGGTGCAAGCCTATGTGCCGGGATACCGCTTGAAACAGGCCGTGCAGATCGAGCGCATCGGCGCGAATAATCCGATCTACCTGCCCGATGTTGATGAAAAATTCACGGGCCTCAAAGTCAGCGTCTATCTCGAAGTCGAAGGGGCCGGACATTACCTGCCGGCTTATGCAGGCAATCTCGACATCATGACCTCGGCGGCCATGCGAACCGCCGAACATCTGGTCAGGTTGCAGGGGCGCGCCTGATGACAAAGCAAAAACTTTATATCCAAGACGTGACCTTGCGCGACGGCATGCATGCCATTCGCCATCAATATAGTATCGAGCATGTTCGCAAGATCGCCAGAGCCCTTGATAGGGCAGGTGTCGATGCCATCGAGATTGCCCATGGCGATGGCTTGTCAGGCTCAAGTCTCAATTACGGGTTTGGTGCCTGCACGGATTGGGCATGGATCGAAGCGGTTTGCGACGAAGTAAAAAATGCCGTCGTGACAACGCTTCTTCTGCCCGGCATCGGCACCATCGAGGATTTGCGGCGCGCCCATGAACTGGGTGTCCGCTCGGTGCGGATTGCCACGCATTGCACCGAGGCCGATGTATCCGCCCAGCACATCGCTTTTGCGCGCGAATTGGGCATGGATGTTTCGGGTTTTCTGATGATGAGCCACATGTCACCGCCCGAAGCATTGGCGCGACAAGCCAAGCTCATGGAATCTTATGGCGCGCATTGTGTCTATGTGACCGACAGCGGTGGTGCCATGACGATGGATGACACGGTTGCGCGCTTCAGGGCCTACGACGAGGTTTTGAAACCCGAAACCCAGCGTGGCATTCACGCCCATCACAATCTGAGCCTCGGCGTCGCCAATTCGGTGGTGGCGGTTCAGAACGGGGCGATCCGCGTGGACGCTTCACTGACCGGCATGGGGGCAGGCGCGGGCAATGCGCCGCTGGAAGTCTTTATTGCTGTCGCCGACCGCTATGGCTGGCAGCATGGCACAGACATATTCGCTCTGATGGATGCCGCCGAAGAATTGGTGCGCCCGCTTCAGGACAGGCCGGTTCAGGTGGATCGCGAGACGCTCAGTCTGGGCTATGCCGGTGTATATTCGAGTTTCCTGCGCCATGCTGAAACGGCCTCGGAGCGCTATGGGGTGGATGTGCGTGATATTTTGATGGAAGCTGGTCGCCGGAAAATGGTTGGCGGCCAAGAGGACATGCTCGTCGATATAGCGCTCGATCTATCGAAGTAAGAAGACGAACCTGCGTGCAGAAAAATCGGAGATACATTCGGCTCATGTGAGATGACCTAAGTGCAAAACAAGAAATCAACAGTAGGCGAAGAATTTCTCTCTTCTGCCCCGGATGCGTCGTTCAATGTCGATATGGACGGTGTCTATTTCATGCGCGCCGCACCAAAGCTGCCCTTCCGGATTTCGCTGCCAGCCGGTAATTTTTCATATGGAATCATGGTCAAGGCGGGCACGCTTCGTCTTTGCGTCGACTTTCCATTTTCAAGTGAGATCGTACTGCGGCCCGGTGACGTCGTTGGTGTGAGCGGCCTGGTGCCTCATATACTGGAATCGGATGGTTGCCCTGCGACGGTGAAAGCCGGCGCACTCGATATGTTCGACATGTCGATCACCGACGATCTTGCCGAACCCGTCAGGCTGATTGTGGGTATTGCACCACAAGAAACGATGGCCTTATCCAATATGATCGTAGGGCCGGTTTATGTGCCTTTTGACGCCGCAGCAGAACACAGCCGCCGCATATGGAATGCTCTTCGGCTGTTGGATGATGAGGTAGTCGTATCAAGTCCGGATTTTCATCATCCGCTTATTGTACGTCGGATTGCCGAAATCATATCGCTGAACATGACGCGCAGCCTTTTAGCGCGCCCCGACGACAACGAACAAAATAATGTTGGCTTTGCCGCAAGCACGGCCATCCTGCGCGCACTGCGGGCTTTCATGAATGAGCCTTACAAACCCTGGACAGTAGAACGGCTTGCGCACGTTGCGGGCATGTCGCGCACGCGTTTTTCCGAGGAGTTTCGGCGTTTGATCGGGCATGCGCCAATCGAAACTATTTCCCGCATCCGTCTGACTATGATTGCGCGGCAGATGATGGTGAATAATTTTAGTATTGAAGATGCCGCCTTCAGGTTCGGCTATAGCTCTTCGGCTGCATTCGTCCGATCGTTCCAGAAGCAATTTGGTGTAAGTCCTGCGCGCTGGAAAAAGCAGCAGAATGGGAAGAAGAACCCGATTAGCTGACAGTTCGTTGATACCTCTGATTTTGCTACAGGCGAAAATTCCAAGCGTAAAAAAATCCGTGAGAAAAGGCTCAGGCAGCAACTATTCCATCTCCAGACGGTTCCTCAATTTGTAAGCAGATTCGATGACAGGGATTGGCAGTGACCTGCCCCGTAGAACTGGACCATTTAAAGCTGGAAAATTCCGATTTGACGTCTATAGAGGAGCGAGGGAATTTCCATACTTGAACATTATCGGGCGGATGGCCCCCGAGATTGCGACCGAAATTTCCGAATTTCATTGAGCTTGAACTCACCGTCGGTGGTTTGGGTTTAATTGATCCGTTTCCGGATAAACACATCCGCAGTCTGATCTACTTATTGCATAATTAGCCAAAAAAGCTGAGAAAACGTCAATAGACTGTATGGGCAATACGGATTGTTGACGTTTGAATTGTCGCCCCTCATTTTTATCGCGTGCGATCCTTAGCTCTCCGAACCTCAGAGATTTTTCGATTGTTCCCTGTAATCTGAGCGCGCTTCACTATCCGCCTTCTTCTTGAGACGAGATCAGCCCAAATCTGGTGGAGTTTGCGGGGCTCAGGTCACACCGGCTCTATTCGGTGTTCAACCCGTCGTCTGAGATAGTTATGAATTTGTTCTGCCTTATGGGGCGGGAAGACAGAACTGATTCGACGTTGAGTGTAGTCGTCCATTATTTTTATGAGAATGTGATCACGCGTTGCTGTCTCCAATCTTCAATTTGAGGGAAGCTCAATGAGATATTCAGTATGTCATTGAAATGCGTCAGGCTCTTTTAGCGGGAGGCTATAACGAAGACCATTTCGTCCGCTCCCTGTGCTGCCGAATTTGCGGTGGAGCAGATTAGACGCCGTTCGCCCCTAATTATCGGCCTGCTAGCGAGGCGCGGCGGACTGAAAAATGGCATCGGAAACTGAGTATGAAGCCAGAGAAATTGAGCGAAATTGATACGTAAGAATCCAACAAATTTGGAGTTGGGCGCGTTCGCGGATGGGCGAATTTCCGACAATAGTGGTGCGCTGCTTTGAGCGATAACTTTCCTTGATATTCCTGAGAACGTCCCTGTTACCCGATAAAAAATCGGCATTAGGTAGCAAACACACCAAGCCCCATATGGGTCGCAGGCGTGTTTGCTACCTAATGCCGGACAATTGGGGCCGGCCGGAGCCTTCGGATTTCACGCATACGTCTATTTGTTTACGGCTTATTGGAAGCTCAAGGCGATCCGGCACGAAATCCGTCCGCAATTCTTGTAACCGCAGCACTTGTGCTGTTAAGGTCCCAAGATGACGGTATCGCCAAAAACGGTTGTTTTTACGAGGGCCGGGCAGGAATGGAATGAACTTATGGACGCGGCGGTTCGCCTCCGTCGTCACATTCACCAAAATCCTGAATTGGCATGGAACGAGACCGACACCGCGGCCGTTATCCGGCGGGCACTGGATAGTCTCGACATAAGCTGGCGAATTTGTGCTGAAACCGGCACTGTCGCAACGCTCGCGCCAAATGCAACAGGCCTCCATATCGCACTACGCGGCGACATGGATGCTCTGCCGATCGTCGAAACAACGACCAATGAATGGGCATCTACCCGCGCAGGCTGCATGCATGCTTGCGGGCACGATGGTCACGTAGCGACATTGTTAGCGGCAACGTCGTGGCTGAAACAACACGAAGACAAACTTCCCGGACCCGTCACTATTCTCTTTCAGCCTGCTGAAGAAGGCGGACACGGTGCCAAACGGATGATCGAAGACGGCGCACTTGATGGCGTAGAGACAATCTTCGGTTGGCATAATTGGCCTGCCATTCCTTTCGGCAAAGCTGTTTGTCCCGATGGAGCTGTGATGGCGGGCAATGGCACTTTCCGTATCACGCTTTCGGGCGCGGGCGGACATGCCAGCCAACCGGAATTATGCCGCGACCCTGTGTTGGCGGCAGCCGCTGTCACAATGGCGCTGCAACAGATTGTGAGCCGCCGACTGACACCACAACACGCGGCCGTTCTCAGCGTGACGTCGATTGACGCGCCGAGCGGCGCGACGGTCATTCCCGATACAGCGACGCTTGGCGGCAGCATTCGCATTGCCAAGAGCTCTGACCGCGATGTGATGAACGGCTTAATCCAACAGATCGCTCGCGACACAGCAGCAAGCTATGGCGTGGAGGCGCTAGTCGAAATTTTTCCGCGCTACGACGCGACAATAAATCATGCGCTCCCGGCGCAGACTGTGCGCGAGGCCCTTGCAGAAGAACTCGGCGACGCTTGGCATGCAGCAGATGTGCCTGTGCCCATCATGGCGTCAGAAGATTTCAGCTACTACCTGAAAGAAATACCGGGCGCCTTTGCGCTGATCGGATCCGATGACGGAGAAGGCCACGACGTGCCTTGCCACAACGCAAGATACGATTTCAATGATCGGCTGATCCCGATCGTCACCAGATTTTTTGCACGTCTTGCCGGGGCACCGCTCCCCGTGACGTAAGACAGAAGAGCGCAAGCGGGCGCTGGACACTCACCCAATCTGAAAGCCATAGCAGGAGAAGACAATGGATGTATTCGAGCAATGGGAATCAGACGTACGTGGCTACTGCCGCACTTTCCCGACCGTATTCAAATCGGCCTCCAATGCCAGGCAGATTGACGAGAACGGCAAATCCTTCATCGACTTCTTTTGCGGTGCTGGCGTCCTGAATTTCGGACACAACAATGAGCGCATGAAAGAGGCGCTGATCAAATTCATTCAGGCTGACGGGCTCGCGCATAGTCTCGACATGTCCACCAATGTGAAGCGCGACTTCATACAAGCGTTTGTGGACACGATTCTCAGGCCGCGCGACATGACCTACAAGATGCAGTTCACCGGCCCGACCGGCACCAACGCGGTGGAGGCAGCGCTCAAGCTTGCACGGCGCGTAACGGGTCGTCGCACAGTTATCGCCTTCACACATGGCTTTCATGGCATGACGCTGGGTGCACTGGCCTGCACGGCCAATTCCTATTTCCGCAATGCGGCAGGTGTGCCGCTTGAAAACGTGCAGCGCTTGCCATTCGGCGGCTCGCTTCAGGAAATCTCTGCCGCCTATGCAGACCCGTCCTCAGGCTATGAGGCGCCTGCCGCTATTATCGTCGAAACCATTCAGGCGGAAGGCGGCGTCAATGTCGCCTCGGCAGAATGGCTCAAAGAGTTGCAAGCCTTTGCGCAGCAACGGGGCGCGCTTTTTATTATTGATGATATTCAAGCAAGCTGCGGGCGCACAGGCTCCTATTTCAGCTTCGATGGCATGGGGCTCGACCCAGACATCATTTGCCTTGCCAAGGGCATTGGCGGCTTCGGCACACCGCTGGCCATGAACCTGATCAAACCGGAGCACGACAAGTTCTGGTCGCCGGGTGAACACACCGGCACCTTCCGCGGCCAGGGGTTTTCCTTTGTCGCAGGACGCGAAGCGCTGCGATATTTTGAAGACAATAAGCTAACGGATGATGTGAAGCGTAAGTCCAGGGTCATCACCGAACGGCTGCAATCTATCGCCAAGCTACACGGCAAGGACGGATTTGAAGTGCGGGGACGCGGCATGATGCAGGCGCTGGACGTGCAGGATGGCGCCTTGGCAAAATCCATTGTCGCCCGATGCTTCGAAAGCGGTCTACTGCTTGGCTCCTGTGGGCCTAACGGGCGTGTTCTCAAACTCATTCCGCCGCTCACCATACCGGATGCGGACCTTAAAGAAGGTCTGGATATTCTTGAGGCATCCACGCAGGCATTGGCGGCGGCGGCATGAAACAGCGCGATGACATGACCTTTCCCATGGAGGAATACGAGCGCCGCCTCAGCGGACTACGTGAGCGCATGACCGCTCGCCTTCTGGATGCCGTGATTATCACAGATCCAGAAAACATCATGTATCTGACCGACTATCAGACAACCGGCTATTCTTTCTTTCAGGCTTTGGTTGTTCCGCTCGATGGTGATTGTTTCATGATCACCCGCAAGCTTGAGGAATCAAACGTGCATGCGCGGACCTGGGTGGAAAAAACCCGTCCCTATACAGACAATGGCGACGCGATACAACGCCTTGTCGAAAGCCTGAGAGATTTCGGCCTGTCGCATTGCACGGTTGGCTATGAACGCAATAGCTATTTCTTTCCGGCCTATCAGCAGGATAGAGTGCGCAGTTCCTTTACCGATGGGCGTCTGATCGATTGCTTCGGCATTGTTGAGGAAGGACGCATTCTGAAATCGCCCTGTGAAATCGGCGTCATGCGGAAGGCCGCCGTCGCGGCGGAAGCGGGTATGCAAGCGGGCATCAAGGCTTGCGCGCCCGGCGTAACCGAGAATGAAATCGGGGCGGCGATCAGTGAAGCTATGTTTCGGGCGGGCGGCGAGCCACCGGCCGTTATGCCTTATGTGGCGTCCGGCCCGCGCACCATGATCGGTCACGCCACATGGGAGGGCCGCGTTGTGCAGCCCGGCGAGCATGTGTTCATGGAAGTTGGGGGCTGCTACCGCCGCTATCACACCGCATTGATGCGCACGGTGGTATTGGGTGAAATATCGCCCTCAATGAGAAATGCCGAGTGGCACATGATGGAAGCACTTCGGGAAGTTGAAAAGGCGATCCGCCCCGGCCTCACTGTATCTGATGCCGACAATATTGTGCGCGACATCATTACCGGTGGCGCGCATGGTGGCCAACTCATCACGCGGTCGGGCTATTCGATTGGTATCGCTTTTCCGCCGAGCTGGGATGAGGGCTATATCCTGAGCCTCATGCAGGGCGATGCCCGAACGCTCAAAGAGGGCATGACCTTCCATTTGATCCCTTGGATTTGGGGCGTCGACGGCAACAAGACGGTTGGCATATCCGACACCATTCATGTGACCGCAACGGGTTGTGAATCCTTCTTTACGCTTGCGCGCGAATTTGTGTCGAAGCCCGACATTGCCAAAACAGAAGAAAAATCCGGACACGTGAAGATGGCGAGTAAAGACGCCGCTGCCGAATAAAGACGGACAAACAAAAAGCAGGAGACGCAATTTTATGCTGACAGTCATTGACCCAACCACCGGAAAAGTCATTCGGGAAGTGATGCCCGATACCGACGCAGTGGTTGAGGCCAAACTTGCGAAGGCAGCACAAGCCTATATTGCGTGGCGCACGACGAGTTTTTCTGAACGTGCGAAGGTGATGTGCGCGGTGGCCGCCAATATGCGCGCCCGCGTGGCCGAACTCGCCCCCATTATGACTGAGGAGATGGGTAAGCCCATCCGCGAAGCCCGTGGCGAAGTAGAGAAAGCCGCATGGTGTGCTGAACATTATGCCGAACACGCGGAAACCTATCTGGCACCGCAAGTCATCGGATCTGATGCCACACACAGCTATGTTCAGCATCTGCCTATAGGTCCGGTTCTGGGCATTCTGCCGTGGAACGCGCCGTTCTGGCTTGCCTTCCGCTTTTGCGCGCCCGCTCTCATGGCGGGCAACACATGCCTGATGAAACACGATCCGCACGTGCCGGGATGTGCCGCTGCCATTGCGGATGTCTTCACGCAGGCAGGCGCCCCCGACGGTATTTTTCAAACGCTCATGCTGGAGACGCCGAACGTAGAGCGAGTGATCCGTGATACGCGCGTTCGGGCGGTCTCATTCACCGGATCGGGCCGCGGCGGCAGTGCTGTTGCCGCCATCGCGGCCTCTGAAATCAAACCCGCCGTGCTTGAGCTCGGTGGCTCGGACCCATGCATCGTGCTGGCTGATGCAGACCTCAACAAGGCCGCCGACGTGCTGAAGGTTTCGCGCATCATCAACGCGGGGCAGTCCTGCATAGCCGCCAAGCGGATTATTGTCGAAGCGCCGGTCTATGACGAAATGACCGAACATTTGCGGACGCGCTTTGCGAGCTTGAAAATGGCCGATCCGCGCGAAGAAGACACCGACGTCGGTCCCATCGCGCGGTCCAACCTGCGTGATGAACTCCACCGCCAGATCAGCAGCACGGTCGCCGCCGGTGCGCGCTGCCTTCTTGGCGGAGAATTTCCAAAGGGTTCGGGATTTTTCTATCCCGTCACTCTGCTTGCCGATGTCGAGCCCGGCATGTGCGCCTATGCTGAGGAAACATTCGGCCCGGTCGGCGTCATCATCCGCGCCAATGATGCGCAGCACGCGCTTTCGCTCGCTAATGATACGGAATACGGGCTGGCCGCGAGTGTATGGTCAACGCCTGAGCGTGGCCAAGCTCTGGCGCGCGAGATCGAAGCCGGTCAAGTTGCGGTGAACGGGATCGTCAAAACCGACCCGCGCCTGCCCAGCGGCGGCATCAAAAAATCAGGATATGGTCGCGAGCTTGGGCCGCACGGGATCCATGCTTTTGTCAATGCGCAGCAAGTCTGGGTCGGTCCGGTGCGAGGGTAACTAGGCGCCTATCCGGAAAACCTCCCTCCACACCACCAATCGATCACCAGCTACCGTCGAAAGCGGGTACTTTGGGCGCGTGACAAAATGTCTGCACCGCAGAACGAAGTGCCTCATTGAGCAAGCCCGGCAGGAATTGCTTAGGTATATCCGGCAGTTGGCGTGTTGGCGCGTCTATCGGAATGATCCCTCTAAGTATTTCCCCTTAGGCTCGATAGCGGACGGTTTAAAATACTCTGATGTAAATACCTACCTGAATCATATGTAGGCGGATTATCTTGAAACTTTAGCTCCTGTTGCAAGATGGCGGGGTTTTCAAATGGCGGATAAAAAATGATCTCGGGATTGACTCTGGGCGAACGCCAGACTGCGGTTTGCCTTTCGCTGGCACTGCTCGTCTTAGGGGTGATTTTTGCCGGAGCAGGTCAAGGCGATCCGCTTGGTGTGCATGGCTTCATCATCGCGGCCTACGCCGTTGTCGTTATGGGCGCTGTCATCACCGGCTATTACGCGCCCGCGCCCGGAGCGGACCGCCTCACTCAATATTATGACGACCCGACGAAGTTCGGCATCATCGTCGCCATGCTCTGGGCGATCTTTGGCATGTTTATCGGTGATTGGGTGGCGTGGTTGCTGGCCTATCCCGATATGACTTTCGATGCGGCTTGGGCAAGTTTCGGTCGTCTGCGTCCGGTGCACACAACGGGCGTGATTTTCGGTTTCGGCGGCAACGCGCTGATTGCAACATCGTACCATGTCGTGCAGCGCACCTCGCGTGCCCGTCTGCCTGATCAGCTGAGCCCCTGGATTGTGCTGATCGGCTACAATCTCTTCTGCCTGCTTGCTGTCTCCGGCTATCTGATCGGCATCACGCAATCTAAGGAATATGCAGAGCCAGAATGGTATGCCGACATTCTGCTGGTGATTGTCTGGGTCACTTATTTTCTGCTCTACATCCGCACACTGGCGCG
>TARA_R110000868_G_scaffold410505_2_pt1 | contig 21309 bp, 19 predicted proteins | sample TARA_R110000868 | Tara Oceans TARA_R110000868 (sample SAMEA4397489) | marine metagenome | biome: Polar Biome; feature: [SRF] surface water layer (ENVO:00010504); material: water (ENVO:00002006), including particulate matter (ENVO:01000060) such as... | depth 5 m | reverse complement strand
CTCATTGATTTTTCTGGATCCCGCGGTCAAGCCGCGGGATGACGGCATCAAGCAAATTGTCTTACTTCGCCTTCACCGGCAATATTGCCAACACAGCGAGAGCAAATACCGGGGTATTCAACACTGCTATTCACATCTTTACGACGGTGCCAGCAACGTTCACATTTTTCATGGCTTGAGGCATCGACACTGACAAACAAACCATCTAACTCGGTGGCTTGTGCATCGTTGGGTTTTTCTGATTCATCTAACACTTGTGCATCAGATGTAATCAACACAAAACGTAATTCATCGTCTAGCTGTGCTAACGCAGCTTTTAATTCAGGCTTGGCGTAAAGTGTCACGTGTGCTTCTAATGCTGAGCCTAGCTTATCGGCATTGCGCTCCACTTCAATCGCTTTATTGACGACATCACGCACTAACATGATGTTCGCCCAATAAGCATTGTTCATGCTGGCACCCTCATCCATGGTGCTTAAGCCTTCATACCAAGTGGCCAAATGCACAGACTCACCTTGCTCACCGGGAATAAATGGCCACATTTCATCGGCAGTAAAACAAGTAATAGGCGCAATCCAACGAACTAAGGCTTGTAAAATGTGATGCATCGCCGTTTGGGTTGAACGACGCGCAACGCTATCGGCTTTGCAGGTGTACTGCCTGTCTTTCACGACATCTAAATAAAAACTACCCATTTCGATAGAACAGAAATGGTGGATTTTTTGGGTGACGGTTAAGAATTCATAGTTGTTATACGCCTGAATAATTTCGGCTTGATAACGTGCGGTTAAATCGACTGCCCAACGATCTAGGGCGATCATGTCATTGTTCGCAACACTGTGCGCTGGCTCAAAGCCATCTAAGTTTGATAATAAGAATCTTGCGGTGTTACGAATGCGACGATAGGTATCAGCGGTACGCTTAAAGATTTCATCGGACACCGTCATTTCAGCCGTAAAATCAGTTGACGCGATCCATAGGCGAAGAATATCAGCGCCTAAAGTTTTAAATATTTTCTCCGGTGCGACGACATTGCCGACTGACTTCGACATTTTACGGCCTTGCGCATCGACGGTGAATCCGTGTGTCACTAAGGCTTTGTATGGCGCTTGGCCAGTGGTTGCAACCCCCGTTAACATTGAGGTTTGGAACCAACCACGATATTGATCGGAACCTTCTAAATATAAATCAGCGGGGTATTGTAAGTCGGGCCATTCGCCACTTTTTAATACCGCGCGATGCGAACATCCGGAATCAAACCACACGTCTAATACATCGGTGACTTTAACGTAATCTTTATCGGTGGTGTATTCACTGACATCAGCTTTGAACCAAGCATCGACACCTTCAGCTTCGACTTGCTCAGCGACTTTATCCATAATCGCTAAATGATCAGGATGCAGCTCTTGCGTGTCTTTATGCACTAACAGCGGCAATGGCACACCCCAGGTACGTTGGCGTGAGATACACCAGTCTGGACGACCTTTTAGCATTTTTTCCATACGCTCTTGGCCCCAAGTAGGTAACCAACGAATGCTATCGAGCTGGCTTAAAGCATCTTTTTCTAAATTGGCTTTGGTCATACTCACAAACCATTGTGGCGTGGCACGGAAAATAACCGGCGTTTTATGGCGCCAGCAATGCGGGTAGCTGTGTTGCATGCTGTCTTCATGCATCAGCTTATTGTTCGTTTTTAATGTTTCAATGACAGCTGCATTGGCTTTCAAAATAAATTGGCCCGCGAATAATTCGACATCATCGGCAAACACGCCGTTAGCTTTGACACAATTATCGATGGGTAAATCATATTGCAAGCCGATACGGTAATCGTCAGCACCATGACTCGGTGCGGTGTGCACGCAACCGGTACCGGCATCCGTCGTGACGTGGTCGCCCAGCATCAATAATGATTCACGGTTATAAAAAGGATGTTGCAATGCGATGCGATCTAACTTAGCGCCCAAGCATGTGCCGAGTACTTCGTAGTGCTCAACACCATAACGCTCCATGACTTGACCCAACATATCGTGGGCGAATACTAAGCGCTCTTCGCCGATTTGCACCAAGGCATAATCTAAGTCTGCGTGAACGGCAACGCCACGGTTAGCGGGTAAGGTCCAAGGTGTTGTCGTCCAAATGACTAAACTAACATCGCCCTTGCCGGCTTTGGCACAATCGAACTTAGCCACAAATGCATCGGCATCTTTCACTTGGAACTTGACATCAATCGAGGGTGATTGTTTATCTTTATATTCCACTTCGGCTTCGGCTAGCGATGAACCGCATTCGAAGCACCAATGCACGGGTTTAAAGCCTTGTTGTAAATGGCCATTGGCGATAATGTCTTTTAAGGTGCGGATGACATTGGCTTCATAGGCGAAGTCCATGGTGAGATAAGGATGGTCCCAATCACCGATTAAGCCTAAGCGTTTAAAATCTTCACGTTGCAAATCGACTTGAGTCGCTGCGTATTTTCGACACGCGGCGCGGAATTCTTCGGGTGTAACTTTGACACCCGGTTTGCCGATTTTCTTTTCGACATTCACTTCAATGGGTAAACCATGACAATCCCAACCAGGCACGTAAGGCGCATTTTTATCATTCAAGGTTTGTGATTTGACGACAATATCTTTTAAGGTTTTATTCACCGCATGGCCGATATGGATGTTACCGTTAGCATACGGAGGGCCATCATGCAGGATAAATTTTTCTTTATCGGCACGGGCTTCACGTAATTTTTTATGTAGGTTCGACTTGCTCCAACGCTTAAGCATTTCTGGCTCGCGCTGAGCGAGGTTGGCTTTCATGGGGAAGCCGGTTTTAGGTAGGTTTAATGTTTGTTTGTAGTCTGTCATATTATTTCTCTTTCTCTTCTCCCCGCGAGGGGAGAAGATGCCCTTGGGCAGATGAGGGGTGATTTAAATAATCTTTTCTGCGCAGCGGAAATATCAATCAATTTCGTGGCGAGCTATGCTCACTGATTTATATCACCCCTCATCCGACCCTTCGGGCCACCTTCTCCCCTCGCGGGGAGAAGGAATTATCCAAAAAATGCCTTCGCGTCATCCACATCTTGATAAATCTGTGCTTTCAACTCGCCAAAATCATCAAAACGCTTTTCATCACGCAGCTTCAAGCAGAATTCTACCGCAATTTGCTCACCATAGATATCCCGATCAAAATCAAAAAGATGGATTTCTAGTAGGGTTCGCGTACCTTCATCGACGGTCGGCCGAGTGCCTACATTTGCCACCCCCATCAATTCACCTTCAGGTAAGCCTTTCACTTTAACCGCGTACACACCTCGAATGGGCGTCACGGCTCGATGGGTATAAAGATTAGCTGTCGGAATCCCAATGGTGCGTCCACGCTTATGACCATGCGTCACTTTACCCATCATACTAAACGGTCGGTCCAACAACGCGGCTGTTTTTGCTAAGTCACCCGCCTGTAATGTTTCTCGCACCCAGCTGCTGCTAATCCGGCGGTCGTCTAAACTAACGGTATGTGTATTCTCAACCGTAAAATCTTGCTGCTGCAATAACGAAAAATCACCTTGGCGATCGTGACCAAATTGAAAATCATCACCCACCACCAAATGTTTCACATTCAGCTGCTCAACTAAAATCTGTTGAATAAAATCATCGGCCGATAAATTGGCAAGTCGTTCATTGAATTTGAGCACCACCAAACTATCAACCGGGTATTCTTGCAACGCGACAATCTTTTCTCGCAATCGCATTAACCGAGCAGGGGCAGCATCACCCTTAAAATACTCCAACGGCTGTGGCTCAAAGGTTAAAATAACAACCGGCAAAGCCAACTGTTCCGCTTTTTTCAACACCTGGCTTAATACCGCCTGATGCCCTAGATGAACACCATCAAAATTACCAATAGTGACAACAGAACCATTAGGGAAGCAGGACGTAGATTGTAAATCTCGAATTAATTTCATAGGGTGAGATTATACGGGAAATAAACAACTACTTAAACAGCTCTCTGGGCTGTAAAACAGGTTTTCTTGGTGAACCAGAGGGTAGATTAATCTGTTGATTGATAAGATGATGGCAGCGTATAGTGACTTCTCGGGATTGCGATATACTGGTAAAGCACCATCTTGCGGCGCAGCCTCTACAAACATAGATTCAGGTGCATGCACACAACGATAAAAGGCTGCTTGCACCTATTAAATTCGCTTGTAATAGGCTTGCATCCAATGCAGCATATCTTTTTCATATTATTTACACCAACCATTGCTAATAGCAATCAAGTTGTCAAGCTAGTTTAACGCCATCCAACGTTCAAGGAGCTCATTAACCCCATGGCTTGTTTGATGATTGAGCGCACTTGCCAACACGGCTCGCTCTGATAAATCAGGTTTGCTTTTCATTGATATGTCAGATGTACTATAGGAGCGTGGGAACCAAGGCTTTGAATCAACCCTTATCTGTATATTGGGAATAACAATAGCAAATTTTACCTAACAAAATCTTAATAATTTAATTTGGCGAGCGCAAATGTTTCAGGCGTAACCCACTAACACGAAGTGTTAATAAATACGTTGTGATTGCAGCGATAAGAATGACAAACAAATGCAAGGCGCGTTGTGACCAGTGCCAAGTGAACCACTGTTGTAAATCAGCTGTACCTAGCCATAGCACGATGGCCATTAAGCCATTAGCAATAATGCAACGCAGTAAAAACACGCCCCAACCTTTGGCAGCTTTGGCAATGTTGTATTTTTTTAATAGCCACAATAACAAGGTTGCGTTGACGATAGCGGCAATGGCCGATGCGAGTGCTAAACCCGCGTGATGCAATGGCACGATTAAGGCAAAGTTCATAATAACGTTGACGGCTAAAGCAATGGCAGCAATCTTAACCGGGGTTTTAATATTTTGTTGGGCGTAAAAACCGGAGGCTAAGACTTTCACTAACATCATCGCGGGAATGCCGATGGAATAGGCGATTAAACTTTGGCGGGTCATCACGACATCGAAATCGTTGAAATGGCCATAGTTAAACATAGTAGCGAGCAAGGGGCCGGATAATAAAATTAAACCAATGGCAGCGGGCACGCCGATGAATAGCACCGCACGAATAGCCCAGTTCAAAGTATCGGAATAATCTTGAGTGGATTTGTTCGCGTGCTTTTTAGAAAGATGGGGTAAGACCACTGTTGAGATGGCAACACCGAATACACCTAAAGGAAACATCATTAAGCGCTCAGAGTTATAGAGCCAACTGATGCTACCTTGCTGTAAAAATGAGGCGAACATGGTATCCACTAACAAACCGATTTGCGCGACGGATACACCAAATAATGCAGGAATCATAAGCTTTAATACGCGTTGCACACCCGGGTCTCGCCACCCCCATTTAAAGATAGGCACGAGTTTAATTTGACGTAAAAACGGAAATTGAAACGCGAGCTGGATAATGCCACCAACAAACACACCCCAAGCTAAAGCGGTAATCGGATCGGCCAAATGTGGCGACACCCAAATGGCAAATGCAATCATACTTAAATTTAATAACACCGGCGTAAACGCTGGACCCGCGAAACGATTATGCGTATTGAGGATGCCTCCGGCAAACGCGGTGAGTGAAATAAATAAAATATAGGGAAAGGTGATCCGCAACATGTGCTCAGCTAATTCATAGCGCGTGCCATCGTGTGGGAAGCCAGGCGAAAAAATCGTAATCACAATCGGTGCGGCAACGATGCCGACAATCGTCACCACCATCAAAATCAATGCCAACGTCCCCGCGATGCGATTCACAAATTCTTGTAACTCACGGGCCGAACGCTTTTCTTTATACTCCGCCAACACCGGCACAAAAGCTTGCGCAAACGCCCCTTCGGCAAACAAGCGTCGCATAAAGTTCGGAATTTTAAACGCCACAAAAAATGCATCCGTCACGCCCGTCGCACCAAACAGATGCGCGACCACCATATCCCGAGCAAAGCCTAAAATACGCGAGATAAACGTCATGCTTGAGAAAATACCGGTAGATTTAACGAGTGACTTAGCCATAGGGCGTATCTTAGCGTGGTTGATAGTAAATGGCTAGTTAAGGTTGTGTTAAGCTATAACCGTTATTATGGCGACCAAACAATAACAAAAAAGTAGTCTTCCTATGCTCACCAAACCATGGCGCTATGAAATTCTTGGCGAACTCAATACTCCGGGTAATCCGGTCATGCAGCGCATTCAAGAAATGACAAATTACGCGATAAGTTGCAACCAGAGCACTATGGTTTTTTATACTATCAGCACTGACACTGGGCACGCAGAATATTACGCTCTTTTGCTAGATGTTAACCATCGCCAATATTATTCTTCGCTTGACGATACAATAATGGAAACCAAGGGAAAAAAGGGGTTCGATAGCTTATCCAAACGATTCATTCATGCCCGCGGGGTAACTAACCTGGCATTCTTTAAGCCACGATCTGGTTGGACATCGTTAAATAATGTGGATTTAGAATTTTGTGATATCAATCATGTTCATCAATTTATAATGTCTGTTAATCATCATCACCACTTACCGCTAATCAAGATACTCAGCCTTAATAAGAAAGGACAGCTAACGCCAACCTTGCCCATGGATACAAGCCGAGTGATCCCTATGGACACAAGGCCTGATGGGATAGTATCGGAATTGTCCGATATTGATATTCGAAACATTCACCAAGTCATTATCGACCCCATTGCAACAGCCACCTTGCTTTGCTTTATCCTACTACGCCAAGCCTGTAGTCACGAAAATTTATCCGTTTGTATCAGTGATTTTGGTTTAACATTGGCTCAGTCATATACCACTGATGAGCACATACTGGTTATGCAGCATATCACTAAGCAATTAACGACATTAGCAAGCAAGGAGTTTGTACGTCTGCATGATATAGGCACCAATCGCGAGACGGGCCAACAATACTGCTCCATACCGTCTGAGTGTATCAAATATATACCTTTTAATTTAAGCGTTTATTGCAATTTAGCAGGGGTGCATCAAGCGGCAGTATTTAAATTTGTGTCTCAGATGACATCGGCTGATGAAAGCTGCGCCAGCTTAATACTTTCGACCTCTCCCCAGAAAACAACAATTTTTGTATATTCATAAACCACCAAAAGCGGCGTATAATGTCAATTCTACATTGACATCCCTGGTCAAACGCGGCACAATGCGCGTCCATTTAGTGGAGATAAGAAATAATGGCAAATACAGCCCAAGCACGCAAACGTGTAAGACAATCAGAATCCCGTCGTCAGTTGAACGCGAGTCACCGTTCAATGATGCGTACCTATTTAAAGAAAACATTGGCTGCTATCAAATCAGGCGATGTGAATGCTGCTAACGAAGCATTTAAAAAATCAGCTTCTGTTATCGATAAAATGGCAAGCAAAGGCTTAGTTCACAAGAACAAAGCTGCGCGTCATAAGAGTCGTTTGACGGCTAAAGTTAAAGCGATGGCTGCATAAGCTTAAGCGATACAAAAAAACCAGCCTTGTGCTGGTTTTTTTGTGTCTGAGGATTTAATTTCTATTCCCCCTACTTTAATACGTATGTCGACAATGCGTTTCTTTGAGAAAGAAGGTAGCAATAAAGAATGCCAGTGCAAAAGCAATGGGAACGATGATCAGGGCTTCTTTAAAATCACCTAAGCTATAGATGGGATTGTGCGTTGCATCTAAGAGGCCATCCCAATGTAGGCGTAATAAAAAACCTGCTAAAGGTTGGCAAATTGCACCACCTAAAACCACACATAAATTGTTAAAGCCCATGGCCGTGCCTAGCACGCCAGGTTGATTGATATCTTTCACGACGGAAAAGATAAGCGTTTGACCTGATGCGCCAATACCAAAGAAGAACATCACGACGTACATCATGGGCAATGGCATCGGCACGTAAATCGCGATAACAGCTGCAACTGCACCCACCATACCTGATGTGGCCAATGGAATTTTACGTGAGCCCAGGCGAGAAGACCAAACACCAAATAGAGGACTACCGGCAGCGATACCTAACCATAACAACATCACCACGGTTGAGGCTTCTGTAATGGAAATTTGATACGCCGTGTGGATGAATGGGATACCCCACAATGCGCCGAACACAACAATTGGTGCCCAGACAGTGAAAGCATAAAGGGCTATCCAATACGTTTGTTTTTTGCCAAAGACTATTTTTAATGATTGACCGAATGCGACGTCATCGACTTTGACACGCTGGGATTTCGCTTTTAAACGTTGGATAATATGTTCAGGCCAATCGCGAATCACACTGAATTCACAAGCGGCTAACACCACACCAACAACCGCTAATACAACAAAACATTCACGCCAACCAAAATGATGAATAGCGGCCGCTAATGGCACTTGTCCGAAGATAGCACCTAAGCAACCCAATGATTGCAATAGACCGGCACAGAGTGGAAAATATTTTAGAGGGATCCAACGCGACGCTAAAATCAAGACACCAACGAATGAAAATGCGCCTCCCAATCCCATAAATAATCGACCTACTGCTAAAACTTCAGGGTTAGGTCCTAACGCAAAAATAATGGTGCCTAATGCGCAGATCAAGGTTGCAATAGTGATTAACGTGCGCGGGCCTAAACGGTCGTAAAGCATGCCGCCAATCAGCTGTGTGGGTGCATAGGCGTAGAAGAAGAACGCAGACAAAATACTTAAGCTTGCTGCATCAATGCGAAAGTCTGACATTAATTCATTAGTGATAACACCAGGCGATGATTGCAGGGTGAATTCGTAGCAATAAAATATGGCCGCAAACACGACAATAACAATGGAGCGAAAAGCACTTTCTTTTTTTAAATTACTAAATAAATGCAGTGGTTGTGATGACACACAGGCCCCTTTTTTTAAAGAAGCCATAATGTAGCGGGATGCTTAACTTTCGTCAAGTTGACGTTGGCAATGTTGGTAAATATCTTCGCAAAGCGTTGATAAACCATCACCACTGATAGCGCTGACACGATACACAGGGCCTTGCCATGCTAAACCTTGTACAATCGCATCGCATCGTTCTGATAATTCAGGCTCTATTAGCGTATCTGTTTTGTTTAAGATTAACCAACGCTCTTTATTCACTAATTCAGCATTGAATTTTTCAAGCTCATGAATAATGGCATTAGCATTTTCAACCGGGTCACTCTCATCAATCGGATTGATGTCGAGCACATGCAATAATAAACCGGTGCGTGATAAGTGTTTTAAAAATTGCACGCCCAGACCATGGCCTTCAGCAGCACCCTCAATCAAACCAGGAATATCCGCCATCACAAAACTACGGTGTGGCGCTAAACTGACAACACCCAAATTAGGATGCAAGGTGGTAAAAGGATAATCAGCGACTTTTGGTTTAGCAGAAGACACTTTACTAATTAATGTCGACTTACCCGCGTTGGGCATGCCCAGCAAGCCTACATCGGCGAGTAATTTTAACTCCATACGCAAATCACGTTCGTCACCCAGCTTACCTTTCGTGGTTTGGCGTGGCGCACGATTAACACTGCTTTTAAAGCGCGCATTACCTAAACCACGAATACCGCCTTTGGCCACCAACATTTGCTGGCCCGCCTCGGTAATATCACCAATCAGTTCGTCGGTGTTATCATCGTAAATCAAAGTACCAATCGGTACGGCAACAAACATATCCTCGCCACTCGCGCCGGTACATTCTTTACTGCCACCCTGCTCACCATTTTGTCCGCGGAACAAACGCTTGTGACGATAATCCACCAAGGTATTCAAACCCCGATCGCCTACTATATAGATACTGCCACCAAAACCACCATCACCACCATTAGGCCCGCCACGTGGCACAAACTTTTCACGCAAGAAACTCATGCAGCCATCGCCGCCTTTTCCTGCTTTTACATGTATCGTTGCTTCGTCGACAAATTTCATTAGTTTTCCAGAATAAAAAAGCCTCGCAATGCGAGGCTTTATCGTATTAAATCAAGAATGCTTACGCAGCAGCTGCTACTGGCACGATATGTACGTACTTACGCATTTTAGGACCTTGGTCTTTAAATTCAACTTTACCTGCTGATTTAGCAAACAAGGTGTGATCTTTACCTAAGCCTACGTTTTTGCCTGCGTGCATTTTAGTGCCACGTTGACGAACAATAATTTCACCGGCTTTAACAACTTGGCCACCGTAACGTTTCACACCTAAATACTTAGGGTTCGAGTCGCGACCATTACGAGTACTACCGCCTGCTTTCTTATGAGCCATTATTTCTCTCCTGAGTTACGCTGCAATTTTTTCAATTTTCACTTCTGTGAAATATTGACGATGGCCTGCTTGGCGATCGTAATGCTTACGTCGTTTAAATTTAACAATTTTAATCTTCTTGTGACGACCTTGATCCAGCACAGTCGCAGTGACTTTTGCGCCTTCAAGCATAGGTGTGCCGACTTTTACGTCACCATCATTGGCAACCATCAGTACTTCGTCAAATTCAACTGTTGATTCAACATCAACCGCTAATTTTTCAATTTTGAGTGTTTGGCCTTCAGCCACGCGGTATTGTTTGCCGCCCGTTTTTATAATCGCATACATGTTATATAGCTCCACTTAGGCTATGGATATCGTTTAAGGAGCGCGAATTCTACGCAAATTAAGGCCAGATAGCAAGGCTTAGCAGGCCATCAAACCACATAACAACAATTGATGTAATTCACATCCCTTGAGCTTATGGGTATAATGCTGCCCAAGCTCAAATAGGTACTGAATATGTCACTGGAAACCGTTCGCACGCTACTCAAAGATGATATGGAAGAAGTTAATGACTTAATCATGCGTCGACTCTATTCACGTGTGGAATTGGTGAGTGAGGTTGGCCAGTATATTGTTGATAGTGGTGGCAAACGTACGCGCCCGATGTTGGTTCTATTAGCGGCCAAAGCCTTTGGCTATCGTGGCGAAATGCATATTGAACTGGCAACCATTATCGAATTTATTCACACCGCGACCTTATTACATGATGATGTTGTCGATGGCTCATTACTGCGTCGTGGACTCGATACGGCTAATGCTGTTTGGGGATCGCAAGCCAGCGTGCTAGTCGGTGATTTTTTATATTCCCGCAGTTTTCAAATGATGGTGTCGTTAAAGAATATGCAGGTCATGGATATTTTGGCGAACACGACGAATGTGATCTCCGAAGGCGAGGTGTTACAACTCATCAATGCGAATGATCCCGACACAACAGAGGCTCGTTATCTTGATGTGATTCGTTGTAAAACTGCTGAATTATTTCGTGCCGCCACACAACTAGGTGCCGTAGCAGCCGACCGTAGTGAAGCTGAAATAACTGCCATGGCCAATTACGGTTTGCACCTGGGCATGGCCTATCAATTAGTTGATGACATTTTAGATTACAGTTCTGATGCAGCGACGATGGGAAAAAATATCGGCGATGATTTAGCCGAAGGCAAACCCACGTTACCCTTAATCTACGTGATGAAACACGGCACACCGCAACAAATCAAACTCATTCGTGATGCGATCACCGAAGGTGGTATTGATGCCTTAGCTGAAATTCAACAAGCCATTGCCGACACGAATGCGTTAGATTATTGCCGTCAAGTGGCTGAAAGTGAAAAACAACGAGCCATTTTTGCGTTAGAAAATATTCCTGATTCCATTCACAAAGATGCCATGATTGAGTTAGTGGAATTTGTGCTTAAGCGGGATCACTAACACCCAGTCGTGTTAAGCCATCAACTGCAAGCTGACGCAGTGAGACGTCTGAAAACTCATAGTCACTTCGCACATTTTTCACAACATATCGCAATAGGCTAATCGCAAAATCTCGTCTAAACAAGTGTGGATTTAATTTAGGCAATAATGTCGCATAACTATAACAGGCTTGCAGATCGCCCTGTGCAATCGCACTTTCTAGCACTGCAGCTAGAAAATTTCTGTTAGTACGGATTTCTCGTCGTTTTTCATCAGGCTTACCTCTTGCGCTTATGCCATCCAAACTATAGTAGCGACATAAATATGAAGCCACATAAATATAGCCTTGGGTATAGGCTGACTCAAATAATGCTCCAGCCTTCTCCAGCTCTTCACCAAACCCCGATTGGTCAAACATTTTTCCGAGGAGGCATGACAGTTCAGCACTATGAGCTTGATTCCAACGTGTACGATAGAAATCGTCAAAAAGTCGGGAACTAAATGTCACTTGATTATAGAGATCTATCAACCACTCAAAATTGGAAAATTTCAGATAGGCTTGAGAAATAAATATAAACGCATCGGAGCCATCATCAAAAATACAATAATAACGCCATATTGCATGCAACCAAGTCACCCGAGCCAAATGCTGTGCATCATTAAATTGATATAACCAGTAATTTGACAATTGTAACAAAGCACGTTTATCGGCAGCATTAGGCTGATATTGAGATAAATACATTTTCAACTGCCAAGCAGCATGTTGCAGCTTGAGTTCATTAGTCCCGCTATCACGGATTGATTGATAAATAGTATCGACGCTTACCTTTGGCAATTTTATTATTGTTGTACTCATGGCACATGAGTATACCCAATCGATGCTTAAGTCATACTTAACACATAAAAAAAGGCCGCGGGTGCGTCATGCCCGTCAGCGAAGCAAAGCTTGGTCGCCATGAAATACTCAGTGAGCCGACGACAATATCGTCGTCCCGCGGCTTGACCGCGGGAACCAGAACATCATTTAACGCATCCCTAGATTCCGCGGTCAAGCCGCGGAATGACGGTATTGCAAGCCGCACAATGATGTGCACTACAAGCTGCATAATAGCGGCGCTAACAGATGGAGTAACTACACTCACCACCCCATTATTCATAAATACTTCAAATTAACGGCCAACAAAAAAGGCCGCTGATGCGGCCTTCAATTTTTCAGACGTAAATAAAACTAAATATACATTTCCGGTTTCACTATGCAGTGAACAGATAGTAATTTCGCACCGGTTTTAAAGTCTAATGGGCTGGCGTCATTATCCAATAATGGCATCACGTTAGCTGCCGTGGTTTGAATTTTTGTGGCCAAGCTATCCAAGCTATATTGTCCTGACGTTAAGATGTCGTTAATCACGTCAGCCCATGGCACATTCGCATTCAGCGTTTCATCACCGAGTTGCGTGTGAGCCGTTTGGCCCGGTTTGAAGTTAGGTTGTTGTGGCAAATCATTTAGTATTTCAGCAGTTCGCATAATCAGTCTCCTCAGAAAGTTTAATTAGGGCTTGCGCCCTTTTCGCGTATGTCAGATCCCACTCCTTGAATCAATTCGGTCAATATCCCGTCTCCGTAAGAATATTATATACATTAATGAGAATAGCACAAGCTTTTATGTATATTTTATTCGTATTCATTATTGGCATCCCCAAATTATGTATTTTTTCAACTAATGACTATACTTATTACATGAAAAAAGTAAGTAAGATCAGCGAGATACTCTCTCAGCTCATGTTTGAACATAAGCTAAAAATCACCGAACTCGCCAGGCGTGTGGACCTGCCCCAGCCCACTGTTCACCGGATTGTTAATGGCACCTCCCCAAATCCGCATCACACGTCGGTCAAACGGCTTGCTGATTACTTCGACATTACCATTGCACAGTTACGCGGCGAAGAGCCATTAGAGTCATTGCAATCAACGCCAGATGGTTGGACACATGTGAAATTTTGGCCGACCGATAGTATCGCTGAGCGCACATTAACTGATGTGTCCATTAGTGAAAATAGTTTCGCTATCTATGTTAACGACTCATCAATGGAACCTTTATTTCCAAGAGAGGCCTTGCTTATCGTTGATGGAGATAAACTAGCGAATGACCGTGATTACCTTATTGTAAAATTACACAAGAGCGAGACACCCTTGTTCCGTCAATTAATTGTTGATGGCAATGTCCACTACATCAAATCATTGAATCCAGATCTGGAACAAAAATTATTCCCCTTAACTGACAAAGATGAAATACTTGGCGTGGTCGTGCAGAGTAGAATAGATTGGGCTTAGCTTTAATGACTTGAAGTATAAAACGGCGGCTCCTTGCCCACAATATCTTTCACCCATGGCATCGGTGGGAAAGTATCTTTGTCATAACCTGTCGCTAAATAAATATTGCTATAACCATTATCATAAAGCCACTTAGTAACAACTTCACCATGTACATTTTCACCGAGATTAACGTCGACATAAATATGAACCTCTTTATTAAAATTGACGATGTGTCTTTCAAACTCATCAACTTCATTAAAAATGGCCACTCGTTTCCCCATTTGCTCACCCACTAATTTCCATTGCAACGTTAGGGCTTCATTATCATCAAGAAAAACAACATCTGGAGCTGTATAGGCAATTTTCACAGGAATAAAAGGCGTAAAACTTTTTGGTAATATTTTCACTTTCAAATCTTGCGCATCAATTCGCACTTTCGTATTTTCATAACGACTAGTCACTAATGTTGCTCTATCTGCAATTTGTAATTGGCGAATCACATCTAGGCCATTCATATTACTGTTCATTAATTCGTAATCAATCAAATAAGCTACATTATCAATCGCATGTTTTGTATGATATTCAATTAACTCATCAGGACTACAGCAATGTATGATCTTAATATGATCGCCTTCAGAAATGTTTGATTCAAAACGTTCGTCCCAAACAGAATGAATAGATTTATCGTCATCTAACACGATAACTGTCGAATCTTGATATAAGGTAATATCTTTTGCAAACCAGGCGGCGGGTTTAGTTTGTGGAATAATAATCGTAATACTGGTCCCTTCGCCGACAGTCGATTCAACACTTAGCTCCCCCTGCCATGATTGCACTAAATTAACGGCACCAGATAATCCCAAACCATGGCCTGATTGCTTGCCAAAACTCTTACCTTTCAGGACTTGTTCAATTTCTTTTTCTGGAATACCGCAACCATTATCACTCAAAACAATTTTAATGCGTTTATTGGCATGTGCTCTGAGCTGCAAATGCAACACGCCTGCTTCAGGTTGTCTTTGCTCAATTGCTTCAAATGCATTGTTCATTAAATTCGACATCGCCCGCTTGAACTCGATGTGGTCGAAATTAGCAAATAAACTATAAGCTTCATCACTGATATCTAATTTAATCGCAATGGGCTCACCATATTGCAAACGTTTTTCAGAGACTAAACGTGTCAAGGTAATTGCAACAGGCTCCGCCATATCAGACACAATACTTTTCGCGTCACTACGTTTAGCTAATGACAAAATATTATTAGCTAAATCACTCAACGTATCTAAAGCACACTGTAGAATACTACGTCTCTCTTCAGTAACGCCCGACAAGTCTTTTGTTGCCACAGCAATGGCAGCTAAAGGTGATCGAATATCATGTACAATTTGCGAAAGTAATTTACCAATCTCAGCATCTTTTTCCTTGGCTTGCACCTGGCTAATTTGTTGCTTCCAGTTAACTATCTGATCAATCAAATACTGCACTTCATTAATATTACGCTCACTAGTATTCAGCGATTCTCCACGCTGTAACCGTCCTGTTAAGCGTTCTAACGGGTCTGTAATATAATGATTCAAACGACTACGTACACTGTAATTATTCCAAACAGCAAAGATAAACAGAATCGCTATCACGATAAGACCATAAATATAAAGAAAATCGCCATTATGGTCGTTCATCTTTAAATGTAATGTCATGGGGTTATGCGGCAACATATCAAAATTGCCGAATTGATCGTTGGTCGTTAGCTGCATCGCAGGATAGCTCGGATCAGATCGTATATTCCGATTCAATTTCTGCAGTGCTGAAATTAACAATGCATGATTAAAAAACAAGGTCCAACGGTAATCACATGCGCCATACTGGTTATTCAATTGACGATTTAAATAACACAACTTTAATGTCACTTGATGGCTTGTTTGCGCACCACCATTAAATAACACATCGCCATTCTTTCGGCTTAAACGCATACCTTCAATACTCATGGATTTTAATGCGGTTAATTGATATAAGAATTCCGGCATAATTTCATGCCGTGTCATTGCACCTGAACGAATATAATCAATAAACACGTCTGAACTTGCAATAATACCTAATTGCTCAGCTAAATTGGAACGATAAATGTTCAGTGTTGAATCCAAACGTTGCTGATTAATGACTTCTTGTTTACTGGTCAAACTACCGTGAATATAAATCAACAAACCACCGCAAACGATTATCAAAATCATAAATGAAATCGTAATCCGTACACGAATGGATTTTTGCACATCACGAATACTATTAATTTTTGGTAATTTTAACATTATCATTTGCTTCAAATCGGATTAATTCCCACGTGCGTTGCAAGCGGTCATACTGTTTATAACTATAAGGTTCATTCAGAAAAATAACATTGGGTAGGGCATGCTTAAACAATGCATAATAAGCTTTAAAATGTTTGTCGTTACTTGATTCACCATCAACATAAGGTGAAATATAATGAGAATAGGCTTGAATCATCCGCGCCGCTTTAGGCTCTGTTAAGGCGCGAGCCACACACAAAGTAGCTGGGCGATTATCTAAATTGGCCAGCATATCTGTTGCCACGTAGGACATCTCGGGGTGGATCAGCAAATGATAATGCGAGCTTTCAGTTGCCGTATTAAAACTAGCGGAAGCCCAAGTGTAAGCAAAAGCAAATTTTTTGTCAGTAAAAAATCGTGTGTAATTATTAGCAACAAATACATTGGTCTTTTGAATTAAACGGTTAAAATCATCCACGGTTAATGGCGCTAAATCACTGATATGTTCACCCGCATAATTGGTGCCGTGCTTAGCTTGTGATAGCCCCAGACTCATAATAATACGTGCTTGAATGGGATCATCCATCATCACCACTAAGTTATTACCTGCCTTTTTAAAAATAGTGAAAATATCATCGGTATTATTTAACTGAACAACTTGATCATTCCAAATAAAGCCTGTCATCGTTAAATCAAAATACACCACGTTAGGAGGATAATGCCCACTTTGATAAGCGGCGCGCACATACGGATTATATTGCTGCACTTGTTGCGACAATGGGCTCTCCGGCAAGCCGATTTCATTTTTCACCAAGTGATACATGTTGTTTGAAAAAATAGCTAAATCGTAGTCACGCTGCCCCGTGTGCCAACGGTGTAAAAATTCTGTGTTGGAATAGTACTCATCGAAAGACAGTTTAACGTGGCATTTTTGCTGAACATACTGCTGCAAATGCGGCGTATCCATATAGTTCCACCAGGTTAACAAGTTAACCGTGGGTAACTTTGCAGCGAAGCACACATTCGCTAACAAGAGGCAAAAAATTGATGCTACAATTCGTTTATATCGCATGGTATCCGTGAACGCTATTTCATATTTGCATTAGCTAGTAATTATATCATAGAAGGAGAATGAAATGGTAGCAGGGTTTATTTTATTAATAATCAGCTGGGTCGCCCTGGCCTTGCTCTATTATAAGTATCGTCAGTTGCAACAAACACCAAACATTCAATTAACACAATTGCGACATGATTTAGCCACTCCTTTAGCCACTATCAAACTCGGCGTTGCACATTTGCAAAAATGCACACCTAATTTACTCAACGGCGATGCTGCGCAATGCTGCTCCAAACTACAATTGCAGCAACTGCCACAGATTATGGACAACACCTCCAAAGCGGTTACCCAAGCGCAAGAAATGCTCAAACTATAATCAGGCCAGGATGCTTTCTATCCAATAACTGACAATCCATTACCGATAGGGATAGGATTGCGAAAAGGTAATATCTCATTTACACTGTCCGCGTTTCTGCTTAGAACAAAAACGCCGCAAAGCGGCACCAACAATACCTAACACCTAAGCCCTAATCCCTAAGACCTAGATTTAAAGAGGTAGCCATCATGACGACACAACAGCCCCATCACATTAGTTATAATCGTAGCATTGTTTACATCATCGGCACGATAGCCGCCTTAGCCGGGTTATTATTTGGTGTTGATATTGGCGTGATTTCTATCGCCAACCAATTTATCCAAAAAGAATTTATGTTGGACACCAGCCAAGTTGAATGGGTTGTGAGTTCGATTTTATTTGGCGCGGTATTAGGTGCTTTGTTAGCGAATCCCATCTCGCATAAATTTGGACGCCGTCGTGCACTGCTCTTGAGCGCGGGTATCTTTGTTGTCGGCTCTATTCTTTGTGCATACGCACCCAGTTATCGTTTTTTAATTAACGTACGTTTTATTCTAGGCATAGCATTAGGAATTGCATCATTCACAGCTCCCATTTACCTTTCTGAAATTGCGCCTAAACGCATTCGTGGTGCGTTGGTGACCTTATTCCAACTCATGATTACCATCGGTATTCTACTAGCGTTCGTTAGCGACACTGCTTTCAGTTACACCGGTAATTGGCGTGCCATGTTAGGGGTGGTCGCGATTCCTTCTGCCATCATGTTTATTGGCGTATTAGTGTTACCTTACAGCCCGCGTTGGTTGATGTTGATTGGCCATCGCGACCGTGCAAAAGCGGTATTAAAACGCGTGCTAACCAATCAAGATGAAATCGATCAAGAACTCAATGACATCGAAGCTAACTTAACTAAAAGCCAAGTCAGCTGGAGTTTATTTAAGAAGCCTTATTTCCGCCGTGTATTATTTTTAGGTTTAGCATTACAGTTTATTCAAATCATGACCGGCATGAATACTATGATGTATTACGCCCCTAAGATTTTCGAATTGGCCGGCTATGCGTCTAGCACGCAACAAGCTTGGGGTACTGTTTTATTAGGTGTCGTCAATGTATTAACCACCGTCATCGCTTTGTTTGTCGTTGACCGATGGGGTCGCCGACCACTGATGTTTTTTGGCTTAACCTTTATGACATTGGGTATGTTGTTACTGGGTTACATGTTCATCTTAGGCCCTGTCACACCGACACAAAAATATTTAGCCATCACGGGCATGTTGCTCTTCATCTTCGGTTTTGCCATCAGTCTTGGTCCTGTTATTTGGTTACTATGCGCCGAGATATTCCCGTTACGTGCGCGTGACATGGGCGTGATGTTTACAACAGGTATGAACTGGTTATGCTGTGCGATGCTGGGTAACAAATTCCCGACCTTAATCACAGCACTTGGACCCGCTCACACGTTTTGGATGTTCTCAGGCATCTGCGTGTTGAGTGTCGTATTCATCAATTACTTTGCACCTGAAACAAAAAATGTACCGCTAGAAACGATCGAGCGCCATTTAATATCAGGCAAAAAATTACGCCATATTGGCCGAGCATAACTCATGAATGTTTTAGTCATCGGAGGAGCCGGTTACATCGGCTCCCATATGGTTAGCTGCCTACTCGACAATCAACATCACGTCATCACTTTAGATAATTTAAGCACGGGCCATCGTGAAGCCGTGTTAGGTGGTGACTTTATCGAAGGTAACTGCGGTAATAAAACCTTACTCAAACAAATTTTCACTGAACATGCCATCGATGCTGTTATGCACTTTGCCGCTTCGAGTTTAGTCGGTGAATCGGTTGACAACCCCGCTAAGTATTATCATAACAATGTCACTCACACCATTAACTTACTCGACATGATGTGTGAACACGACATTAAACACTTCATTTTTTCATCGACCGCTGCGTTGTTTGGCAATGCCAAAACCATTCCTATTGCTGCCGATGCACGGGTTCAACCGCTCAATCCTTATGGCCACTCAAAAGCCATGGTTGAAACCATTTTGCAAGATTACGATAAAGCTTATGGCTTAAAATCAATTTGCCTACGCTATTTTAATGCCGCAGGCGCGGATCCTAAAGTACGTATCGGTGAAGACCATAATCCTGAAACCCATTTGATTCCGATTATTCTGCAGGCCGCTTCTGGTCAGCGCGATAGCGTGAGTATTTTCGGTGAAGATTATGACACCCCCGATGGCACCTGCATCCGTGATTATATTCACGTTTGTGATTTAGCCAACGCACATCTGCTAGCGCTTGAACATCTCATTGCAAACCAACAAAGTCTGCGATTTAATTTAGGCAATGGTAATGGCTTTTCAGTGAAAGAAGTGATTGATACCGTCAAGCAAGTCACCGGCAAAGAATTCACCGTTAACTTGGCTGAACGCCGCCCAGGCGACCCGGCACGCTTGATTGCTGATTCACAAGCAGCTATCGATACACTGCATTGGCAGCCACAATATGCCGACCTGGCAACAATAATACAACACGCATGGCAATGGGAACTCAAACAATGTTAACCGAACAACCGCATCGTCGCTTTAACCCACTCACGGGTGATTGGGTATTAGTTTCACCGCATCGTACTAAACGTCCTTGGCAAGGCGCACAAGAAACAGTTGCAAAGAATGAGCGTCCCCAGCATGATGCCACTTGTTATTTATGCCCACGCAATGAGCGCGCCAACGGTGAGCATAATCCTGATTATGCCAATACTTATGTCTTTACCAATGATTTCGCCGCCTTGTTACCCGAAGGCGACAGCTGGCAAACCGATGATGAACTATTAACAGCACAATCGGCCAATGGCACTTGTCGTGTGATGTGTTTTTCACCCCGCCATGATTTAACCTTAGCTGATATGGATGAAGCTGACATTGTCAGTGTGATTAACACATGGCAAACACAAGTCACTGAACTCAGCGAATCATACCAATGGGTACAAGTGTTCGAAAACAAAGGTGCCGCCATGGGTTGCTCCAACCCTCACCCCCATGGCCAAATTTGGGCCAGTGACTTCATCCCCAATGAAGCTGAAAAAGAGGACATCGAGCAACATAACTACGTTGTCAAAAATCAAAGTAATTTATTAATCGATTACGCTTTATTAGAAAGCGAAAAACAAGAACGTGTAGTATGTGAAAATGACGATTGGATCGTTGTGGTACCGTTCTGGGCTGTATGGCCTTACGAAACGCTATTACTCCCCAAATTCGCCATACAACACCTACCGGATTTAACCACGGCACAATGCCAAAGCCTAGCTGCTATTTTAAAAACCTTACTACAAAAATACGACGCCCTATTTGATTGCTCATTCCCCTACTCCATGGGCTGGCACGGCGCACCATTCAATGGCGACGATAATTCACACTGGCAATTACACGCCCACTTCTACCCCCCACTATTACGCTCAGCCAGCGTTAAAAAATTCATGGTCGGCTACGAAATGCTAGCCGAGTCACAGCGTGACATCACTGCCGAACAAGCTGCTGAGACTTTGCGTGCGTAATGGTGAACAATAACTCCCT
>TARA_R110000868_G_scaffold13752_1_pt1 | contig 21314 bp, 12 predicted proteins | sample TARA_R110000868 | Tara Oceans TARA_R110000868 (sample SAMEA4397489) | marine metagenome | biome: Polar Biome; feature: [SRF] surface water layer (ENVO:00010504); material: water (ENVO:00002006), including particulate matter (ENVO:01000060) such as... | depth 5 m | reverse complement strand
GATGATGGCGCGGTTGAGTTTCACATCGAAAGGCTCGTCGGCGCCCTTGCGCACGATGGTGAGCAGGATCGGTGTATCGACCGGCCCGCGCATCTTGTCCACCGCATCCGACAATGTCATGCCGAGGATCGGTTTTTCATCGATATGCGTGATGTAATCATTGGGGCGCAGACCCGCACGGCTCGCCGGTGTGTCGTCGATGGGGGTCACGACTTTGACGACGCCGTTTTCCATCGTCACTTCGATGCCCAGACCGCCGAACTCACCGCGCGTCTGCACCTGCATGTCGCGGTAGCTTTTCGGGTTCATGTAGCTCGAATGGGGATCGAGGGCTGTCAGCATGCCGTTGATCGCGGTTTCGATGAGCTTGGCGTCCTCGGTCGGTTCCACATAATCGGCACGGACGCGGTCGAAGACTTCGCCGAAGAGGTCGAGCTGACGGAAGGTGCCGTCGTCTGCCGCCTGTGCCGAACTGTTGAAACTGTCGGACTGGAAGGCAAATACGGCCAAGGCCGAAAGCACGGTTCCTACGGCAAAACCGGCAAGCACTGACTTGTTCATTTATCCACGCGCCTTTGTGTCACTCATCGTCAACCACGGTCGGGGGTCGATCGGGTCGCTGTCTTTGCGAAATTCAATATAAAGCGAGGGTCTTCCCTCTGTCGCGGTATTCCCGCGCTTTTGGTTACTTTCATCGGCAGATGCGGGCAGATTTTCGTTGGCCGGGCCGCCCATATGCCCCAGAGGCTCTCCCGCCAGCACCGATTGGCCCACGGAGCCGTCGATCCGGGTCATTCCGGCCAGCAGCACATGGTAGCCCTCGCCGACCGACAGGATCAAAAGTTGACCATAACGCCGGAACGGCCCCGCAAAGACGATCTTGCCGTCGAAGGGGGCGACAACCTGTGCATTGGCTCTGGTGGCGATGGTCATGCCCTCGGTTTTGCCGCCCGCGTTGTTCGGCTGGCCAAAGCCAGACAGGAGCAGCCCCGTCGCGGGAAGCCGGATGAGCCCTTTTGCCTCGGAAAAATGGCGCGAGGATGGCAAAGCGGCGGGCTCTGCTGGCGGTGTGAGAAGGGCGAGTTCGGCTCCTTTGCCGCCATTGCGCGGTGCCTCGCCGACGGAGACGGGCGGGGCCACGGGCCTGACGGGTTTTGGTGCCTTCTTTTCGGGAGGCTGGGGCTCGGGGCGGATTTTGGGCAGGCGGCTTTGGGCTTGTGACTCAAGCTGGGCGATGAGGTCGTTCAAATCGGTCGCTTCGCGCGAGAGGCGGGCGGCGCGGGCTTCTTCCGTTGTGGCAGCGAGGTTCAGTTTTTTCTGGGCGGCGAGTTTTTGGGCGAGCAGGTCTTCGACCTCGGCGCGGTCGCGCTTCAGCGAGGCCGCGGCCTGAGCGAGTGTTTTGCTCTCCGCGATGATGCTTTCGCGCAAGGACATGAGTGCCTGCAGCCGTTCTTTCAGATCATCGGCCTGCGCCTTGAGTTCGGGCACGGCCTCACCAAGCAGGATCGCACCGCGAATGGCACCGAGCGCATCATCGGGGCGCACGGCCAGCGCGGGCGGCGGATTGCGGTCGAGGCGGGCGAGCGCACCGAGAAGGTCCGTCATGCGGGCGCGGCGGGCTTGCAGCTGCGCCAGCAATTCGGCTTCGTCGAGGCTGAGTTTTTGCAACCGCGCTTCGGACGCCGAAACAGCGGCTTCGCTTTTTTGCACTTTGGCAGCTGTGGTGATGAGGTCGCGCCGTGTGGCGGTTACGTCTTGCGCGGCCCGTGCGGCATCGGCTTCGAGCTTCTTCTTGCGTTCGAGGCTCGTGCCGACCTGTGCTTTCAGGTTTTCAAGTTCGGACGGATCGGTGACCTCGGCTTGCGCCAACGGGGTCTGCATTAGGGGGGAGGCGGCGGCAAGTGCCAGCGCGAGGCTCAGGGGGAGAGTGCCGCGCCGGCGGTCAGGCCGGAACACTGTCGGGCCGTTCGGAAACTGCAGATTCAAAATTGTCCGCTGACGCCAGAAGCGAGCGGCCGGTCATGGCGGCGGGGGCGGCCACATTCATAAGGGCCAGCAGCGTGGGCGCGACATCGGCGAGCGTGCCGAAGCGCAACCCGGCGTTGGAGGTTGTTTGTCTGAGGCCGGGCCCGACAAGTGTGAAGGGCATGTTGGAGGTGGTGGGGCCGCGCCATTCCGTTCCCTTGTCGGGATCGGTCATCAATTCGCCGCGCCCGAAGGCCGATGTGATGGCCATGGTGAGGCCGCGTTTTTCAACCTGAGCGGCAATCTTGCCGAGGTATTTGTCGATGGCTTCAGCCGCGTCGATGGTGGCGCGCATATTGCCGGTACGGCCGAGGAGCGCGACATTGGCGAAATTGACCAGCAGGAAATCACGCTCGCCCTGCTTGATCGCATTCATCGCTTCGATGGTGAGATCGGCGGCGGCAAGGTCGGGACGCTTTTCCATTTTGGCGATGGGCGTTTCGGCCAGTGCCAAAGTCTCACCGTCATAGATGCGGTTGATGCCGCCACGCCAGAAGAGCGAGAGGTTTTTCTCAACCATGCTTTCGGTGAGCAGCAATTGGCGGCGACCGGCCTGCGACATGGTTTCGGCAAAGGTCACGGGCACGGGACGATGGGCGAAAAGAGGTTCCACCCAATCCAGACCTGCACCGTCGAGCGGAAAGAGCGATGTGACGGAAGAGAGGATCGCGCCTGTTTGGCTCTCGATCAGTTCCTGCATCATGCGGGCGCCGAGATCGGGACGCAGATTGACGAGGAAGACGGCGTCGTCGCGTCTTATGCCGCGATAGTTGAGCGAGATTGCGGGCGGCACGCGGTCGTCGTTCAGGCCCTTGGCATAGCACTGGTCGAGATGAGTCGATAGATATTCCGTACGCGGTGCATCGGCGTCGGCAATGGCTTTCCATACTGTCTTGAGCGAGGCGGCGTCTGCTGTCTCGTCGAAGGCAAGTGCGCGGCCGGTGAGGCTTGCCAGGTGGACATGTTCAGCGCCAGCGACGTCTTCGAGCCATTCGCTGAGATTGAGGATGCCGGACTGGGGGGGTGCGTCGATGCCGTCGGTGATGCCGTGGACGAAGACCTTGAGGCCTTCATGGCTCAGGAGGGCGGCGAGCACGGCCAGATGGTTCTGGTGGCCTGCGACATCGCCCGGCGACACCATGCCGATGAGATGCACCGCGCCGCCCAAGGGCCGGACGCGCTGGATGAGCTTTTGCAATGTGGGGTTTGACGCGAGGCCGCGGGGCCCGTCGTCCTGAATGGCGCGGTTGATGCGGGCCACATCCTGCTCAATGGGTGTGCCTGCGCCGAGCGTCAGATAGTTTGATGCGGCATTGCCGGGCTTGCCGGGCGCGAGGCCAACGGCGGGGCCCGACGCGGTGAGAACTGTATGCGGGTAGCTGCCTGCGAGCCGGTCATAGACAGGCGTTCGTGCGTGCGCGAGTGCATTTCCCTCACGCTCCGCGCGGATACCCCAACCGTCCAGCATGACAAGGACGAGAGGTTTGACGCCGACTGTACCACTCATAATTTCGAGACTGTCCAAACTGTGCGTGGGCACGATGCCCGCACGGATAAAATTAGTCGAACCTATGAATCGTGTCCATGCGTTGACCCGTTCATTGCGGCGGAATGAGTGTTATTTGTCGCACAATTAGCGCGCGATGAGGTCACACACGATGATAGGGATGGCCGCTGAGAATGGATACAGCGCGGTAAATCTGTTCGCTCATTAAAACGCGCACCAGCATATGCGGCCATGTCATGGGACCGAAGGCGAGAAGGTGATCGGCGCTGTCGCGGAAAGCGGGATCGAGCCCGTCGGCGCCGCCGATGATGAAGGTGAGATCGGAGACGCCGCTGTCGCGCCACTGGCCCAAGCGCGCCGCAAAAGCGGGGCTTGGTTCCATGCGCCCGCGCTCGTCCAGCATCACGAGCTTTGCCCCGCGTGGCAGTGTGGTCTTTAGTAATGCGGCTTCGGCGGCTTTGAGCGCGTCGCCTTCGAGGCGGCGTTTTTCTTCGACCTCGGTGAGCGTGAAGCCGGTGAGGCCGAGGCTGCGGCCTGCCCCTTGCGCACGCGTCAGGTAGTCATCGGTCAGGGATTTCTCCGGCCCCGACCGCCACCGCCCGACAGCGCTGATACCGATCCGCATGGGTCAGCCTTCTCAGGCTTCGGAAGCGTCGGCGGGAATGTCGGCAGACCACATTTTTTCGAGGCGGTAGAATTCGCGCACTTCGGGACGGAAAATATGGATGACGATATCGCCTGCGTCGATCAGCACCCAGTCACCCTGCGTCATGCCTTCGGCGCGCGCGAGGCCAAAGCCGTCTTCCTTGAGGCGGCGCATGACGTGATCGGCGATGGCAGCGACGTGGCGGCCTGAGCGACCTGAGGCCACGACCATGTAATCGGCCATGGGTGTCTTGCCGGCAAGGTCGATGGCGACAATGTCTTCGGCCTTGTCATCGTCGAGGCTCTTGGTGATGAGCTTCAGCATTGCTTTGACATGTTTGGCGGCGACGGCCTGTTTGGCTGCTTCCGCCTTTTGACGCGCGACAACTGCTGAGGTCACTTTGGGTTCGGCGAGGGGCTTTGCCTTGGGGAGCGGTTTGCCGACGAATTTTTTGGCAGCGGCTTTAGGCTTGGCGGCAGCTTTAGGCGCGGCTTTTGGCTTTGCAGGTGCCTTGGCAGCAGGTTTGGCTGCGGCCTTGGGCGCGGCTTTCGGTTTTGCCGGGGCCTTCGCTGCGGGTTTCGCTTTTGCTTTTGCAGGCGCTTTCGGCTTAGCGGCGGCTTTCGGCTTTGCAACCGGCGTTTTTGCGGCGGTTGGTTTGGCTTTTGCGGCAGGCTTTTGGGCTACCGGCTTTCTGGCCACGGGTTTTTTGGCTATGGGCTTTTTCGCTGCCGGTGCCTTCGCGGCTGGTTTTTTAACCGGCGGTTTTTTGGCGGCGGTTGCTTTGGCGGCTGCGGGCTTGGCGGCTTTGGGTTTCGTGCTCAGCTGAGCGTTCCTTCAAATAAAATCTGTGCGGGCGTGCGGCAGGTGGCCTGCAAGCCTCTTGCGCGCAGAATAGAGCGCGCGGGACATAACATCAATGCGGGCGGGGCTTTACGCTTTTATGACGCGGCAGCGCGGATGGCGGTGGCAGACGCATTGTGTGTGCGGCCTTCGAGGAAGACGAGCGCGGGAGCCGCAAGCTGGCTGAGGAGCTTTGCGTCGCTCGCTTCCAGTGTCACCGCGCGCAAATGGACGGCGGCGGGCGACAGGCGGGCTCTGAGCGTGAAACCGGGGCGGGGGTAGACCGCGATGGGGACAGTGCGGGTGATCTCGCGCCATTTCGCCCAGCGGGGAAACTGAAGCATGTTGTCGGCCCCCATGAGCCAGACGAAATGCACGAGCGGATAGCGACGCTTCAGTGCGCGCAATGTGTCGACGGTACGGGTGGTGCGAAGCTCTGCCTCAATGCCGGTGACGATGATGTTGCGGGCCCGCGAGGATTTGACGAGGGCGCGGGCGGCGACGAGGCGTTTGGCTTGCGGAGCCATGCCCGAAGCGGGCTTCAACGGGTTTTGCGGTGAGACGAGAAGCCAAACGGCGTCGAGGCCGAGGGCCCGCGCGCTCAGGCGGGCGACATGGAGATGTCCCTCATGGGCGGGATTGAACGAGCCACCCATCAGGCCGATTGTTGCGCCGGGCGGCGGGACAGGTCTCATCAATCAGGGCCGGATCTGGCCGCTGCCGCGCACGACATATTTGAAACTCGTCAGCTGCTCGACACCGACGGGGCCGCGTGCGTGGAACTTGCCTGTGGCAATGCCGATTTCGCCGCCCATGCCAAATTCGCCGCCGTCGGCAAATTGCGTCGAGGCATTGTGCAAGAGGATGGCGCTGTCCAGACCGTTGAGGAAAGTGTCCGCCGCCTTCTGGTCGGCGGTGATGATCGCTTCGGTGTGATGCGAGCCATAGGTGTTGATGTGCTGCATTGCGCCTTCAACGCCTTTGACGACACGCACTGCGATGATGGCGTCTAGATATTCCGTTGACCAATCAATTTCACTGGCGGCGGTGACGCGGGCGTCGGCTGTGCGAGTTGCCTGATCGCCACGCACTTCGCAGCCGGCGTCGATCAATGCGGCCACGAGAGGAGCCAAATGCGTTGCGGCACAGGCTTCATCGACGAGAAGCGTTTCAGCGGCACCGCAGACGCCGGTGCGGCGCAGCTTGGCGTTGACGGCAATTCCGATTGCCATATCAAGATCGGCGGCAGCGTCCACATAGACGTGGCAGACGCCTTCGAGATGGGCGAAGACCGGCACGCGGGCATCGGACTGCACACGCTCGACTAGGCTTTTGCCGCCGCGGGGCACGATGACGTCGATGGCGCCATTGAGGCCTGTCAGCATTTCGCCGACAGCGGCGCGGTCGGTGGTGGCAACAAGCTGCACGGCATGGTCGGGCAGACTGGCAGCGGTGAAGCCTTCGGTCAGCGCTTCAAAGATCGCGCGGTTTGAGTGCGCGGCTTCTGTGCCGCCGCGCAGGATCGCGGCGTTGCCAGCCTTGAGGCACAGCGCTGCAGCATCTGCCGTCACATTGGGGCGGCTTTCGTAAATGATGCCGATGGTGCCCAAGGGTGTGCGGCGGCGTTCGATGTGAAGGCCGTTGGGGCGGTCCCATTCGGCCATTGTCGTGCCGACAGGATCGGGCAGGGCGGCGACTTCTTCAAGACCCTTCGCCATTGCTTCGACGCGTGCATCGTCAAGCGTCAGACGGTCGATGAGCGCGCCGGACAAGCCCTTGGCGCGGGCACCAGCGAGATCTTTGGCATTGGCTTCCAAAATGTCGCCGGCATTGGCGCGGATGACCATGGCGGCGCAGAGAAGACCTGCGTCTTTCTTTTTCGTCGGAGTGCGGGCGAGCGCGGCAGCGGCGGCGCGCGCCTGCGCACCCATCAATGCCATGACGGTTTTGAGGTTCTGGTCTCGCTCGGTGCTCACTAGTTCGACGGGGGTCACGGGACAAGGCTTTCCGGGTTTTGGGGCTTAAGAGCCTGAATTGATTCTCTGATTTTGGTTCGTCCGGTTGCTGAACGATCAAAACGAGGCATGCGCGGCAACTTATCCCAATCATTTGGGCGGTTCACGCATTTAAGCGGGGACCGGTGAAGAGCAGAAATAGGCGTTTGCCCCCCGAATGTCACCGGGTGGCCACAGATTCACTTTGGTTCGCCCCAAACTGAACCAATCGAAAGGTCTAGTCATCTTGACCTTTAGGCCTAGTCCCCAGAATCTCGAAGAACGCAACCTAAGGGGGAAAATCTCTGGATCGGGATTTTCTGGGGAAGTTATCAGACGCAAGTTATTGAATTTATTAATTTAATTAACAACTTCGTCCGAGGCCAGCTTTCTTCGAATCAACCCTGAGTTGTTTGTGGTCGGAAACGACCGAATTCAGATGCGCGGCGTCATCCCCGAGAGGGTTCGCTGCAGCGAGGGGAAGATTTGATGAAAGCCCGTATGCCGTTTCGCAGCCTTTTCACCACCACATCCATTGCGGCCCTGCTGGTCGCCTCCTCCGGCGCTTACGCCGCCGGGACGACCATCAACTCAGGGCCTTTGTCGACGCCGATCACGGCCGACACGGATTTTGTGTCGATTGAGACAACACTCACCAATAATGAAGGCATCGACGGGCTGGTGATCAGCGGCGGCGGCACGGATGTCGGCACTGTGACGAATACGTCGGGTGCCGTCATCGATGTCAGCGACAGCGCTGAAGAACTGGCTGACGGCTATAGCGGCAATCTCCACGGCATCCTCATCACCGACGGTGCGGAGGCTTATAACGGCATCTACAACGACGGTACGATTTTGGTTGAGGCGCAAGACGTCGGCCTCAACGCACAAGATCGCGGCGCCTGGGGTATCCGTGTTGAAGACGGTGCTTATGCCCCCAGCTTTGACAACAGCGGTCTGATTGATGTCGAAGCTGTGTCACGCAATATCGATGACAGCGGGATGCAGAGCGATCAGGAATTGGACGCTACGGCCAGAGCCTTCGGCATTGAATCGAATGGCGTCAATTACGGTTTTCATAATTCCGGCTCGATCCTCGTTGATGCAACGGGACAGACGCTCAATGTGACGAGCGATGACGCCGGGGGCGGAGACGCCGACTCCATGTCACTGGTTTATGCCGACGCCTATGCCGCCGGTGCTTCTTTTTACAATGACGGCACAGGGGTTGATGAAGATTACAATCTGACATCCGTTGCCGGCGATATGGTCATCGACGGTGGCGCGATCACGGTGAATGCTAATGCGACCGGCACAGCGAATGCCAACGCCGAGGCTTACGCCGAAGTCAGTTGCACGATTTCGGAATCAGGTTGCGCGGCGGCGGGCAGCTCGCTTGCCGACGCTTACGGTTATGTGGCCGCGACCGCTTACGGCATCCGCGCTGAGGGCAATCATGCGCGCACGGGATTGTTTCTGAATAACGGCGATATCAGTGTGACAGCCGCGGGCCATATGAACAGTGTCGCGACAGCGACGTCTGAAGATGATGCCGCTATTGCTCGCGCCGGTGCGCATCGCGACTATTACGATATTGATGAAGATTACTATTACACCTATGCCAATGAGATCGACGCCACTGCCGTCGGCGTCTGGCTTGATGCAATGAAAATTGACGGCGATGTCGAAAACCATGGCGACATCGCCGTTGAGGCCGTTGTCTATGGCATGGCTGTGGCCCAAGCGAGCGGCACGAGAGATGCGTCTGCGGAAATCGGTTTTGATGCGCGCGCAGACGCCAAGGGTGTCGATATTGACACGATGCTGCTGGATGGCGGTTTCATCAATGATGGTCGTATCGAGGCGCTGAGTGCGCTGCGTCTGTATAATGCCAGTGGTGATCCGTATGAACCGATCCTGGCGAGTGCGCATTCAGCCGATGAATCGAGCGCCTCGATCGAGCTTTACGGACGGTCGACCGCCACAGGTGTCGAGATCGACGCTCATTCGATGACGGGCAACTTCTATGCGTCGGGCGAAAATGAGGATGATGGTATTTTTGCATCGGCCTTGATCACCTCGGTCGCATCAGCATCGGCCTATGCGACGGCGGAAGGATCATTCTCTGACGAGTCCTGGGCCAATAGTCTGGTGGCGGCCGAATTCACCGCCCAAGCCATCGGCATTAATGTTGCGATCGACAGTCTCGCCGGTCAATTTGTCAATGAGGGTTTTGTCGGGTCCGATGCGCTGATCAACGCACATCATGTTGCGCGCAGCTACGGTCTTGACGAAAGCACGGCATATGCCGATGCCACCATAACCGCCCGGGCAACCGGTATCAGGTTTGGCCGCGAGGAAGAAGGCGACAGCGGCAGCATCTCCGGCAATTTCATCAATCGCGGCGATGTCTTTGTTTCCTCCACTGTTCATTCGACCTCCGAAGCCTATGCGGAAGGAAGGGGCGATCTTCAGTCGGCGGCGGGGGCGGAAGTTTATGCGTCGGCCACGGGCATCTATCTTGATGCTGGCTATGTGGAGGATAATTTCCGCAGCGAAGGCTATGTCAATGTCGCCATTCAGGCACAGGCAAAGCTGGTCGCCAATTCGACGGTTGACGACGAATCCGACGGCTATGCCTTTGCGACCGCCGGTGGCTTTGAAGGACCGGAGGCGGGCGTTTATGTCAATGGCACCGGTCTTGATCTCTTCATCAGCGAGATCAGCGGTTACATCTACAATAGTGCCCAGATCGATGTTGACGTATCGGCGACGCAGACATCAATCGTGACAGCCAATGGCGGTGACTATGGTGCCGCGGTGGCTTTTGCCGGCGGCGTGGTGCGAGCGGAATCCTCCGGCATCTATCTCGAACTCGAAAGCGCCGGTACCGGCCTTGAATGGGTCGATGATGAGGAAATGGGCGACGGGTCTTTTGCCAATACCGGCGTCATCAATTCCAATGCCGGTGCGCGCATTGTCCAGACTGTTCATGCCGCCGCCGATGACGGTTATGCGCTGGCCGTTGCGGAAGTCTATGGCAGTGAAAGTTTCGAAGATGATGATGCGGATGCTTTCGCCTATGGCATTCGCATCGAGGCCTATGAAGAAACGGCTTACTTCGCGGGCTCGGCCATTAACACTGGTAATGTCATCGCCACCAGCCGTCTGTCTGCCGATATTGAAGCGCGCGCGACCGTTGACGAGGGAGATGAAGAAGACACCGCTGCCGGTGCAATGGCGGGTGGTTATTTCTCGGCTGGTGCCGAAGGGTTCCATATCGAAGATGCGGAGATCGATGGCGAATTCTTGAATGATGCCGACATTGCCGGTCGAGCATATGTCGAAACCGACGTGTCAGCTTATGCCAATTCTGATGATAGTCCGGCGATCGCGATCATCGGTTCGCATTTCTATCCGGTTGATGAATTTTCCTTCGAGCCTGATGCGGTTTCTTACCTCGTCTCGGGGGGTATTGGTCTGCAGATCATCGATACGTATATCGGCGACGGTCTGACCAATACCGGCTGGATCGGTGGTCAGGCTATATCCAGCGGGGTGGCCAAAGCGCAAGCGCGTGGCGATGAATATGCCAGAGCTTCTGTCAACGAGGCGGCGGCGGCCTTTGCCATCGGCATCAGTGCTGACGAAATTTCGCTCGGCGATACGTTTCTTAATGCCGGTGTGGTCCATGGCTATGCGATGGCCGATCACCACAGCACGGCGACGGCCACAGGCGATGACGCGACGGCAGCGATTGGCGAGTTTGGCAGTTACGGAAGCCGGACCGAAGCCAATGCGACCGGTATCTACATCAGTGCCGACAGCTCGTTCAGCTTTATCAATCAGTATGACGGCGAAGATGCGCCTGATTCTGAAGACAGCGACGGTGTGATTTATGCCGGTGCGACAGCCTACAGCACCAATTATGCCCATGCGGAGGCGACCGACGAAGCGCATGCGGAAGTGTCCCATTCCGACAGAGCGAATGCGACGGGCGTTCGGGTCTATTACAGCACTGAGGAATATTCCGGCTTTGTGTTCAACAGCGGTCTCATTTACGCCGAGGCTTATGCAGGTGCCGCGGAAAGCGGCGGACAGGAGGCCTATGCTGAATCGGGCGACGGCGAAGCAACGGCCTATGTCGAGCATGATGTCCGCGCGAATGCCACCGGCGGCGATATCACGGCCAATGAATTCATCAACACAGGTTTGATCGTGGCGCGGGCGCAGGCCGATAGTTCGGCTTATGCCCATGCTGAATCCGACGAAGAAGATGCTGAAGCAACGGCTAATGCCTGGGCAACGGCCGAGGCGACAGGCCTCTTTCTGCGCGGGGCCTATCCGGACTCGATCTTCAGCAACGCGGGCCTGATTTCCGGTCATGCTTTGGCGACCGCATATGCAAGAGCGGATGCAGATGGTGAGGATGATTATTACACCAGCACCGAAGCTTCTGCTTACGCCTATGCCATCGGTCTCAATGTGTCGGATGGTTCGTATTTTGACACACTCACCAACGAGCTTGACGGGGTGATCGAAGCCCATGCGACGGCTGAGGGGGGTGCAAGCGAGAACGAGGAAAGCAGTGACGGCCACGCACGCGCCTATGCCATTGGTCTCCACGGTGATGTGCTGACCTTTGTGACCTTGCTGAATGACGGCACGATCAATGCGACGGCGAGTGCGCAAGAGTATGCCTATGCACGCGGCATAGAGCTCTCCAATGTCAATGATGCCAGCTACTCGGGTGAGATCGTCAATACCGGTACGATTTCAGCGTCAGCGACGAGCGATAATCCTTATGCGACGGCGATCCTTCTGGACGGAAACGCCTATGTCCATTCGATTCGCAACACCGGTACGATCTCGGCCACCGTCTTTGACTATGATGAAGATACCTATGACGGCGAAGACGGCCATGCCATTGCCATCGACATTCGCGGTGCGGCACAAGGCGTTACCATCGAACAGCTCGACGGCTCGATTGTCGGTGATGTGCGGATGGAAAATGCACTCAGCGATTATCTCGATTGGTCAGGCGGCACGATCAGCGGTGATATTTACGGCGATCAGGAAGATGATCATCTCAATATCTTTGCTGGCGAGGACGCGAGCTTTGTCTATCACGGCACAGTGGACGGTCTAGATAGGTTTAGCATCAACGGCGGTGACTATGACGATGACATTCTCGTCCGTCTCACCAACACGGTGCGCAACGTCAATATGTTCAACGTCGGGCCCAATGCGACGCTGAACCTCGGAAAGTTTGCAGAGATCACGACGGGTGATCTCAACCTTGATGCCTCCTCGATGCTTGTCTTTGATTTGACGAGCGATGGTGTCAACGGCGTCATCAACACGGTGACGGCGGACCTTGGCGGCGCGACGGTGAAAGCTAATTTCATTAGCCCGTGGCTGCCTGACAGCCAGGTCTATCGCATCATCAACTGGGAGGGTGACAGCGAGACGCGCTTTGGCTCGGTGATTTCAAGCTCGTTGCTCGAAAAAGTGATCGCCCAATATGGCGAGGACGGTGTCGATCTTCTGGCGACGCGCCTGAAGTTTGCTGACCTCACCGGTCTTGAGGATGATGCGACCTCGTTTGGTCGTGCGCTTGACCGTATCTTTGACGACATTGATCCCGACAGCGAGCTCGGGCAGGCGATCATGCTTCTGATCCAGCTGACGCCCGATCAGTTCGCCTATGAGATGAGCCAGATCGCCGGTCAGCAGATTGCGGACGTGCAGCATGTGACGCTGAGCCAGCTCGGGTCTTTGATCCATGTCATCCAGACACAGATCAACGAGGCGCGGACCAATCTGACCAGCAATGCCGGTGCGGATGGCGTGAAGGTCAGCTTCGGTTCCGACAAGCTGCGGGTGAGCTCGGGTGACGATATGCCTGATATTGCCGGTGTGTCGGCGGGTGACGAGACCGTCAAAGGTGACTGGTCGGCCTGGGCGCGCGTCTTCGGTGACTGGTCGAAGCTTGACGGCAGCGGAACGGCGCAAGGTTTTACCTCGACCACAGGCGGTGCGGTGATCGGTGCTGACTATGCGGTCAGTGATGCACTGACGCTCGGTCTTGCCGGTGGCTATCAGGCCTCGAACCTTGAGTTCGGTACCGGCGGCGAGGGCGATGTCGATGGATGGAGTGTGACGGCCTATGGCGACTACCGCTTCGGCAATGCCTATATCGATGTTTTGGTCGGCTATGCGGTGCAGTCCTATGACATGGATCGCTACCTCACCGTGCTCGGCGTCAACTATATCGCCAACAGCACCTATGACGGGTCGGCGATCATCGGTGCGGTGGAGGCCGGTTACACCTTCACAGTGGCACCTGCGACAACGCTCACACCCTTCATCGGTGTGAACGGCAACCAGACCAAGACGGATGCGTCGGTGGAAACGGGCGCGGGCATCTGGAACCTCGCCTATGAGGACCGCAGCGAGACGCAGATCGATACGGTGCTCGGTGTGCGGATTTCCAAAGCCTTTACCGGCAGCGATGGTCTGGCGATTACACCGACCTTCGAGCTTGGCTGGAAGCATGGTTTCGGCAACTCAGCGCCGACGGCTAATGCGTCTCTGGCAGGCACACCTGGCACGCAGTTCCAGATCTTCGGATCACCGACCTCGCGCGATACGGCGATCGTCGGTGCGGCTCTGCAGGTCCAGATGAGCAACAAGATCGATCTCTACCTCCAGTACAACGGCCAGTACAGCAGCGACTATGCCGACAACGCCGCTTCGCTACGGCTGCACTGGAAGTTCTGACGCTTGATCTGACGTGAAAGGGTCCGGGGCATGGTGCCCCGGACCATCTTCAGGGTGGAGGGCGAGATGGCGCATGTGGCAAGGCAGGCAGAGGGGGAACACAAGGATGTGTCTTCCGCGCTTGTTGAACGGATGATGTCGGTGACAGACGCGCTGCAGCTTGCGCGGACGTTTCTGAAAAAGAAAAACTATGTCGAGGCGGCGCGTGTCGCCCAGCAGGTGGCCGATCATAAACGCGGACACCCTGACGCTTTTCACATTCTGGCCATGACGGCCTATCGCACAGGCCGGATCGATAAGGCCATTGTGCATGCCGAACGTGCGGTCGGCCGCGCGCCCAAGACGGCGGCCTTCTGGTCCAATCTCTCCGAGATGTTGCGACGGCGCGGGCTTCTGACGCGCGCGTTGACGGCGGCGAAACAAGCAGTCGCGCTTGATGCGACGCAGGAATTGGGGTGGAGCAATCTTGCCGCCATTGAATATGAGCGACAGAATTTTGACGACGCAGAGAAATCGGTGCGCAACGCGCTGAAGCTCGATATCGGCAATGCGCGCGGCTGGAACCTTCTTGGCAATGCATTGGCGCGTCAGCATCGCGATGACGAAGCACATGCTGCCTATGCTGAGGCGCTACGGCTGCGACCCCATTATGCCGATGCCATGGTCAATGATGCCTTGTGCTGGCGCGATGCAGGCGCATTTGACGAGGCGCTGAAGCGGCTCAATGAGGCTTTGCTGATCCAGCCTCAACATGTCAACGCGCATGTGGTGCGGTCTATTGTTTACTTTCTTAAGGGTGATGTGGCGCGTGGCCGGGTCGAGTATGAGTGGCGGCTGATGATGCCCGATGCATTGCCGCCCAAGGTGCCCGGACGTCGCTGGCGTGGAGAAGAGATTGCGGGCAAGCGCGTGCTGTTGCTTGCCGAACAGGGGCTTGGTGATGTCATTCAGGCCTGTCGCCACATCGCGGGTTTGCGTGCCCGTGGCGTCGGGGCACTGACGTTGCATGTGCCGCGTGCGCTGCGCGTGTTGCTGGCTGACAATTTTCCCGATGTTGAAGTGGTGACGTCGCTCAGCGATATTGGCGGCGTTGATTTTCATTGCGGCATGATGAGCCTGCCGCTGCTGCTTGAAGGGCCGACGCCACCCGAGGCTATGCCGCAAGCGGCCTATCTCGCGGTCTCTGAAGAGCGTGTCGAGATCTGGCGTCAGAAATTTTCTTGTCTCAAGGGCCGCAAGATCGGTCTCGTCTGGGCGGGCAACGCGACTTATCAAAGCGATCATATGCGCTCGATGAAGGCGGAGCATTTGCGGCCGCTGCTCGATCTGCCTGATTGTCATTTTTTCAGCTTGCAGGTGGGGCCTGCGACCGCAGGTATGGTCGCGCTCAAGCCGAAGGTGGAAGACCTGTCGGCACAGGTGAGCAATATGACGGATGCGGCGGCGGCCATTGCCGCGCTTGATCTCGTCATCAGCGTCGACACATCGCTCGCCCATCTCGGCGGCGCGCTCGGCACCGAGGTCTGGACCATGCTGCCGCATGTGCCGGACTGGCGCTGGGGCATGAGCGGCGACAAGCATCCGCTTTACGGGACGGTGCGATTGTTCCGGCAAAAGGTCCGTGGCGACTGGGCCGGTGTCGTCAGCGATATCCGTGCCGCATTGGCAGGGGCCTGACTATCAATTCACACATGACACTTCACACGCATTGATCAGGGCAAGGGAGAACAGGGTGGCAAAGAAGGTAAATGCGCAGGCGCAACGCGACGCTGAGACTGTCGTGATGGCAGTGAGCGATGATGTGCGGGCCGATGTGGGCGCGTCCATCGGGTTGTCTTCGATGGATGCGGCACGCGCCCATATTGATGCGGGTCGGTTGCGGCAGGCCGAGGAAATCGCGCGGACGGCATTAGCCGGCGATGCGCGCCACTATGAAGCGGCAAGTCTTCTCGGTGTGATTGCTTTTCGTGTCGGGCGATATGATGAGGCCATTTCATGGATGGTGCGGGCGGCTCACGGCGATCCCCAAGTCGCGGGCTATCACGCCAATCTGTGTGAGATGTTCCGCATTGTCGGACGCAATGAGGAGGCGCTGAAGGCCGGTGCGCGTGCGGTGATGCTCGATCCGGCGCATGCGTCGGCGCATAATAATATCGGTGTTGTCTATATCGGCGGCGGCGACTTCATTCGCGGCGAAGCGGCTTGCCGTCGCGCCGTGTCGCTCGCGCCTGATTTTGCCGATGCGCATAATAATCTCGGTAATGCGTTGCGGGGTCAGGGCAAGATCGACGAGGCGGAAGGCACCTTCCGTCGCGCCATTGCGCTCAATCCCGATTATTTCGAGGCTCTGTCCAATTGCGGCGCGATGCTGCGTGACGCGAAACGCATGGATGTTGCCGAGCCGATGCTGCGCAAGGCGCTGAAACTGCGCTCTACGCACGTTGATGCTCATGTGCAGCTTGCACTCAATTGTCAGATGCAGGGCGACGCGCGACAAGACAAGGCTGATACAAAGGCGAGCGACGAGGCGCTTAGCCTGCTGACGCGGGCGGTGGCGCTCGACCCGACGCGGGCGGAAGCCTTTTTGGTGATCGCGCGCATTCTAGCGGCGCGCGGCAAGACACAAGGCGCGATCACGGCCTGTCGCCGCGCCCTTAACGCCAAACCCGATCATCCCGCCGTGCTTAATCTGTTGGCGCGGCTGTTGCGCGATACAGATGATATTTCAGCGGCCATCGACTATTGCCGTCAGGCGCTGGTTCAGTCGCCAGACGCGCCGGATATTCTCAATAATCTCGGCATCGCGCTTTTAGAAAGCGGCGATTTGGACGGGGCCGCTGATGCTTTATCGCAAGCGATCAGCGCTGCCCCTCAAACGATAACGACCTATATAAACCTCGCTTCGGCGCGCAAATTCAAAGCGAGTGATTCTGAAATCGTCGTGATGGAAAAGGCGCTTGTTGATCTGCCGCTTAGCGATCGCAACGCCATCGGTTTGCGCTATGCGCTCGGCAAGGTCTGCGATGATACCGGCGCGCATGAACGGGCTTTTACGCTTTTCAGCGAGGGCGCGGCGATGAAGCGGCAGCAAGTCACGTATAATGAAGGCGGTATCATGCGCCTCTTTGAGCGCATTCAGCATGTCTTCACGCCGGAATTTGTCGCGGAGAAGGCGGGGCTTGGTGACGCTGATGCGCGTCATGTGTTCATTGTCGGTATGCCGCGCTCCGGCTCGACGCTGATTGAGCAAATTCTGGCGAGCCATGCCTCGGTGCAGGCTTTGGGCGAAGTGAAACATCTGCACAATGCGATCCTCTCGCTGGATGAAGGTTTCGCGCCGACCATGCGCTATCCTGAACTCGCCCATATGATCGATGCGCCGCAGCTTGCCGCCATCGCGCGGCATTATCACGGCGCAGTGCCGACGCTCAGCGCGGGCAAACTTGTCACCACGGACAAGATGCTGACCAACTACTATTACGTCGGTCTCATCTATCTTTTGTTTCCCAATGCACGCGTCATCTACAGCCGCCGCAATGCCATCGATACGTGCTTGTCGTGCTACTCAAAATTATTCCGCGAGGACATGGCCTATACCTATGACCTTGGTGAGCTGGCGCGCTATCACCGCAAATGCACCGGGCTGATGGAGCATTGGAAAAAGATTCTGCCGGAAGGTTTCATTCTCGATGTGGATTACGAGAATGTGGTGGGCGATATCGAAGCGGAAGCGCAGCGCATTGTCGCGCATTGTGGATTGCCCTGGGATCCGGCCTGCCTCGATTTTCATAAAAACGCCCGCACGATCAAAACAGCAAGTGCCGCGCAGGTGCGCCGCCCGCTTTACGCAAGCTCGGTTGAACGCTGGCGCAGGTATGGCGCGGCGGTGGATCCGCTTGCGGTGATGTTGGGGCTTGGTGACACGGCGCGTGTCTGACCGATCCGGAGATGAAATTGGCCCAAAACTATCCTGTGAAGGAGATTAAAATGGTGATGATTGAAGATTGGCTGGGAGCCGAAGGGTCCGAACGTAAACGCCGCATGTGGCTCGGCCTTGCCGGATTTTTCGGATTGATGCTGGTGATTGTCGGATCTATCTATCTGCCCGAGCGGCTGCCGCAAGGCAGCGGTGGCGCGGACGGGACGCAAGTCTCGCGCGGTCCAGCGCAAGTGGACGGGTTTCGCTCCGCCACTTTCGGTATGAACGAAGGCGCGGTGCGTGCCGCCATTGCCACTGATTTCAATATCAAACCGGCAGCGCTCGCGAGTAGTATCAAGATTGTTGAAAATAAAGTTGAGCGCACCCGTATTCTGGTGGTGCGCGTGCCGGATCTCTTTCAGGGCGCGGGCATGACCGAGATCGGCTACGTGTTCGGTTATCAGTCCAAGGCGCTCATTCAGGTCAATCTGCTTTGGGGCACACCTTTGTCGCCTAAGGTGACGGCAGATGATCTCGCCATCGTGACGGCCAATCTGATGCGTTATTTTGCGTCAGAAGGTTTTGAAAGTGATCATGTGCGCAGCAATGTGCGGATCGCCAAGGGTGCGGTGCTGGTCTTTCAGGGGAGCGACGCCAAAGGCCGCATGGTGCAGCTTGTGCGCCGCGTTGAGCCGCTGCCTGCCGCGAAAGATGCCTCAGGCAAAGACACAGCAGAACCTGCCAAGCGTATGACGTTGCGGCTTGCCTATATCGCCAATCCGCAAGCGCCTGACACGTTCAAGATTGCCAAAGGCGCGTTCTGATTTCTAGCTTTTGAGGACGAGATCGTCGCGGTGGATCATTTCAGCGCGGCCGGAGAAACCGAGCAGGCTTTCGATCTCGCTTGAATTGCGACCCTTGAGGCGCGCGGCATCGTCACTCGAATAGGTGATGAGGCCGCGTGCAATCTCGCGGCCTTCTTCGTCGCGCACGCTGACCGCGTCGCCGCGATCAAATGTCCCGTCAACCGCCTTCACACCGGCAGGCAGCAGGCTGCGGCCTTGCGCGAGCGCGCGTGCGGCACCAGCGTCAATTGTCAATGTGCCGAGCGTTTTCAATCCGCCGGAAATCCAGCGTTTGCGGGCGGCGACAGGTGTGGCCGCGGCAAGGAACCATGTGCAGCGTGCGCCGTCTTCCAAAGCGCGAAGCGGATGCAAGGGGCGGCCATTGCCGATGGCCATGTTGCAGCCGCCTTCGACCGCGATCTTGGCGGCGGCGACTTTGGTCTTCATGCCGCCACGGCTCATCTCGCTGGCAGCGTCGCCCGCCATGGCTTCGATGGCCGGTGTGATCTCGGTGACCTCGGGCAGATGCGTGGCACCGGGTTCAGACGGCGGGGCGGTGTAGAGCCCGTCGATGTCGGACAGCAGCACAAGGCAGTCGGCAGAAATCATGGAAGCGACGCGGGCGGCGAGCCGGTCATTGTCGCCGTAGCGGATCTCGCTTGTGGCCACGGTGTCATTTTCATTGATGACGGGCACTGCGCCGAATTTCAAAAGCGTGTTGAGTGTCGAGCGCGCGTTGAGATAGCGGCGGCGTTCTTCAGTGTCGTCAAGCGTCAGCAGAATTTGCGCGCAATTGTGGCCATAGGCCGACAGTATTTCCTGAAAGGCGTGAGCGAGCGAAATTTGTCCGATGGCGGCTGCCGCCTGACTTTCTTCGAGCTTCAATTTTCCGGGCGCGAGTTTCAATGCGCGTCGGCCAAGCGCGATGGCGCCTGACGAGACGATAAGTACGTCCTGTCCGCGGGCGCGCATGGTGGCGATGTCTTCGACAAAGGCTTGCAGCCAGGGGCGGTTGAGCTTGCCTGTGTCAGAATCCGTCAGCAGAGCCGAGCCGATTTTGACGACGACGCGCTCAGCTTTGGTGAGCCGTGCGACAGAAGCTGTGTCCGACATGGGCGTGGCCGAAGTCATGGACGCCAACCCTCTTCCTCGGGGGTTTCACTGGCGGCTTTTTCCTCGGCATTGGCTTTGGCAATCGTGTCGGCGACGAGATGCAGAATGCCGGTGACGCCTTCGCCGGTGACGCCGGAAATGACATGGACCTTGGACCCGCGACCGGCGGCTTTCTTGAGCGCCTTGGTTTTTTCCGTGCGTTCTTCGTCGCTCAACGCATCGCATTTGTTGAGGCAGAGAATTTCGGGCTTGTCTTCGAGCCCTGCGCCATAGGCTTCTAACTCTCCGCGGATGACGTGATAGGCCTCCACCATGTCGTCCTGCGTGCCGTCCACGAGATGGATCAGCGTGCGGCAACGCTCGACATGGCTGAGGAAGCGGTCACCGAGCCCCAGACCTTCGCTCGCGCCTTCGATGAGGCCGGGAATATCCGCCAGCACGAAAGTGCGCGCATCCACCGAGACGACACCGAGGCCGGGCGTGAGCGTGGTGAAGGGATAATCGGCGATCTTGGGTTTGGCGGCGCTGGTGGCGGCGAGGAATGTGCTTTTGCCGGCGTTGGGCAGACCGACGAGACCGGCGTCCGCGATCAGTTTGAGGCGCAGCCAGATCCAGCGTTCGGTGCCTTCGAGGCCGGGGTTGGCGTGGCGCGGGGCGCGGTTGGTCGCTGTCTTGAAATGCGCGTTGCCGAAGCCGCCATTGCCGCCCTTGATGAGGACGATGCGTTGGCCCACACGCGTCATGTCGGCGATCAATGTCTCTTCGTCTTCGTCAATGACCTGCGTGCCGACGGGCACTTTCAGCACAGCGTCGTCGCCGTTGAAACCGTGGCGGTTGCGGCCCATGCCATGCATGCCGGTCTTGCCCTTGTAGTGCTGCTGGTAGCGGTAATCGATAAGCGTGTTGAGGCCCTCGGCGCATTCGATGATGACATCGCCGCCCTTGCCGCCGTCGCCGCCATCGGGTCCGCCGAACTCCTTGAATTTCTCGCGCAGAAAACTCACCGCTCCGGCGCCGCCGTCGCCGGAGCGGATGTAGATTTTCGCTTGGTCGAGAAATTTCATCAGTCTTATCCGTTGCGGCGTTTCAGGACCATGCGCAGGCCCAGAACTTTGGCGCGGCGCGCCTCGTTCCAGATCTGCTCGGTACCAGTATAGCGGAAGCCGAGCTTGCCAAGCACTTGGCCCGACGCATGATTTTCAGCCATATGGCCCGCCGTCAAGTGGCTGACGGGGCTGGCTTCGAAAGCGTGGTTCACGAGCGCGCGACCGGCCTCGGTCGCAATGCCCTTGTTCCAATGAGGTTCACCGATCCAATAGCCGACATCATAGGCCTTGCCCTCGTCCACGCGGTGCAGCCCGATGCAACCGACCAGCTCGCCGTCCTTTTCGATGGCGTAAGGATGGTCAGCGTCCGTCTGACGGCGGTGCTCATGGCCCGCGATCCATTGTTCGGCCAGTTCCTGACCATATGGATAGGTCACGCGGGCCAACATGCTTGCCACTTTCCAATTGCCGACAAGCGCACGCACACGGGGCGCATCGTCGAGCGTGAAGGGTCTTAAAGCCAGTCTCTCAGTTGTCAGTCTCTGTTCCACCGGGGTCTCCTTATCCCCGAGAGTCACGAAAAAAGGGAGATGGCG
>TARA_R110000868_G_scaffold258628_6_pt1 | contig 21352 bp, 20 predicted proteins | sample TARA_R110000868 | Tara Oceans TARA_R110000868 (sample SAMEA4397489) | marine metagenome | biome: Polar Biome; feature: [SRF] surface water layer (ENVO:00010504); material: water (ENVO:00002006), including particulate matter (ENVO:01000060) such as... | depth 5 m | reverse complement strand
GCTTGTCATCACGACAAGCCTTTTTTTCGTTTATCATAGAAATCATAAGCCCTATTGGCACCTAGTAGCAACAAACAGAATTATCATGAAATACCAATTAGTTTCGCATCATAAAAAAATACTTGCAGATACCATAACCCCCGTAAGTGTTTATTTAAAAATAAGGGATCGATTTCCAAATAGCATCTTATTGGAAAGTAGCGACTATCATGCCAACGACAACAGCTTTTCTTATATATGCTGCAACCCCATAGCATCCATAAAAGTGGAAAACGAGACTGTCATTAAACAATTTCCTGACGGTACCACGGAAGAATCTAGCATTACGGAAGACACGGACATCCCTGGAATTTTACATGATTTTAGTCAAAAATTCGATTCACAGGACAACAACTTTAAGTTTATCAACAATGGCTTGTTCGGATATATGGCCTATGATGTTGTTCGCTATTTTGAAGATATAGCCATTTCAAAAAAAGATAACAGTATTTCCATACCTGACATCTATTATGCTGTTTATCAAAATATAGTGGCCATCAACCATTTTAAAAACGAGGCCTATATTTTTGCACACTGTTATGAATCCGAAAACAACATTGGGGAAATAGAGCAAATTCTTAGTGCCAAGAATTTTGCCTCCTACAACTTTTCAAAAGAAGGAAGTCCTGAATCCAATTTGAAGGACGAGGAATACAAGCAACACGTAGAACTGGCCAAAAAGCATTGCAATAGAGGGGATGTTTTTCAATTGGTATTGTCCAGGAGGTTTTCCCAAGAATTTAAGGGAGATGAATTCAACGTATATCGTGCTTTACGTTCCATAAATCCTTCGCCTTATTTATTTTATTTTGATTATGGCGATTTTAAAATATTTGGCAGTTCTCCCGAGGCCCAATTGATCGTAAAGGAAGGCAAAGCGGAAATTCACCCTATTGCAGGAACTTTTAAAAGAACCGGCAATGATGAACAGGATGCGGAATTGGCCAAGAAATTAAAAATAGACGACAAGGAGAATAGCGAGCACGTTATGTTGGTTGATCTGGCCAGAAACGATTTAAGTCGCAATGGAACTATGGTAAAGGTGGAAAACTATAGGGAAGTACAATTCTTTTCGCATGTGATCCATTTAGTATCCAAAGTAACTGGACAAAAGAAAAAGAATATCCCCACCATGAAAGTGGTTGCCGACACCTTTCCTGCCGGTACCTTAAGTGGAGCTCCAAAGCACATGGCCATGAAACTTATTGAAAAATATGAAAAAACCAGTAGAGGGTATTATGGTGGAGCAATAGGTTTTATGGATTTCCATGGCAACTTTAACCACGCCATTATGATCCGCACTTTTTTAAGTAAAAACCATCAATTACATTACCAGGCCGGAGCCGGATTGGTAGCAGCTTCGATTCCTGAAAATGAACTTCAGGAAACATACAATAAGTTAGGAGCACTGACAAAAGCACTTGAAATAGCTGAAACCATATAATAACCCCATTAATTTGCCTTGTCCTTTATATACGGAGCATTTGGCAAGAACAATTATAAATGTTCAAAAGAGGACATCAATAGTATGAAAGAGAATACAGATAATAAAATAAATACCGACTCCTCGTACAAAGGCCAAGGGAAGTCCATATTGGTAATAGATAATTACGATAGCTTTACCTATAACCTAGTACATTATTTGGAAGATTTGGATTGCATCGTAACCGTTAAAAGAAATGACCAAATAAGTCTGGAGGAAATAGAGGGTTTTGACAAGATCGTTCTTTCGCCGGGCCCCGGAATTCCTGATGAAGCAGGTCTATTGAAAGAAATTATAGCTATGTACGCACCTACAAAAAGTATATTTGGAGTATGCTTGGGACAACAGGCCATTGCGGAGGTCTTTGGGGGTTCATTAGTAAACATAGATCAGGTCTACCACGGTATAGCCACCAAAATAGATATTGTAAAGGATGATATTTTGTTTGAGGGATTGCCCAAAGAAATTGAGGTGGGACGCTACCATTCCTGGGTAGTAAATCCAGCCCTTCCAGAGGTATTGGAAGCTACTTCTTTTGATGAAAATGGTCAGGTCATGTCCCTGCGCCACAAAATATATGACGTAAGTGCCGTACAGTTTCACCCAGAGTCCGTATTGACTCCCTATGGCAAGAAAATATTGGAGAATTGGGTAAAGAATTAGAAATAATAATTGGGTACGTCCTATTATTTTACTTAAACCTACCCATCAATAAAAAAATATAGAAACCGAGAACCATGTACTTTGTACTAATATCTCAACACCAAAGAAATAATGAAAGATATTCTAAACAAACTGATCAACCACGATGTACTTCCAAAAGAGGATGCAAAGCAGGTTTTGGTCAATATTGCCCAAGGAGACTATAATACAAGCCAGATCGCCGCCTTTTTAACCGTTTATATGATGCGGAGCGTCACCATAGAGGAATTGGAAGGTTTTAGGGACGCGTTGTTGGAGCTTTGTTTGGCAGTAGACTTATCTCAATACAATCCAATCGACCTATGTGGTACTGGTGGTGACGGCAAGGATACCTTCAACATTTCTACCTTGGCGAGTTTTGTAACGGCCGGAGCCGGTGTTAAGGTAACCAAACACGGCAACTATGGTGTATCTTCAAAATGTGGCAGTAGCAATGTCATGGAATTTTTGGGAATTAAATTTAGTAATGATGCCGGATTTCTTGAAAAATGTATAGACGAGTCAGGCATCTGTGTATTGCATGCCCCATTATTTCATCCCGCTATGAAAAATGTTGCTCCTATACGTAGAGAACTAGGTGTTAAAACATTCTTTAATATGTTAGGGCCCATGGTGAATCCTGCCTTTCCCCAGAACCAGATGGTGGGGGTATTTAACTTGGAGCTGGCCAGGATGTACGGTTACCTATACCAAAAGACCGACAAGAATTTTACAGTTTTACATGCCCTGGACGGCTACGATGAAATTTCATTGACAGGAAACACAAAGACCATAACCAATAAGGCCGAAGGCATGTTAAAACCTTCCGATTTTGGAGTGGAAGCTATTTCGGCGTCGGACATAGTAGGTGGGGATAACATTGAAGAATCGGCTCAGGTTTTTCTTAATGTATTACAGGGAAAAGGTACCGTACCGCAAAATAATGTGGTCTGTGCCAATGCGGGAATAGCCATAGCCACCGTTAAGGGAATAAGCCCTAGGGAAGGCTTTGAGGAAGCCAAAGAATCCCTGGTAAGCGGAAGAGGATTGGCTGCATTAAAGAAATTACAGGCCTTGAGCCAATAAGAAATAATAATATAGCTGCCTTGCACAAGCGGGCATTACAGTACGCATGAATATACTGGATAAAATAGTTTTGGATAAGAGAAAGGAAGTAGATTTAAAAAAATCGATCATCCCGGCTTCGCAATTGGAAGCTTCCGTATTGTTCAACAGACCTACGGTTTCATTGGCAAATGCCTTAAGAAATAGCAATAGCGGAATCATCGCGGAACACAAACGCAGGTCTCCTTCCAAATCGGTCATTAACCAAAACAACAGTGTTGCAGATGTGGCGGTCGGCTATGAAAATGCAGGCGCCTGTGGCATGTCCGTCTTAACCGATGGAAAATATTTTGGAGGTTCATTGGACGACCTGTTATTGGCAAGGGCATCTGTTCAAATGCCATTACTCCGCAAAGAATTTATCATAGACGAGTACCAACTATTAGAGGCCAAGGCCTATGGTGCAGATGTAATTTTATTAATTGCAGCCATATTGACCCGTGCCGAGATAAAAGCATTTTCAGAATTTGCAAAAGAATTGCATTTGGATGTGTTGTTGGAGGTTCATAACGAAGAAGAATTACAGAAATCCATTATGCCCAGCTTGGATATGTTGGGGGTCAACAATCGAAACCTAAAATCCTTTGAAGTAAGCCTCGACATCAGTAAAAATTTATCCACTTTAATTCCCGATGATTTTGTGAAGGTTTCAGAAAGTGGCATAAGTTCCATAGAAGCTATTCAGGAATTAAAACCATATGGATATCAAGGATTTTTAATTGGTGAAAATTTTATGAAAACTGATAATCCGGGAGGGAGCGCCCTCAGTTTTATTAAATCGATAAAATAATAATATAAGCATGAAACTGAAGGTGTGCGGAATGAATTTAAATACTTTGGAGGTGTCCACGCTACATCCAGATTATCTAGGTTTTATATTTTGGGAACCCTCCAAAAGGTTTTTTGAAGGTAAGCTTCCGGAATTACCCCCTTCCATTAAAAAAGTAGGTGTTTTTGTAGATGCCCCTATTGAGGACGTTTTAGAAAAAATTGAAACCTATGGTTTGGATGCCATTCAATTGCATGGAAAGGAAAGTGCAGCGTACTGCAGCCTCCTTAAAGAATTGAACAAGGAACGTATACAATCATTGGGGGTGACAAGCCTTAAAATCATTAAAGTGTTTTCAATAAAGGACGATTTTGACTTTAGTATTTTGACTCACTACGAAGAGGTATGTGATTATTATCTTTTTGACACCAAAGGGAAATTACCGGGAGGCAACGGCTATACCTTTAGCTGGGAGGTCCTGGAAAATTATCCCTCCACCAAACCTTATTTTCTAAGTGGAGGAATAGGGCTGGAAGAGATGGAAAAAATAAAGGAATTTCAATTAAGACCGGAATCAAAATATTGTCATGCGATTGATGTCAATAGTAAATTTGAATTGGAACCGGGATTAAAGGATATTGATAAATTGAAAGAATTTAAAGAAGTCTTGAGAAATGAGTAGTGGGAATCCAATACTCATTTCTCAATACTCACTACTGAATACTAGATTATAAAACCATGAATTACAACGTAGACGAAAAAGGATATTATGGAGAATTCGGAGGAGCTTTTATTCCTGAAATGCTCTACCCCAATGTTGAAAACCTGAGGCAACGGTATCTAGAGATAATGGCAGAGCCTTCGTTTAAAAAGGAATTTGACCAATTACTAAAGGATTATGTAGGCAGACCCTCACCTCTGTATTTTGCAAAACGTTTGTCCGAAAAATACAATACCAAAGTATATTTAAAGCGTGAGGACCTAAATCACACCGGTGCGCATAAAGTTAATAATACCATCGGACAGATATTAATGGCCAAACGCCTTGGAAAAACAAGGATTATCGCCGAAACTGGAGCTGGTCAACACGGTGTAGCGACAGCTACCGTATGTGCCCTAATGGGAATGGAGTGTATTGTTTATATGGGTGAGATAGATATCGCCAGACAGGCTCCCAATGTTGCCCGCATGAAAATGCTTGGAGCAGAGGTAAGACCGGCATTATCCGGAAGCAGAACGCTAAAGGATGCCACCAATGAAGCCATTCGGGATTGGATCAACAACCCTGTGGACACCCACTATATTATTGGATCTGCCATTGGCCCTCACCCCTACCCTGATATGGTGACCCGGTTCCAGTCCATTATTTCTGAAGAGATAAAATGGCAATTGAAGGAGAAGGAAGGCAAAGAAAACCCAGATTACGTTGTGGCATGCATAGGTGGCGGCAGCAATGCAGCAGGCACCTTCTATCATTTCCTGCATGAAAAGGAAGTGGGCATTATTGCTGTTGAAGCGGCAGGAAAAGGAGTGGATAGCGGTGAAAGTGCCGCAACTTCAGTACTTGGAAAAATGGGCATCATCCATGGTTGCAAAACCCTATTGATGCAAACTGCCGATGGGCAGATTACGGAACCCTATTCCATTTCTGCGGGACTTGATTACCCAGGGGTTGGACCAATGCACGCACATTTATATAAAACAGGAAGAGCGGAATTTATTGCGGTAACGGACGATGACGCTATGCAGGCCGGGATGGAACTATCCAAATTGGAAGGAATTATACCAGCTATTGAGTCCTCACATGCCTTTGCCATTCTGGAAACTAGAAAGTTTAAACCAGAGGATGTGGTCGTCTTTAACCTGTCGGGACGCGGGGATAAGGATTTGGATACATATATAAAATACTTTAAGCTGTAAGCTTCTTATAAATTCCTGCAGAGATGGGAATGAAAAAAAATAAAGTTAGAATGAACAGAATACATCAAAAACTACAGGCAGATAAAAAAATATTATCCATATACTTTACTGCAGGCTACCCTACTTTGAACGATACCGTTAAGATCATTCAAGACCTTGAAAAAAACGGGGTGGATCTAATAGAAATTGGATTGCCTTTTAGCGACCCATTAGCAGATGGCCCCACCATACAGGCAAGTTCTACCAAAGCCTTAAAAAACGGAATGACCACAGCGCTGTTGTTTCAGCAATTGAAAGATATTCGGAAATCGGTTTCCATACCTCTGATTTTAATGGGTTATTTTAATCCGGTATTACAATACGGAGTAGAGGATTTTTGCAAAAAATGTCAGGAAGTTGGAATAGACGGACTTATTTTACCTGATCTACCATTGGATGTTTATCAGGAAAACTATGAAGCCATATTTAAAAAATATGGCCTTGTGAATGTTTTCTTGATTACTCCACAAACCAGTGATGCACGCATTCAACAAATCGATGCTGCCTCGGACGGTTTCATATATATGGTTAGTTCTGCAAGCGTTACAGGTTCCCAGGATGGTTTTGGGAATAATCAGGAAACTTACTTTCAGCGTATTGCTGCAATGAACTTGAAAAACCCACAGGTGGTTGGCTTTGGGATCAGTAATTCTGAAACCTTTCAACAGGCGACCAAACAAGCCAAGGGCGCCATTATTGGTTCTGCCTTTATAAAATTTTTGACACAAAATGGGGTAGATAAAATTGGGGATTTTGTAAAGACAATTCGAAAATAGGCTAATGGAAATATTAAATAATTGGAAAATAATTTTGCTTTTGTGCCTTAGCCTTGGCTTGGCGCCTTATTTCCCTGAACCACATATCCTAGGTAAATTAAAATGGATATTGGGAGGGGCTACCGGAATGAAACCTATGGACTGGTTTGATGTGGTACTGCATGGATTTCCGTTTGTTTTATTAATTAGAATATTGATCCTGAAAGTTCTGAAAAAGTAAATTGCCGAGTGCCTATCTAAGTCATATTTGGATTCCTGTCTGCGCAGGAAAGATATTCAACATATATACCCATAGCACTAGTCTAAAAGAATTCTTTATACTGCAAAACCCTAAAATCGAAAGTATTGAATTCAGGGTTTTTATCTTTCATTCTTTTATAGGCTTCCAAGCTTCCCACAGCCCTATTTGCAGCACCTGAAGGTGCAGTCAAGGATACTGTTTTTATAATTCTCTCTTTATTAATTGAGGTCTTTTCAGAGGAGCTCAATGATTTTGTTTCCTTTATCCCAGGTAACATAAATTGGTGAATGCGTGGCACCTCACTGGAAATCAATTCCAGTGTCGCACCCTGTTCCTTTAAATATCTTCTAAAAAAATATTCAGGCCCATTTTTACTATTGCCACCAGTAAACAAAAGGGTTTCCACATTGACAGAGTGTTGAAGGTAAGCAAACAGGTCTCTCAAAACTATCTTCTCCATACCTAGATCTGAGGCATCGATCTTGGTACGTTCTGCACTTTTCACTATATCACAAATACCGATTTTTCGTTCTCTTAAAAAATCCATACGTTGCTGAATGGCCTTGTAAGTAGTTTCAAAATCCAAATCCAAGCCAAATATACGATCTAAAATAGGCCACAATTGACCATCCCGGCTACCATAGCAAAAATCAACATCTCCTTCCTTTAAATCACCTGTGGTAAACCTTGGCGGCGGCAAGGTTCCTACAATTAGTTTTGTAGCCTCCTCAAATAAAAAAGGTTCATATGGATGGGTGTGAACAAACATTGGGATGGACTTAAGGTATTACACTATACTTTTTAACTAACAAAGGTATAGGCTTAAACAAAGGAATTGCAGGGAATTTCCAAAAAAAAAAATGAATTATCCCTGCAACTATAACATAATACATGCAGCGCTATGCCCTTATTTTAAGACCAATACCAAATCGTCGGAATTTACCAAAGACCCACCTTGCAACAGAACCCTATCCACTATACCCTCTTCCGTGGCCGTAACCGTGGTTTCCATTTTCATGGCCTCAATTACAAACAAGGGCTGGTTCTTTTTTACTTCTTGATTTTTCTTTACCAAAACATTGGATAACAAACCTTGCAATGGAGCACCAACCTCCTTGGGATTGGAAGTATCCACTTTTACATTTTCAACCTTATCTACCTTAACCGATTTATCCTTAATAATTACATTTCGCAACTGTCCGTTTAACTTAAAGTAAATACTAACATTACCGGCATCGTCAGGTTCTCCTCTGAGCATAAGGGAAACCAGAATATTTTTGCCCCTGTCCAATTCTACAATGATCTCCTCCCCAATTTCCATCCCATAAAAGAAATTCTTGGTAGGGATATTCATAACATTGCCATACTTCACATGGTGATTATAGGCATCAGTAAAAACTTTTGGATATAATTTATAGGATAAGAAATCGGTAATAAGCAATTCCCGCCCCATTCCCGAACTAAATTTTCTTTGGAAGGCATTAAATTCCTTATCAAAATCTATTGGTTCCAAATGGGCGTTAGGTCTATCTGTAAAAGGTTTTTCATCCTTTAAAACAATTTTCTGCAACATAGCTGGGAAACCGCCGACAGGCTGCCCCAAATCCCCTTTAAAGAAGCCTATAACGGATTGAGGAAAAGAAATGGTATCCCCTCTTTCCAGAACATCTTCTACCGTAAGTCCGTTACTGATCATATACTGCGCCATATCCCCGACCACTTTGGAACTAGGGGTTACCTTAACAATATCGCCGAAAAGTTTATTTACCTCACCGTACATTTTAGTGACCTCAGGAAATTTATCCTCCAATCCCAAAGCTATGGCCTGCCCTTTTAAATTGGAATACTGTCCACCTGGAATTTCATGTTTGTATACCTCCCCTGTACCCGACTTCAAGCCCGACTCAAAAGTGTAGTAGTAATTGCGGACCGTTTCCCAATAATTGGAATATTCCGCCAATTTATCGGTATTAAGATTGTTCTCACGTTCGTTAAAACGCAACATCTCCACTACAGAATTGAAATTCGGTTGGGAAGTAAGCCCTGACAATCCGCCCAAGGCTACGTCCACAACATCCACACCGGCCTCAATAGCCTTAAGATACATAGCTGCCTGCGTAGATGAGGTGTCATGGGTATGAAGATGTATAGGAATATTTATTTCTGATTTTAAAGCGGAAATTAATTCGTAAGCGGCGTAGGGTTTCAGCAATCCTGCCATATCCTTCACCCCCAATATATGTGCCCCGGCATTTTCGATGTCTTTGGCCAATTGCACATAATATTTTAGATCGTACTTGGTTTTTGATGGATCTAAAATATCTCCGGTATAGCAAATTGACCCTTCGGCCAAACCACCTGTTTTGGTACGTACATAATCTATACATGGCCCCATGGATTTCATCCAGTTGAGCGAATCAAAAATTCGAAATACATCCACTCCTGACTTATAGGATTCCTCAACAAACCTTTCTATCAAATTGTCTGGATAGGCGGTATAACCAACCCCGTTGGAACCTCTTATTAGCATTTGCAGTAGTATATTCGGCATGGCTTTGCGCAACAACTCCAAACGCTCCCAGGGGTTTTCTTGTAAAAATCTAAGACAGACATCAAAGGTGGCCCCTCCCCAAACTTCCAAACTAAAAATTTCAGGATGGTTCTTGGCATAACCCTCGGCAACTTTTAACATATCTATTGTTCTCATGCGGGTCGCCAGCAAACTTTGGTGGGCGTCCCGCATGGTAGTATCAGTAAAATGAACCTTTTTCTCCTTCATCAACCATTGGGAAAATTGTTCCGGACCTAACTCGGTTAGAAGGTCCTTGGTTCCCTTTGTATAAGCTTCGGTTTTTGAAAACGAAGGCACTATGGGTTTGGAAAATATATGGTCCTTATCCAATTTCTTAACATCGGGATTACCGTTTACAATAGTTTCCCCTATAAACTCTACTAATTTATTGGCCCGGTTTCTAGGTTCCACAAATTTGAATAATTCAGGTTCATTCTTTATGAAGTTTACGGTAACCTTGCCTTCCCTAAAAGTGGGATGTTTTAGAATATTGTCGAGGAAAGCCATATTGGTCTTAACCCCTCTGATACGAAATTCTGCCAAGGCCCTGCGCATTTTTCTACAGGAGCCATCCAAAGTTCTGCTAATAGCCGATACCTTGACCAACATGGAATCGAAAAAGGGTGAAATGGCAACACCTTGATAAATACTGCCGGCATCTAACCTAATTCCCAATCCAGATGCACTTCTATAGGTCGTGACAACGCCATAATCCGGTTTAAAATCATTTCCGGGGTCCTCTGTGGTTATCCTACATTGTAACGCATATCCCGTAACCACTACAGAGGCTTGATCCTGTATTTTAATTTGCTTGTCGGATAATTTATAGCCACCTGCAATAAACAGTTGGGCCTTGACCAAATCAATATTCGTGATCATTTCGGTCACGGTATGCTCTACCTGTATCCTAGGGTTTACTTCTATGAAATAGATACTGCCATCATCATCAACCAAAAATTCTACCGTACCAATATTATTATAGTCCACGGCTCGGCATATATCAATGGCATATTTGTATAGATTATCCTTGGTCTCCTGGGGTAGCCCAATGGAAGGAGCAAATTCGATTACCTTTTGATAACGCCGTTGAACAGAACAATCCCGCTCAAATAAATGTACAATATTACCATGGGTATCGGCAACGATCTGAATTTCTATATGCTTTGGGTTTTCCACAAATTTCTCTAGAAAAACCGTGTCATCGCCAAAAGCGTTCAGGGACTCCCTTCTTGCCTCGGGGAATCCTTTTTTAAGCTCATCCTCGGTTCTTATAACCCGCATTCCACGTCCACCTCCACCAGAGGCCGCTTTTAGCATTAACGGATAACCTATAACCTTGGCTTCGGATAATGCTATATCAATGTTGGTCAAATCCTTATCACTACTTCTAATAATGGGAACATTGTTAGCCACAGCAACCTCCTTAGCCGTAATCTTATCGCCTAAGGCCTTTAATACCGAAACCTTTGGACCTACGAAAATAATGCCGTTATCCTCACACTTTTGGGCGAATTTAGCATTTTCGGACAAGAAGCCATATCCTGGATGTATGGCATCCACATTATTGTCCTTTGCAATTTTGATCAGGGCATCAATATCCAAATAGGGTTTTAGTGGCTCATTGTCCTCCCCAATCTGATAACTTTCATCTGCCTTGTAACGGTGCAGGGAATAACGGTCCTCGTAGGTATACACTCCCACAGTTTTAAGTCCTATCTCCACACATGCCCGAAAAATACGTATAGCTATCTCTCCCCTATTTGCTACTAATACCTTTTTAATTTTCAACCTTTAAAATTTTAGAATTGCTCAATTCACCATCATCCTTCAATTCTACAAACTTAGCATATTAGGGCAAGGTCGCCAATATGTTAAAAGTATATCTTTTAAAAAATTTGTTACAAATAAAAATTAGGGATAAAAAAGTAATTTATTCCAAACTTGATATTGAGCTATTTATGTTCTAACTTTAAAGAAGTATAAAATATACAGACTCATGGGAAAAGGTGATAAGAAATCGAAAAGAGGTAAAATTGTTAACGGTACTTGGGGTACTAGGCGTAAAAGAAAGATTAAAAAAAGACCCACTATAGAAGAAAAGATAAACCCTAACAAAAAAAAATAAGGGAAAGCCTTTAATTCCAACTAATCAACCATAAAATTCAAAATAATATTCCCCTCGGCGGAGATGCTTAGCGCATAGGTATAGAACCCATTTTCCAGTGGTGTTTCACCAACAAAATCTATAGGCTGCAAAACGTAATTCCCGTCGCCAGCCGTTATTCTAATGTAAGCATATTCATAGGCCATTTCATATGCCAAATAACCCGAATATTCATTGGGGCCTATATTCTCGTGAAGCATTTCGCCACCTCCTACTTGCACCAGATCATAGTTGATACTGCTTTCATTTTTTATTCTAATATGGACCATATCCAGGTTGTCATCCCGATCGGAACAACCAACAAAAATAACAGCAACCAAAACCAAAAAAGCGAATCGTTTCATTTTAATCTCAATTAAGAAGGGCTTACTTGAAAATAACGCTTTTTTTTCAAAAATATTCTATCGTACAAAAACTGGCTGATTTTCCTTTATGGTATGTTGTTTACTATACGTATATCCATCCAAATTAAAGCCCTTTACATCCTCTAATGTCTTAGCATCGCTATCCAAAATATAACGCACCATGGTTCCTCTGGCTTTCTTCGCGAAAAAACTTATTATCTTTAAATTATCATTTTTCCAATCCTTAAATACTGGAGTAATTACCGGTACCTTAAGATACTTTTCATCTACCGCACTAAAATATTCATTGCTGGCCAGATTAACGAACAACTCATCATCCTTCAATTCAGAATTTAGATGATCTGTAATCTGTTTTTTCCAAAATTCGTATAGATTCTTTTTGCGTCCTATCTTCAATTGAGTCCCCATTTCCAATCGATAGGGCTGCATAAGGTCCAAGGGTTTTAAAACACCGTACAAACCTGATAATATGCGCAGATTTTCTTGAAGTAAATCCAGTTTTTCGGTCGCAATGGTATATGCATCAAGACCTTGGTACACATCCCCATTGAAAGCATAAATGGCCGGCCTGGCATTTTCCACAGTGAAGGGTACTGAAAACTGCTGGTTCCTTTCCCAATTAAGTTCTGCTAGATTGGCCGAAATACCCATTAATTTTGACAGCGCCTTGGGATTTTTTTTTGCCAAAACCTTGTTCAACTGTTCCGCCTCCTTTAAAAAATAGGGCTGGGAAAATTCCTTGGTGGGCAGTTTGCTTTCAAAATCCAATGATTTTGCAGGTGATATCACTATTTTCATGCTTGGGTCTTATTAAGAATGGAATCAAAAATAATAGCTGAACATTAAATAACCTAGGCCTTTAAAGTCTTGTTTTCAATATAGCTATAAAAGAAACCTATTCTGCTTGACTGTGCTTGGCATATTGCTTCCATTTTTCGATACAATTGGCCATGTCCTCTGGAATTTCAGAATCGAACCTCATAAATTTTCCTGAAACAGGATGTACAAAACCCAAGGTCTTTGCATGTAGGGCCTGTCTAGGTAAAATTTTAAAGGCGTTATCTACAAATTGCTTGTATTTTGTAAAAGTGGTCCCCTTTAGTACTTTTTCACCTCCATATCGCTCATCATTAAATAGCGTATGGCCAATATGTTTTAAGTGCACTCTAATCTGGTGCGTTCTTCCTGTTTCCAAGGTGCAAGCAAGCATAGTTACATAGCCTAGGCGCTCCAAAACCTTATAATGGGTTACTGCCTCCTTGCCCTGTTCCCCTTCCGGGAAAACCTGCATCTGCAATCTGTTTTTAGGATTGCGCCCTATATGTCCTTCTATAGTTCCTGTATCTTCCTCCACATTTCCCCAGACTAGGGCAATATATTCACGTTCACTGGTTTTATCGAAAAACTGTTTGGCCAAATGCGTCATGGCGGCTTCGGTCTTGGCTACCACCAGGAGACCGGAAGTATCCTTATCTATTCTATGGACAAGACCAGGGCGTTCGTCACTATTTTTTGGCAAATTGGCAACATGGTAGATCAAGGCATTGATCAAGGTTCCTGAGTAGTTTCCATGTCCGGGATGCACCACCATTCCGGCCGGCTTGTTCACCACCAATAGCACATCATCCTCATAGACGATATCCAAGGGGATGTTCTCCGGGGTCAATAAATTTTCATGTGGGGGATGTGCAAACATGACCCGTATATGATCACCCGCCTTAACCTTGTAATTTTGTTTAACGGTAGCCCCGTTCACCCAAACATTACCATCTTTTGCAGCCTGCTGGATTTTATTTCGCGTAGCGTTCTCAATGAAATTCATTAAAAACTTATCGATCCTTAATGGGTCTTGTCCTTTAGAAGCTGTAAAACTATGATGCTCAAAAAGTTCCTCCTCATTTAATTCAAACTCCTCCTGTGATTCCATAATTATTCAGACTCTGCCTTAACTTCTGCTCTTGGGGTAATATTACCATTGCCGCAAATCAATTCAATTTTGGACGTTTTGGGCAACTTGTCACCTGGGACGATATATTTTCCTTTATACTTTATGTTATACACCATATCCTTGCCCAATTCGTCCACATAAGTTACACGTTCCACCTCCAAACCAACGGCTTTGAGCATAGAACTTGCATTCCTTTGGGTTACCTGAATAATATTGGGAATAGTGACTTTTTTATATCCAGACGGATTAACGGTAATATAGATTTTCCTGTTCTCCTTAACCTTACTTCCCGAGCGAGGTGTCTGATCTATGATCGAAAACCTGGGATAGGACGGATTATAATTGGCAGAATCCAATACTTCGTAACGCAATTTTGATTTATCGATTAGTGATCTCATTTCCGAAACGGATAATTTGGATAAATCAGGGACTTCAACAAACTTACCATGATTTGTAGTACTCTTCAGCCACTGCATGCCAACGACCACCAACAGAATGGAAACAACCAACGCGAGCACCAATTGAATCAAAAAAGATTTACTCCTTAAAAAATTAAAAAAATTTCGCATAGTATATTTTCTTGTGTCGCAAAGATAGAAAACCGAACGCTTTTTCTTTACTTTGAATGCATGATATTTGATTATTGATTTTGGCGGGCAGATTACTTTAAAAATATACCCTAAAAACAAGGGCTATTCTAAAAACATACTTGCCAACCAATTCCTTAAATAACGTTATAAATGTCCACGTATTAAAATTTAGATCTAAAGGATGAAAAAAAATATTGCTATTATAATGGGAGGCTACTCTAGCGAGTATAAGATTTCTTTGATAAGCGGAGGTGTAGTGCACGATTATCTGGACAAGGATAAATTTAACGCCTTCAAAATCCATATTTTCAAAGACAAATGGGTCTATGTGGACAAGGACCAAAAGGAGTTCGTTGTAAATAGGCATGATTTCACAGTACCTCTGGGCACCGAAGTTTTAAAATTTGATTGCGTATTCAACGCCATACATGGCTCTCCCGGGGAGGATGGCCTAATGCAGGCCTATTTCCAACTTATTGGAATTCCACAAACAGCCTGCGATTATTACCAAGCTGCACTGACCTTCAACAAACGCGACCTCTTAAGCGTATTAAAACCGTACGGGATAAAATCCGCCCCTTCATACTATATGAATTTGGGCGACCCCATTAACGAAGACCAAATTATAGAAAAAGTAGGATTGCCCTGTTTTGTAAAGGCGAATAAAGCGGGTAGCAGCTTCGGTATTTCCAAAGTATACAAAAAAGTGGATTTATTACAGGCTATTGATAATGCTTTTCTAGAAGACAATGAAATACTTATAGAATCTTTTTTAAATGGAACCGAAGTTTCAGTGGGTGTCATCAAATACAAGGGCGAGACCAAAGTACTGCCCATCACTGAAATAGTATCGGAGAACGATTTTTTTGATTATGAAGCCAAATACGAAGGCAAATCGCAAGAAATAACTCCGGCAAGAATTACCAAAGAGCAAGAGGAAAAAGTGACCAAAATTGCAAAAAAAGCTTATGAAGTTTTAAAAATGAAAGGATTTTCAAGAAGTGAATTCATTTTTGTAAATGATGAACCATTTATGCTGGAAATGAATACCACACCGGGACTTACCACCGAAAGCATTTTGCCTCAACAGGCAAAAGTGGCAGGTATTTCCCTTTCAGAACTCTTTGAAAGTGCCATTTGGGAAGTTTTGGGAGAAATTAAGTAAATTTAAATATCATACCCCTACCAAACAATTTGGGTATTTATAATTAACGGACTTTTCCTAATGCTATTTTAACAGCCGGAGAAGTACAACTTTAATCGTGTAACCATGAAGAAAAGACGTGCCATATTTCCGGGTTCTTTTGATCCTTTGACCCTAGGACATTATGATATTATTAAAAGGGGCATCACCCTTTTTGACGAACTTATCATAGCCATAGGTGTAAATACCGATAAAAAATATATGTTCACCTTAGAGGAGCGCAAAAAATTCATTACAGAAGCCTTTGAGGACGAACCTCAAATCACCGTTCTTACCTACCACGGACTTACCGTTGATTTTTGCAAAAAAGTCAATGCTGGTTTTATTCTAAGAGGTCTTAGGAATCCTGGGGATTTCGAGTTTGAAAAGGCAATAGCCCATACCAACCGAAAGCTTTCCGAAATAGAGACCGTTTTCCTACTTACCTCTTCCGGTAAATCGTATATTAGTTCATCCATTGTAAGGGATGTAATAAGGAATGGTGGCGACTACTCCGGTTTGGTACCGGATTCTGTAAGGGTAAAACAAACCCCTTGAGCTAATCTCCAAGGTACAACCTTTCTTTGTCGTAATTAGTTGTAATAAGTAGATAGTTCCAAAGGACAAATAACTGGAATCCACAAGAGGACCAAAGTAATGAAGAAAACCAAAAAATGATGGAAAAATCCTTCATTTTAACGTTACACCACTATTTCTGTCCAATTCACAACAATCTATTTATAAGTTTAAATAATCATACTACTATTGTAAGAAAATGCGACAGATGATTATGAAGACCCCCATCGTATCTAACCAGTTCCTGATAAAACAGTTGCCAAAAGCAACTGCTTTTATAGATAGGGAATTCAAGGTTGTTTTCGCTTCCGACAAGTGGGTTGAAGAATTTAATTTTCAGGGCAAGGACTATATCGGAAAATCCATACATGAATTGTTCAATAAAGTTAGCTCCAGTTGGACCGATAAATTATTGGCATGCTTCGAAGGCAAATTTACCGAGGCTGACAGAGATGTTTTCTTGGATAAAAGCTCCAAAGAAAAATGGTGCGAGTGGATAAACATTCCATGGTACGATGAGCATGAAAACATTATTGGGGCGATCATACAATCCGAAGACGTAACGGATAGCGTTAAAAATGAACTAAAAATAGAAAAACTCGAATTCCTCCAAAAAGAAACCAGTGAGCACGGAAAAATTGGGAATTGGGAATACCATAAACTTCAAGACAAGTTTATATGCTCCAAGATGATAAGACGCATTGTAGAGGTCGATGATGATTATCAAATAGACATAGAGAGCTCCATTAATTTTTACAAGGCAGGCTATAGTAGAAATACCATTTCCATGGCGATTTTTTCAGCCAAAGAAAAAAGAACCTCTTGGAACGAAAAATTACAGATCGTTACTGCCAAAGGCAACGAAAAATGGGTAAATGTTTCAGGAAAACCTTTATATAAGAATGGTGAATATGTAGGACTCATAGGAATCGTACAGGACATAACAGACTTTGTAGCGAAAGAGCAAAAGACCAAGGACAATGAGCACCTATTAAAAACCTTGATCAACAACCTGCCATTACAGATTTATATTAAGGATATCCAATCCAAAAAAATATTGGCCAATAAATATGAATTGCAATCTTTGGGACTGGCAAATGAGAACGACATTATAGGCAAGGATGATTTTGACCTATATGACAAGGCTACCGCCCAAAAATTTAGGGATGAGGACGTAGAAGTGATGATTTCCCAAAACTCCATGTTGAACAAAGAACTTACACGTACCAACCCGGATGGTACCGTTTCAACCTTTCTATCCTCCAAGATACCTTTGAAGGGAGAAAATGGCGAAGTTACTGGCATTGTGGGTATAACCATGGATATTTCGGAGCAAAAACAAAAGGAAAAGGAACTAAAAGGTCTAATTTCCGTAACTTCCTCACAAAATAAGAAACTAATAAATTTCGCCCATATTATCTCCCATAACTTAAGGTCACATTCCGCCAATTTTGCAATGTTATTGGATTTTCTGGCTACCGAGAAAGATGAAATGGAAAAATCAAGAATCATGGAAATGCTTACGGATTCTTCAAAGAACCTAATGGCCACCCTTCATAATTTAAATGATATTGTGGCCATTAATACAGAATCCAACGTAATCAAGAAAGAAGTAGACGTAAATAAAAAAGTAAACGGCGTATTAAAAAAGCTTAAAGCCCAGCTAGATAAAAATAAGGCTACGGTCATAAGTGAAATATCCGATGACGTTAAAATAAATGTAGTGCCCATATATTTGCAAAACATTTTGACAAATTTAATAAGCAATGCTTTAAAATATAAGAGACCAGGTGTTGACCCAATTATAAAATTGAGCTTAAATTATGTTCAAAATTATACTGTAATAAGTATAGAGGATAACGGAATGGGGTTGGACTTAAAAAAATATGGAAACAAGTTATTCGGAATGTACAAAACCTTTCACGGCAATGCAGATGCCAAAGGATTGGGACTATACATTGCCAAAAATCAAATAGAAGCCATGCAGGGCAAAATAAGTGCCACAAGTCAGGTTGGAGTTGGAAGCACATTTAATGTATACTTTAATGAAAAAAATTAATACAATTTTCATTGTAGATGATGATACCATAACTGTTTATGGAATTAAGAAATTGCTAACTTCCGTTGCCAATTGCGAGGCCATTTATGAATTCAAGAATGGACAATTGGCTATCGACCGGATAAAGAAAATGGTTATTGAGAAATCGGAACTTCCTGATTTAATTTTTTTGGACATTAACATGCCTGTCATGGACGGATGGGAATTTTTAGAAGAGTTTATAAAATTGCCTATAAGGAAAACCGTCATCATAAATATTGTGACCTCCTCTATTGACCAATTTGACATGGATAAGGCAGAAAACTTTAAGTCGTTAACACACCACCCCATCATATATAACAGCAAACCAATTCGAAAATCCGAAATTGAAGAAATTACCACTACCATTGCTGTTTAATACCCAAGTTTTTAGCTAACTTTGAGTTTTTGAAAAATAATATGGACTTACTTCAGCACGATGTAATCCAAGCACACCCTAATTCTTCAATAAACGCCAAAGCAGGTTTTTTTGAGTTTTAAACAAAAATTATAATGTAGTATGAAACTTCTCCTCAGACTATTTGTATTGCTCTGTCTTATTTCTTGCGAGACCAAAAAAGAAAGAAAAATAGAAAACATTCAGACTGTTTTTGAGCGCAGCAATGGAGAAGAAACGGCAACTTATCTACAAATTATCGACTTCTACCTTCAACTTGCCAAAGAATTTCCGGAAATAAATATTCAGATCATAGGCAACACCGATAGCGGTAACCCCTTACATATGGTTACCTTCAATCCAGATGCCGACTTTAATTTTCAAAAAATTGGAAAGGATAAGAGTATCCTGTTCATAAATAACGGCATACATCCAGGAGAAAGCGATGGCATAGATGCAACAATGCTATTATTTAGGGATTTGGCAATGAAAACTATAGACTCTCCAAAAAATACGGTAGTAGTCACTATACCCGTATATAATGTTGGAGGGGCGTTAAACAGGACCTCTACTTCCAGGGTTAACCAAAATGGGCCTAAAGCCTATGGATTTAGGGGCAACGCAAAAAACTATGACCTTAACCGGGATTTTATAAAATCGGATACTAAAAACGCCCACACTTTTGCCAAAATTTTTCATATCGTAAAACCAGACATCTTCATTGACAATCATGTTAGCAATGGAGCGGATTACCAATACACACTTACCCATTTATTTACACAGCACAATAAACTTGGTGGGGAATTGGGCAATTACCTACATAAAGAGATGATGCCAGCATTGGAAAATTCATTGACCGATTCTGGCTGGGACATAAGTCCCTATGTAAATGTATTTAATCGTGTACCCGAAAAGGGGTTCTCCCAATTTATGGACTACCCACGGTATTCAACCGGATATACCACCCTGTGGAATACTTTAGGTTTAATGATTGAAACGCATATGCTAAAACCCTATAAACAAAGGGTAGAAGGCGTATACGCTTTAATGACAAAAATCTTGGACTTATCAGAGAATGATTACCAAAAGATCAAAGATTTAAGGGAAAATGCCTTTGAAGTATACCTAGAGAAACAAAACTACACGCTCCAATGGGCCATTGACACCACTCGAAGTACTGTTTTGGAGTTTAGGGGGTACGAAGCCGATGAATTTAATAGCGAAATAACGGGTTTGCCCAGACTAAAATATGATAGGAACAGACCATTTGTAAAAGAAGTGGATTATCAAAATTACTATATTCCAGTTCTAGAGGTGGAAATTCCCAAAGCATATGTGATAAGAAAAGGCTATGACAAAATAATAGATCTATTGACCGTCAACCAAATCAGCTTCAAAACCTTAAAAGAAAATACTTCATTTTCCGTAGAGTCTTACAAAATAGATAGTTTTAGCACTTTTCAAAACTCCTTTGAAGGCCATTACCCACATTACAACACCAAGGTGCTGCGCACAAATGAAAAGGTGGATTTCACTGTAGGCGACATTCTGGTCCCTACGAATCAAAAGGGGTTACGCTATATCATGGAGACCTTGGAGCCCGAAGCTACCGACTCTTTCTTTAATTGGAATTTCTTCGACGCTATCCTCCAACAAAAAGAGGGCTTTTCTCCATATGTCTTTGAAGATCTTGCCTTGGAAATCCTGAACGGGAACAAGGAGATTAAAAACCAATTCGACCTGAAAAAAGAAATCGACAGTACTTTTGCAGGCGATTGGTATGCCCAATTGGATTGGATCTATAAACGGTCCCAATACTACGAACCGGAACATATGCAATATCCCATTTATAGAATCCTAAAGGATTGATCCTTAATCTTCGAATAGAATTTTGATATTGGCGTAAGAATTTTCCAAGGCTTTTTTTATCTTTTCCGGACCTTTCCATTTTACTTTTTCTATTCCTTCACTGGCCTCGCCCACCAAGGCCCCTTTATAGTTTGTTTTCATGGCAAACCAATGAACTTCCTTCAATTTATAACTTCCGTTCCTCTTAAACAGGTGATAGGTGGTCCTTAGAAAATTTTCTATTTTCAAGCCCTCTACCCCGGTTTCCTCCTGAACTTCGCGCAGCGCACATTCCTCAATAGACTCGCCTTTATCCAATTTTCCTTTTGGCAGGTCCCACTTATCGTTACGGTAAATAAAAAGCACCTTCCCCTCTTTATTGGTCACTACCCCTCCAGCTGCAACCACTAATGGAATTTTCTTAGAAAATTTCTTTAATATCTCCTCATGGTTAGGGTGATAAATAAAAGCTTCATTAAGTTTCTTGCTGGCCAAAGAGTCAATTGCCTCATTAATGGCGGCCCCGTTCAACAAGAAATATTTATTATTTGCCGTATCC
>TARA_R110000868_G_scaffold27332_2_pt1 | contig 21354 bp, 26 predicted proteins | sample TARA_R110000868 | Tara Oceans TARA_R110000868 (sample SAMEA4397489) | marine metagenome | biome: Polar Biome; feature: [SRF] surface water layer (ENVO:00010504); material: water (ENVO:00002006), including particulate matter (ENVO:01000060) such as... | depth 5 m | reverse complement strand
CACCAACTTCTCATGGGAGTATGGTGATACTTATGTCAACGACATCCCAGGCGCTACGCTTGGTATGGATTTGACCAGTCTTGTAGTTGAAGAAGGAGAGGTTCAAAATGTCTAAAGAAAACATTCTAAATACTATCAGCGAGATTCAGTTGAAGCTAAAAGATAAGTCTAATAGCGTCTCATCTGTTGAAAGTGAGCTTGACGATCTTGATGTAAGCTCTGCTATCGGTGATCTTAGGAACCAGCTGGAACAGGTTGCATCTGATATTGACGAGGTCACAGAAGAGTTGGATACACTGTTTACAGAAGTAAATGAGATCGACGGTGCTGGAAACGATGAACATCGTGAAGTTCATAACAGGCTGCAACGCAACTGCAACGATGTGATGGGGTTGCTAAACACCCTTGCACAGCGTGTGTCTGTTGTACAACAATATGGCTTTGAGTATTCAAGCTATCACTTTGAGTACACAACCTCAGACAGGGAGAAGCACCTAGCCGAAGGTATTTATAGGTTGTACTGGTTGCTCATTGATATCTCCGGATACAGTGATGACCAGTTCCAATCCAACCTGTTGACCAGAGAGATTGACTACAAGGTCAAGCTGCTGGAAGTCAAGGAGACAACCAATGCCTGACGATATCATCGTCTCGTATTTTGACAAGTTCAACTGCACTAAGTGCGGTAAAGATTCAAGCGAGTCAAGTGGTGGTGTACTGCCCAATGCAATCGATGCTTACTGCAAAGATTGCTGGGAAGTACGAACACAGTATGAGACATGCGTTGAATGCGGACTGAAGTTCGACATGCATGACACTCAGGATGCAGTTGAGTGGTTCTTTGGCCACGACTGCGTGAAGCTTTGATCCGCATGGCAGCAGCCCTTTTGGTTCTGGTATCAGTATCGTTCTGGGCTGGAATGTTCATGTTGATCGAAGAAGTCATTCGTGTACTGACACGTAATCAGTAAACAAATAGACCAGTCAGCGTCATGCTGGCTGGTCTATTTTTTTTCCGTGACGTTTACGCGTAGTTCCTCCCCCGCGAGAGGTAGGTTTATATACGACGGGGAGTCTATCGTCCTCCGTACGGCTCGTAGTCCACGCTAACCCAGATTGCGCCACGGCTGAGGCGCGATCCGAGAGCTATGAATGCGGCGGGGGATAGGTCAATATAGTTACTACCTTTCCTGCTGCAAAGACAGTCCCTAACTATTACGATAACGCATGCAACTTCACTGCACACTCGTGCCGGGTAGGGCTCAGTCCGGTAGTTCCGGAATCCAGGCACAGCTGCGTACATAACCTTCTCACCCTTGAGGTACGGGTTGCACGTATTCTTATACCCCTGGTAGCAATGTGTCTTGTATCCGCTGGTTGATCCGTACCATGTCGCCTTGACCTTGTCGTGGTATCCGCTGGGCGGGGCTACTGCCAATAGGACCGCCAATAGTAGGGAGATCATCAGTTCGACAACTCCTTCTTAGCGTTGCGCTTGGACAATACCTTCTGGGCTTCCATAAACTCTTTAGGGAACTCGCGTTTAAGCATATCCTTTAGGCCTCCGACTGCCTTTAGGTTCCCGTCTCTTACGCCTTTGTCGTATGCTTCCTGTATGGCACGCTGGACTTCTACAAGGGCATGCTCGCACATGCCGTGACTGCACTCGCAATCGTAATCAATGCTGATCTTGTCTTCCATTACATTACCCCCTTAAACGTGGCGGTCGGCCGGTGGAACATCAACTCTGCCTTACCGGTCGGACCATTACGATGCTTAGCAACCTTGCAGTGGACCGTCTCCACAGTCAGGTCTAGCGACACATCGGTTGATCGCCACAGCATGAGCACCACGTCGGCGTCCTGCTCAATGGCGCCTGAGTCACGCAAGTCAGAGAGCTTAGGCTCATTGTTCTCACGGTACTCAGATGAACGACTCAACTGTGACAGCGCGATAACTGGAACGTCTAGTTCCCTTGCTAGCGCCTTCAGGCCACGGCTGATATCCGCTACATCATACACCCTATTTCCATCCTTGTTGCTCTTGTCTGGTGCCATGAGCTGCAGATAGTCAACTATAACCAAGTCAAGACCATGCTCAGACTTCAGTCGCCTGCACTTGGATCTCATCTCTGACGGGCTAGCAATAGATGAGTCCTCTACCCTGAGCCCGCTCTCCCTGATGCCCTTGGCCACATCAAGCACGCTTGTTAGCGCACTCATGTCCAGTTGACCGTGCCTGATGTCGTGCAGGGAAACACCAGACAGAGATGAGACTAGTCGGCTACCGATCTCTTCCCTGCTCATCTCCATGCTGAAGATAGCGACTGACTTCTTCTGCTGAATGGCTGCGTCTGCTGCCATTGCTGTAGCCAATGCTGTCTTTCCGATGCTAGGTCTAGCCGCTACAACAATAAGATTGCCACGCTGCCAGCCGCCAACGATGCTGTCGATTGCCGGAATACCAGACGATACTCCGCTAGCTCCACCAGCCTGCATGTACTGCAAGCGACTCAGCGTCTCATCCATTACCTGCTGCATGTCGGCAAAGCGACCAGCAGTTCTAGACTTGCTGATGTTCATGATTATCTTTTCAGCCTCAGCCATTGCCTCCTCTGGTGTCTTGCTGCCGCTAGACAGTTCGGCTACCTTTGTGGCTGCGCTGCGCAACGATCGGTATGTTGAGTTGCCGATCACAAGTTCCATGTACGACTCATAGTGCAGGCTGTTCGGTGTGTCCGAAGCCATTGCCGATATGTTGGCGGCCCCGCCAGCGTCCTCAATGTTGTTTTTAGACTGCAACTTATCTGTGATGGTGATGATGTCTAGGGCTGTGCCCTTCTTCACCAGCTCCTTGATGGCAGAGAATACTACCCTGCACTCCCGGTCATCAAAGTCATCTTCGGATACCCGATCAACTACTTCTTTAGCTGCTTCCCCGTCGATGATGCATGCGCCGATTAGCGCCCGCTCGCTTGCTCGTGTTGATTGCATAAGCTTCCTCCTTACTAAATGACCACTGCCCCCCTGGCACGTAGTGAGCCTGATGTAAGCATATCATGCGCTCGTTGCCCATGTCAAGTAGCCCGCCATGTTTTGGCTCAATCGGACACGGAATGCCGCTGTACGCCGATCGAGAAGAACGAACCTTCGTGGGCTTCTTCCCAGCTTGATTTAGGATTTGGATGTATGATTGTTTCATCGCCGCACTTTACCTCCACTATTGGGCCATGCACGCCCTCTTCCTTGCTGATGCTGCACATTGCGAAGCACCGGTACGTTTCGCAGAACAGGAAGCTTTCGTACTTACCGTCTAGGCCAACGCCAGGGACGTGCCCCAGCCTGGCTGCTGTGGTCATAGCTTCTAGTTCCATATGCCCCATGTCGCTTTGCCTGCGCATCTGACCGCGCTTCTTTCCTAGGTGTTTGTTGTAGCTATCTACTATCTTCGGATCGTACGGTATCTTCGTCATGTTTACCCCCCATGTTCTCATCATAGCTAATCTCATTGACTGGACTTGGATAGCCAGTCAAGTGATGGTAATCGATTCCCATCTCCTTACAGTACTTCCGTAACGACAGCCCCTTTTTCTCGGCGTCTTCCATAAAGAACTTCAACAGAGGATCAGGATTCTTGCGCATCTACAAACCTTACCAGTTTTCTCACAGATGGGTATGTTTTCATCGCCTCTGCGATTGAGGAAACCATCTTCGCCTCAGACATGAAGTGTCTTAGTAACATGTAGTAGCACTCTGCCCACTGGTTACCATGTTGACCTGGTGTCGCTAGGTGCGCCACCTCGTGGATAAAAGTGTCCTCGTCTGATGGGTTGGTGCAGAAGGTCAGGCCCTCAGAGTCAGCCTCTCCTAATGAGCAATGCTTTCCCCTTGCCGGATCGTCATGCCAATGAATCTCCACCTTGGAAACACGTACGTTGGCAACCTTCGCCACCGCAATGATGTGACTCACTGCAATGTTCCACTGCTTGCGGTACCAGGCCGGAGCCTCACCCTTGAATAGAACCTCAGGCCTTTTGTGTTTTGCGCCAGGCATCTGCAAGCTCCTTTACTTTCTGCTCCGCTTCCTCTTGACCAAGAACCTCTTCGCCGCTACCAACCTTGTATACGGTAGTTGAGTCGTTGTAGAAAGCCGTAGCCTTCCACCCCTTTTGGGTGTAGATGAGAACAAGCTCAGCCCACCTCTTGCGACCGTACATAATCTTGATAGCGGCGAAGTTAGGGATCATCAGACTTCGTACGCCATTCCCAACTCGTTGTCGGATTCAAACTCTTCGTAAGGCTCGCCGTAGTATTCACCACGTGCTACCGAACTCCATTGATCCTCTCCCAGTGCGATTAGGATCATTGCGTAGTTAGAGATATCCACCAGTGCATCGCGCACTCCCTCGGTGAACCACTCGTCGCTAACGATTGCCCTGCCGGAATCAATGACGCCGTTCAGCTCGTTGGCGATTCGGCTAACCTTGTCCGATGCCAGTCGAGAGAATACCCCATATGCCCCCAAGGCTTCAATGTTTGTTGGGCCATAGCCCTGCTGTCGCTCGACCATGATGCTTAGAGCATTGTCGTAGAGACCCTGAAAGTACTCAACGAACTCACTCGGCACGCGATTGTTCCCCTGAACCATAAATAAGTTCCTCCAACTCTAATGCTACACTGTCTGTGACTACCTGAAATCTAACCATAAACATGCGTCGGCAGTCTTGACACATGAATAGCCGGACCGACATGCCCTGATCAAACACGTACTCTGGCGCACGCATAGGGCGTACGTTGTACCTGTCGCAGTTAGGGCATGCCAGTCCTAGTTTCATCGCCGCTTATCCAGCAGCGCGAATGTTAGCAATGCTGCTCCTATCGCCAAGGCCACGTTGGACGTGACCCCAGCCAGGATTCCAAATACTCCGACAGCAGGAACTGCAGTGTCCCTAGTGCGCGGGTGCTGCGATACTGTACGTACTGCAGATACCACACGAGACCGGAACCCGTTGTCTTCCTGCTGCGATTCATTAGGCGTCGTCGCCATCAGAGATCTCCACAATCTTCAACGCAACACCAGCAGCAAGAGCTACGATGTTGTCGATAGGTACATTGATTGGCTTATCGTCACCATCTTGCTTGAGGTTTGAGTACTCAACCAGAAATGTTGCGAGCGCCACACTGAATGCGCGGGACCACTGAGCTGTGGACATAGCCACGCTTTGACCCTTCTTACTTGCCTTCGGTACTGCCATGTAGCTTCTCCTTAATCACGAGCCAATCGGACTCGTCCATGATCACCACAGTTCGGCGTGGTGTTCCCGGCCCAGGTGCATCCCCGATAACCAGATAGGCGATCTGGTCAGCGTTTACAACCATTGCCTTGAGCCAGCGCCAATACTTTTCGCTGAACATCAAGCCAACCTTGGTCTGAATCTTGTAGAGATCGTCGACTGCCACGTCGTCTGGCCCACCATACATACCGGTGCGCCTACCTCCGTGCTTCTTGGCTACCTCCCGCTCAAAGGCGTTCCCCCTAGAACGGTTCCTCCGACCTTGAATCGCTAGATCCTTCATTGCTCCCATCAGTTTCTGATCCATCCTCTCGTCCAGATTCATCTTCAAAACCCTCCCAATCAAGCCTGAACACTGGCATACCAGGCCCGACAAACTCGCTAGTCAACTTGTCAAACGTCTCGTTAGCTGCAGTCATCGCTGCCTCAAAGTCTGACGGTGACGCCGAACCATTGTGTCCCTGGATAAAATCCATAGACTTAGATACTTCGGTCTGAAGAATCAGAGATTGACTGTAGATCGCAACGATTCTAATCTCACCAGCGTCGGTGATCTGCTCGCCCCAACCGATGACTGCGTAATCGCAGCCATCGATCAGGACAGGCAGTTCGTCGCGCTTGTCTACGAACTTAGGACCTTGCACGCAATGGACCCCAGATTAGTGGGCTGGCCTCGTTAACAAGAAGGATATAACCCTTCTTGTTGCCATCCTTGCTTGTCTGCTCAGACAGCGCACCAATGATATGGATGTGCTGTCGAGGGTCATTTACCTCGGCGTTGACAACCTTATCATAGATCTTCTGAACATGGCTAGCCGTGTTCTCGTCCATGACGTATAGGGTCACTCGCTCGTAGCGCTCTGGTGCTGCACCGCTGCGCTGCTCCTTAGGCGTTCCAGCCCAGTAGTCATACGCATACGCTTGCATGCTGCCAAAGAACTTCCAGACATCCTTGCCTGCCTTGGTCTTCTCCTTGATAGGGCTAACCTTGTCAGTCAGCCAAAGATCTACTCGGTCAAACGACATTAGAACTCCACTCCTTCCCACTCACCGGTTGCCTTCTTTGGAGCCTTCGCGGTCTTATCCAAAGGCTTTACTGTGTCGCCAAAGATTTCCTTGGCGGCAGCCGCTACAGCACTGTCGTTCTCTGGGTCATCACCTGTTGGGATGAGGAACGCAGTCAACAGTGCGTACTTGATAGCTCCTGTGGTTGCCTTGTACGCTGCCTTATCTCCTGAGTCAGCGCCAGTACCAATGGACTGGAAGTCCAAGGTCTCGCCGCTGTCACCGTCAATGAAGCGCCACGTGAAACGGATGGTTAGCAACGACTGCTTCTCGCTTGGAGTACGAGTGCTTTCCACAACGTCTGCCCCAACCGGAAGCATGATGACGTTGTGCGCCGCCAGCTTCTCTCGAACAGCATCGGCAACCTGCGATGCCATGACGTACTTGTACCCTTGGGCGGAGTTAGTACCGCCCTTAGCAATGCGACCGATCTCTCCCATGATATCGGCCAGTTTGGCTGCGAGCTTCTTATCGCTCATCATTCACCCCTGCACTTTGTGAGGTACTCACAGTGACCACACGGAAACTTCCACTCCCCCGTTTTCTCGGACTTAAACTCTTCCTCTGGGAGCGCAGGAGGAAGTGTATCACGGTACTCTCCATTTAGCAATGCCAAAATGGAAAGTGCCTTTTCCCGCCACTCGTCCTCGACGATGAACTCGCTTGTGGCAAGGTCATCTGCGCGAACGTAAACAAGCCTGGCACCGTGCCGCTCGCCACGCATACGGCTTATAGCCTCTGCGTAGATTGCTGCTTGCACTTGGTGCTCAGGCTTGGGAATATACTTCCAGGCAAATGCCTTGACGGACTTATACTCCCAGACTTCCTTTGTGTCGTCCATCCATGTGACGACAGCATCTGCATTCCCAGCAAAGTAAAGCTCTGGGATTGCAAGAGGTACCTCATCCTCGTATGACTTAAGGAACTCAGAGTTCTTAAGCCTGTCGTTGAGTGAGGTACCGATGATATTACCGCGCTCAAAAATGCGCAGTACGTCTTCTGATCTTGGGTTGCTGACTGGCTCGTTGTTGGCGTAGTACACCTGCTGGCGCATACACCCACCCAGTAGTGACCCACGCCACTTGGCCTTACCTGGCCTGTCCTTTCGTGCCTTGACCAACTCGTGCTGGTAAAGATCCCCTACGAGTTTCTTCATAGCCCCCTCATGCCCCCGCTGTAGACCCCGGCAGGAGGGGCGCCCTGCCGGGGTGTCACCTATTCTAGGTTGAGGATAGAGTCTACAATAGCTTCCCAGTTATTGTCAAACCTAACAGCCTTATCGTCAACGTATGCCTTGGCTACTGGTTTACCAGCTCCAACCCATATCTCGTTGTAGGGAACGCCCCACTCGTCGAGAAGTTTCCTCATCTCATCTATCCGGTTGGCTCTATCTGGGAACTCTTCCCATGCCCTAGCGGAATGGACGATAACTTTGTATCCGCTTGCTCTCAGCCTTTGGAATGCCTCTACGACACCCTCGGCTGGAAACACTGCGCCGAATGCCCGGACAGAGATAGTGTCGTCAAAGTCAACACAGATGTTTACCTTGGCAGCATTGTCCCCGTCTACCATTATCGGTGGATGCTGCTGAGTAGTGGCTTCATCTTGGCGAATACGTCACGCAAGACAAGCACGTCAGCTTCGCAGTGTTCTACGATTGTGCGGAAAGCCTGCTTGCCTTCCTTGGTGTGTCGTCGCTCGGCCTCCTGCCATAGGCGCACGTCAAGCGGCGTCTTGCTATTGTTGGTGCGGAAATACTTGGAGATGTTCTCCAAGCTTCTACGCCCTGCGCGCATGTGCCGGCCTGTCGCATACCACATCAAGTCAATGTGCATCTGCGTACCAATAGGGCGCTGGCCCGTCTCGAGCAGACGTGCGTTGATGATTGGAAGGTCAAACATCTTTGAGTTCCAACCAACAAGGATGTCGTACTGTGCAAGCTCGTCGGCAATAGCCTTAACAAGTTTGCTGTCGTCCATCCACGTCTTTCCCTTGTGTGTCTCTAGCGACAGAGTCTTAACGTTACCATGCTCGTCTGCAACGCTCATGCAGAAGATTGTAGTCCACGATGAGTACGTGGTCTCTAGGTCATAGAATGCCATCCGGAAACCAGCGTAGTCACCCTTAGGGGTAGACTCGATTACCTTTACATCCTTAGATGCGTCATAGTCCTTGTCCGAATAGCGCTTGTCCAACTTCTGTACTTGGTCTTTTGTCAGACCAACTTTCTCAGCGATCTTTGAATAGGAAAGATTCTTCTTCTTAAGGTCCCCGATTCGGTCAATCATTCCATCTGTTCCCACTATTTGCCTCCATTCGTACGCAGGAAGTCCCTGCTACCCCTAACCCTACTACCTGTTAGGCTAAGGTCAATGCCTAACCTTGTTTCATAGCGGCAAAGTATCGGCCATTCAGGAGCTGGATTACTATCTCCTCAGCTCCGTCGGCCGGTGATTTAAAAGTTACACCGGATACTATATAAATACCAGCTAATATATTACTAGAACTGCTGTTATTAACATTTATATTATCCCGTCTAATATATACTCTAACAGCATCTCCTAGAAAGAAATCCTTGAACGGATTGAGTCTATCACGCTCAAGAGTGATTTGCAAGGTCCCAGCCACATCAAAGTCACTGTGCTGCTCAAGGTACCTAATAGCCCCCTTGTCCGCGTCGTTGGTGTCAATGAACCCTGTCTGCGCAGTTAGGCTTGGGGCAAGGCCAAACTCGCGCTGGGACGCCTCGTCCTTAGCGTTTGATCCTTGCAGTCGAACCCCTGTCATGGCAGTATATGTTCCGGAAAGGAATGGAGTTGAGCTAATGATTCTTACTTGATTCTTAATCTGGCGGCCATCGGTATTGTACCGGAAATCACCAATGACTCCAGGATACTCTAGGGTAAGTGTTGCCACGTCGCCCATAGCTGGGTTGACAAACAACTTGCTGCCGTCAGCTGCAGATCCGTTAGATCGTCTGATACCTACAAAGTTGAATACAGTTCTCTTTGGTAGATCGATACTTAGCTCTTGCGTTCCTGCAGGAACCTTATCGTTTTCAGCCATCTGTTTGTCGCCCATGTTACGAAGGAAGTCGGTTATGTTTTCGCCAGTGGTAAAGTATCGTAGCTTGTTGGTAGGCCAGCTGGTTACGTTTTCTATAGTCGCCCAGTTCATTCGACCTACTTCAGTACCATCGGCAAGTGCAGGCATGTCAAATGCACCTTCGTTAGCAGTGGTGAGGTGCCTAGAAAAGATACCTTCAAGTGTCTCTGACCTAAGTGATAGTGGTGACTTGTCCTGGTTGAACGGAGATGCCGACCCACTCTTGATGTTGTGATCTTCACCGTCGTTAATGAGTGCCGTTGCAATGGCAGAGAACTCATAAGTTTGTCCGTCAGTTAGGATCGGCAATGTATACTGTGCCGAGCCTGGGATAGAGTACCTAGTCATACCGCCAACAACCACGCTAGATGCTGTGTGGTCTATGCTGCTATCAGATGTAGGTGCGGATGGCGGTGACAGATCTGGTACGCTTGCACTAGTGTAGCCTGTCTTGTAAAGTTCTACCCAGAATGGGATCTCGACAGATCTGTAAGGATTAGTTGACAGAGTGCCATACCCAGACGTAGCTGAACGCCAGACGTAGAACGAACACACTTCCGAACCCGGTGACGCTATGATCGTTATGGCTACGTCTTTGATCGAGTAATCAGACAGGATGGTAGAGTCAGTCAAGTAGTCGTAGAAGTCGTTGTCTGCGCCAGCAGTACCCTGCTGCTTTGCGCGTTCAATCCTAACAACGCCAGAGATAATGTATTTCTCATTCTCTTCGTCGTATCGGCAAATAAACCTATTGGCAATAGTGGGTCCAACGGTATTGTCAAAGGTTGTTGATGTAGGATAGAACGTTTGTCCCGGCCAGTAGTTACCGCTTGTCATAGCAGTACTGGTCTTGTCTAGAATGTATAAGCCGACTGGGGTTCTTTCTGACAGGGCAATACCATTTGCGTTCTTTGAGATTGCTGGCTCCCTGCCAGTGATTCGTGTAATCTCAAGCCACTTCTTGGACTCTTCCTTGTACCTAAACAAACCGGTAGGATCTACGTCCGCGCTAGTAGATACTACAGTCTCATACTCAATATAAAGCTTTGGCCTTTTTGATACTGTCGCATACTTAGATCCATAGAACTCAAGTCCACGACCTAGAGTTTGTTCTGCTGAGTTGACTAGTCTAACGCCATAGTTGGCTTCACCAGATTTCCATGCTTGCGCAATAGTCGTAATGTCAATCTCGTATAAAGCGTTGTTTGTAATGCCAGTAAATGCAAGGGAAGCAGCACCAGTTGCGGTAGTGTTTGAGTTGATTGACGACCAGTCACAAGCAGCCTCAGTGGCGTTGTTATAGAACCCCTCTGTACCGGTCAGAGTGTTCACTGTCCAGTCCTGTGTGGTTAACCGCCTAACGTTTAAGTTTCTGCTTGTAGACGAAGTCTTTGCCACGTGCCCGTAAGTGCTGCCATAAAGCTTAAGAACTGCTTTTGTAATCGTTGTGCTAGAAGACCAGTTGGCGTTGGTCGTCAGGTCAAACCTAACTCCACCTCGGATTGTTAATGCTTGAGTTGAGCTAATGACACCAAGAGCTATATGCTGCTCTTCGTTATGGCTGTTCCAGTCTGAGGAAAAAGTACTCAGGTCAGAAGAGTTTGCAATAGTTGTAAATGACCTGCCAACACCAGCAGTGGCCATGTCAAGGGTGAAGCTGCCAGTTTCGGTATAACTTGCAGATCCGCCAGACCCGTACACGAGTGGACTTGTTGCGCCAGTAGCAGCCCCAAGTACCTTAGTGTAGTGTGTATTCATTAGGCCCATGTAGTCAGACCCTGCAAAAACTACTTCATCCTTGCTTGCATCAGCCCCTGTAAGCAAACCAGCCCCTACCAAATCGTAGGAGCCAGTGTCTTGGTTAAGTCTTTCAATCTTGTAGTGGCGCTTCAGCGGTACAAACTTGCTCAGCTCAGGGTGGTTAATAGGAAGAGTCCAATAGGCGCTGCCCTCGTCATTTGCCAGTACTTCTGAACCAATGTTCTTTGCGTCGTAGACAATAGAAACTTCGGCTCCCGGCCCACGGTTATTGCCAATATCAAACAACCTAATCCTAGTTCTGGTTACCCCTACTGTCATAGCCAGCTTTCGTAGAAACTAATGGTTAGGCTGCCGGACACAGTTGATGATCCAGGGTATACCTGGAAGTCTCCGGTTGTGCCGACGTGGTCAATCCTACAGTTACTTAGTACCATCCTATCTAGTTCTGCTGTGAACGCCCCGGTTGCGGTGGGGATGATTGTGATCGTAGATGTATTTCCGCCACTGTGAGTCCATGTAACCGACACAGGCGTGTCTACAGTGCCTGTGCCGCTAATAATGGCGTAGGATGGCTCTGAGCCACGGTTGGAGCTAGGCAGCACTCGTAGGTTGACGTGCCTCTTGTGTGGGTCGGGAGCAAACAGGGGAACAACCACTCGCTGGGAGAATCCGCCGGTCTCCATGCCTACAGACATAGCCCTAGTTGCGCTAAACTGGATAAGGCCCGTAGGCCGAACTCCCAGTTCTAGCTCTATGCCGTATGGGAAGTCTGACGCCTGAGACCTTGTTGGCTGATAGAAACGCAAAGGCCTAATGCCATAGGTCGCAGTCCAGGCATTAGGCATTGGTGATAGTGCTTTTGCTAGCACGTCAATCTGATCCCAGAAGTCTCCGAGTGTTTCACCGTAAACTGAGACAGCAAGCTGAACCTGGCGTGCGCCCAGGAAAGGCTCAGTGTAGTCTACCCCGTCACGAAGAGCGCGCTGATCCACATACCCGCGAACAGGAGACGCCTCGTACCCAGCCTGATCCAACTTGAATCCGGTAATGGGTTTAGGGCCGCGCTTCATGTCGGCCAGGTTATTGATGTCTACGTACTCTGTCGCAGACGTGTAGATCTTTACTGGCTTTGTGAAGTCCATTAGCCTACCTTCTTAAACTGACGCAGCCTCCCGATTAGACGCTCGTAGCGTCCACGTGCTACTGTATATATCTGGTTGGCTGCAGGGACGGTTACGTCGCTGTTGCCAGGGTTTACCTGCCACTGCTGGAACATTGATCTGTCTGTAAGTAGCTTGTACATTCCTTCTGATTGAACGAAGTATCGGACAGCCTGCTCTGCGTCAGCGTTAAGTGCTTCAACAGTCCAGTTTCCATACCCCATAATCCGAAAGTGACTGGTCAAGCTGTTAAGTCGGCTGGGCTGAAGGTACACAAGGCCAGCGTGGATTTCCCACCCTCCGGCTGCTCCCTCGCCCATGCTAGGGTCAAGACGATCAACCAGGTCATACCACTCTCTCGTTGGACTAACGGTTGTGTCAACCTGATGGCCAAGTCCGTCGATGCGGTAGATTGTGTCGAACCCCGATGGCAATGAGATTGTTGTGCTATGCTTGCTTGAAAACTCCTGAGGGATTGCCACTATGGTGGATAGCTCTTGAGGGTAGGCGCGTGACACCTCTGCGAGCGCAAGCTCAACAAGGTCGGTTAGTTCCTGGTTCGTGAATGCACGGTCGTAACCATCTGACGTGCCGGTATCACGAAGGTCTCGACGGATCTTTGTGATTAGGGTGTCTATTGCTGCCATTCTATCTCCTCAATGTGGCGGCCCCCCCAGCCGTTCATAACTCCGGCTGGGGGGTGGCGCCTGCCTATTACAAGGCGGTTGCGCGGGTCTCAAGGCGCAGGTAGCGGACCTGGCCGAGGGACGTCTGCGGAACCTTGTTCTCAACAAGACCCGAAAGCCCAGTGAGCGAGGTCGAGCCGCTGTTTGCAACGGCGACCGTGAACGTAGTCGACGAAGGAACGCTGGCAATAACCAGTGCGCCAACCGAACTGTAGTTCACAAGGGCATCCACGTCACGAATCTTGATCGTCTCACCAACGAACAAGCCGTGAGGGCCTGACGTGGTGATTGTTGCGGTCACGGTGCTTCGGCTGAACGTCGTAATGACGGCAGCCTTGTCGCGTCCACTGTAATCGCTTACAGCAGCCTCACCCATGATCATAGCGCCGAAGCGGAGCTTGTAACCAATGAGTGCACGCTGATTGAGCGGATCGCTGTGGTCTCCACCAGGAGCAACGAAGTACGTCTGCATCGTCTGTGAGTCTCCGACGACGAATGCGTCAGGACCGAAGAAGAGTGCCGAGTAAATCGTGATGCTCGCGGTAGCAGTGTTAACCTGGGTGAACGTCTTCGCGTCGTTAGCGACGAGGAAACGTACACCTGAGTAAGCACCGATTTCACCCGACAGCATGTCAAGCGGCTGCGTGTACTTCGTAGCTTCAAGGAAGCCGTGACCCGAAGTATCCGTCAGCAAGTCGAACTGCTGGTTAGGGTGAATAACGCAACGATAGAATCCATCCGGGAACGGAGGAACGTTCGCTGCCTTGAGTCGGGCAACAGCCTTCTTGACCTCAAGCCCATTGAGCTTGTAGTCCTGTCGGGCAGCGCCTTCGCCAATGTTGCTGAGCGTTGCGTCGGCAAGGCCGAGACGGGTTGTAACCGCCGTGCCATCCGAAGTCTTCGATGCGTAGTAAACACGGGCCGAGCCAGCGTTCATTACGTCACGGACAATGCTGTCCATCGACTTTGCAGCTGCGAACGAAATCCGCTCTGCTGCAATGCTGACCAGGTCGTGCGGCGAGTCAAGCTGAGCAAGGTCAGAAAGGCTCGTGTACGAACCGTACTGCTTTACCGAGAAGTACTCGCTGGTAACCGACAGGTTAACTGTTGGCTCTGGCGTGACTCCTTCGGAAAGCTCGGTCAAGCTGTGTGAAATGTCTGGATATCGCACGTAGCGAATCCGGTCTGTGCCCTTGACGAACTGCCCTGGAACATAGTTCCCTGGCACAAGGTGCACCATGCGGCTCCGGAGTTCCTGCGCAATCTGCTGAGAAACGAGTTCCTGAACGAGCTTCTGGAAGGCGTTAGCCTCAGTCCCGTTAAAGGAGTTCAAGTTATTCAGTGCAGGACCGGAGAGTGACGTGGACGTAGCCATGTTTTATCTCCTTAAATGTCAGCCCAAGGGTTACCAATAGCACGAAGTGCTTCTTTGATATCCTCAGTCTTCATCTGCTTCTCTTTTGCAACATTCTTCTTAGGGCTGTTGGCATCAGAGATTGTTTCGGTGGAACCGCCACCGATTGCGGTCTTCATGAGCTTTTCAAATGCGGCTGCCTGTGCTTCCTGATCCAACTCCTTTACCTGCTCTGAGAAATCAAAGTAGGCTGGGTACTTGGACTTTAGTCGCTCTCGCTCGAACTCGGCCTTGGTAGCATGAAGCTCCTTCTCCAGTTCTTTCGCTCGACGTTCCGCCTTCTCAAACTCTGACAATGAGGCTTCCTCCTGGATAGCCTTCCATTTTGCCAGCTCTTCGTACTTGGACTTGAACTCATCGGCTGCCTTTTTTGCCGAAGTGAGTGCTTGATCCTTTCCTGCAAGACGACGCTTCCAAGTGGCAATGTCTTCCTCCTGATCAGTGACCTGTGGATCTGGAGCGGGCTGCTCCGCCACTGGCGACTGAGCTTTGGTCGCATCTGCGACTTGATCTAGCTCGGCCATGCTTGGCTCTCCTTTTCTAACTTCTGCTAGGAACTGCCTAGCGCAGTGTTGTCAATGCATCTCCGGTATCCTCTTTCTTAGGATACCCGGAGAGGATCTCTTGTAGGCCAGATATGGCCGTGCTGCCTGCACCAAGGAATCCTGTATCTGTGAAGGCCTTACCGACCTCACCGAACATTCCCGATGCCGTTAGCTGGTCATAGCCCTGGCGCGAGACGGTTGAGACCGACCGCCTAAGCCATCCAGGAACACCGACTCCAATGTCGTCAGGATGTCCCGGGATCAGTTGTGAAAGTAAGAATAGGTAGTCTGGTCGCTGCATGCCGTTAGCCTCAAAGTCAGGTGCAAACCCTTCTTCGCCCAAGTAATCTGTAATCTTTTTGTAGGCTTGGAATCCTGCGCCAGGTGCAATCGCACCAAACGGTCGCCAGAACAGGAACCGCATAGTCTCCGGAAGAACCTTTCCGAACATGTACGATAGTGGATATAGGCCTAGGAACTGGTGATTCATAGTCCTCTCGACGAGGCCACGGTCAGGGTTGAAGTAGTTGACCCTGTCCATTTGCCGTGCCGCTTCCTGATACCTAAACTTTGTAGCACGGAAGAAAGTCTCCTGCGCCCCGTGATCTTCCAAAAGCCTAATGGCCGAATCGTGTAGGGTGCGAGCAATGCGACGTGTTTGCTGCTGGACTCCGTATCCACGCATCTTGAATAGGTTGTCTACGATTGATTCAATCTGCGCAGTTGCTTCGGCAGTAGTCTTGTTGAACAATCCGTTTCCGCCAGCCCTATCAAAGATCTCCTGCACAACTCCGCCGATGCCACGGAACTTCATTCCATATCGACGTCCTTGCGCAAGTGCCTGCATTACGTCGTCAAACTTCTCCATGTTGTAGAGCTGTGGCGCCCACTGCTTATACATTTGCCGAATAATCAGTTCGTCGAACTGAGCCCTAGTTGCTTGGCGACCAAGTCCGTTGATCACCTCGTCCTTAAACTTTGCTACGGACTGACTCAATGCCTTGAATGAATCTGAATCTTTGATTGCCTCAGTTCCATAGGTTGGAAGGTCTCTCTTTACTAGTCGAGCAGCCTCCTCTACGTTCCTAAGTTCAATCTCTAGATTGCTAACGTCAAATCCTGCGGCCCTTGCCTCATCAACAACGTTGATACGAGCCAGACGAACATAGTCCTTTGGCCTGCCGTTTAACAGAAGCTCCATGGCTTCTGGTGTCTCAGAATACGGTACGTATGTTTCAGCAGACGCTCTAGCCCTAGAAAGTCCAGTTGCTGATGGTCTAACTGCAAAACCAAATCCTGGACGACGCAGGTGGTCAACGGCTTCTCCTCCCCAACCGAGGTCTGCTACTCGGCGGTGTTCACCAAGGTATCCGAGGAACATATCCATCTCGTCGTTACCATATCGCTCAGCCAGTGCAACATATGATTGAGGCTGAGTCTTAGAAATGTGGTTCGACCAGTCTTCCGCAGTAGTCTTAATGGCCATCATGTCTCGATGGGCTTCCTTGTACTCGGCAATCTGATCAAGCTTGCTGCCAACGCCCTTGCTTCTCAGGCGTCTGAGCATACCAACCATAGAGTCACTTCCTAGCGATTCAACTAGAGTGCTAGGGATACCGCTACGGGTGGCTACTAGGGTTCCAAACGCAGCCTCGTGCATGTTCCTTGCGATTGCAGATCCGCGTTCCCCAAGCAGATTGCGAACACTTTGCGGGTCTGCAACGATCTTAAAGCCGCCTTCTCCATCAGGAATCCTCTTTACAAATCCTGACTTAACTAGAGATTCTTCGATCTCTGCACGTCTAATGCCGCGTGCTTCAGCAAAGAATGGTGACTCAATAACTTCTTGCGCCCAGAATAGAGGGTTGTACGAGTACTTAAGGGTCGGGTAGAAGTTTTCGGTCATAGTAGCAATCATTTTCCCGGCGCCAATGCCAGGAATGCCACGTGCCTTGATCTGCCCGGTAATCCACTGGGTCAAACCAGATGTACTAATATCTCCAGCATACGCTCGAAGTAATGCTGTGTCAATATCCAAGCGAGGATTACCACTACTTACTGCGTCGGATATTCTTTTAGCAAGGCTATCTCCGGCGTTAAGCTCCTTGATTGCAGCGTCAGCAGCATTTTCAATGTCTGACTTTCCTCCGAATGGGCTTACCATTCCTCGAACTCCGATGCGCTTTTGTGCTGCAAGTTCATTGATCTTAGCGTCGAATAGAACGATTTCATCTGGGGTCATATAAGGTGATAGCACAGCCATGAGCTTCTGCCTTGCCCGACCACTAACCTCAGCCTGGTAAGATGCTCCAAACATTTTGCGGAGACTGTTTCCAAAGAAGCCCTCTGTTGGCCTACCCTTGAATACGTGCAGTCCATCAACGAAGTCGGATGTGATATCAACGTATGGCATTGTTGTCTTCATAACGATTTTGCGCACAGCTCCAAGCGCAGGATCTGGGATTGACATGGTAGTCGGGACTTCAATGATACCGTTCTCTGGAGCAATGCCCAGCCTATATCCAGATGCACGAACAGAGTCATCAAGTCCGGAAATGTCAGAGGCGCTACCACCGGCTGCAGTCCATGCTTGCTTGATCGCGGCCATGTCTGTTTCTTTTGCGGCCACGAAAGCTGCGTCGTTAGCTAGTGAAGACTCAAGTAATGCTTTTACTTGCCCTGGAGTTGCAGATCCACCCCTAGATGCGTACTCCATGTTACGCACATCAGCAAACTGATCTCCGGCGTACCTAGCCCATATAGCGTTAAGTGACGTAGGATCAAATCCTTCAGCCTTCCTAGCCTTAGACAAAAGAGGATCGAGAGCCCTAATCATGCGATCCGGCAACCCAATCTGGGCAAGCTGCTCAATCGTTGTATCCGCTCTCTGCAGTAGCGCATGAGCTTGAAGATATTTGTTAACCTCAGTATCAATAAGGCTGTCTGCCCTCAGGATAGTCATCCTGGCAACCTTGCTGTTTGATCCGATTATCCGCATCTGCTCATCACTTACCACTCGGCCAGTCAGGCGCCGTACTTCCTTTCGTGCAGCAGCTTTCCTAACCTCGTTCATAGCCTCAAATCCCTGCGCAACGGCAAATACTCGACGAACATTACCTGTGCGGTTAATAACGAAACCATATCGAAGGTGCCTGGCAAGAGCCAACTGTCTGCCCAGCTCAGACCTAAGACCCATGTTTTCTGTGAGCAATCCAGTTTCGCTAAAGTACTTACCACCAACAATCCTACCATTTGAGAATCTGGCTCCACCGAGCCATGTCTTTGCAACGTAATCCAACTGCTCTGCGGTAGCGGCTTTCCTACTCCCAAATGAACCGATAGAAGTTGATGATGCATTGGCTAGCTCGTCAGCAAGACCAACAACGTCTGTCGTGACAATATTTCCTGCCCTGAGAGAGCTTACGTTAGTAGCTTCATCGACTGACTGATTAATCAGAAGGCCGGTTAGCCTTTTCGTCATCTCATCAGAGTGTTGAGCCAATGTTTCCGAAGTTGTCTGTTGCCAGTCAACCTTGTCAAGACCTTTCTGCGTTACTGCTCTTGATCTAAGATCATTGATTCGACGTGACTTCCACAGCCTGAGGTCTCCAGTTTCTGGACTTAGCCGGATGCTGTCACCCTGCCGCGATGCGGTATCAAGGATAGATGAGACTTCGCTGTCTAATGCAAGCTCATCAGTCATGTACTTTCTCTGAAGACTTATTCCCTCTGAAGATGCCTGCCTAGTAAGATACTGAGTGACAGAAATATCTACTTCTCCGGAGTTAATAAGCTGCCTGGCAGTCAGAACGTCAGACACTAGTGTCTCCGTCGCTGCTGCTGCCTCGTCAGAGATCCCAGCAAACTCCATGTCGCGTGCAGTTGACATAGCAGCCTGCTGGCTTGCAAGTCCTAGCCTTCTAGCAGCAATGCGCTCAGTTCCCTTTGGGAATGGCCCCATTGCGATTGTGTCAATGGTATCGTATGCGCCAGGCATTGCCTTATTTATTGCCTCAGTAGTCTTCCAGGCAAATGCAGCCTTTACAGCGTCGCTGACACCTCGCACCTTATCAAACAATCCCGAGTGCATATCAGCAATATACTTGTACTTAGATAGCTGTCCTAGTGGCCTGCCCGCCCCCTCCATAGCCTGTACAAGGCGAATCTTCCTGCTAAGGTCAAGACCTACACCGACTCTTAGTGACTTAGGAAGCTTAGAGATAACAGTGGCTGCAGTTTTGTACCCAAGCGCACCGCCGCCGGCCAACCCGGCAACCCCAATGCCTGCACCAGCAGTGGCTCCTAGGCCCACACCAGCAACTTTAAGCGCCGCTGGCAATGCGGCAACCTTTCCGAATACAAACGGAGTTAGGTTCAGTGGGTCAAGAAGCAGCGACGCTGCAAGATTCATCGTCTTGTCGTCAGAGAATGAGCGACCAGTTTCTCGCATGTACTCGATGATTGCTTGCTGATCTGCGCCCATGCCCATCATGCCCTGGATGTCCTGAGGCAAGTCCTCCTTACGGGTGAATAGGAGGCGCATTGAAGCACCAATATCTTGTACGAATCGACCAGGTCCACCAATCCAATCAAGGATTGACCCGCTGATCCCACCTACCACCTTACCTGGACCCTCAGCGTAAGCACGTGCTGGGCCAAAGTTATTGATCATATCAGAGATACCGGCAACTGATCCGCCGATACCCTCGGCAAGAAGCCCGATACCTCGAATAGGTACGCTTGCTCCGTAGCTTAGAAGGTCAGGTGATCCAGCAATACCAACATCACCTTGACGGTTAGAATCCCTTGATGGATTAAACTGCAGTTGCTGACCGATCTCATTTACTCTACCAAAGTCAACCGTACCCTGAGCTGGATTTACTCCAACTCGAATGTCACGGCTTAGGATAGGATCGTATGGATCTGGTGCTACTGAAGGCTGATATTTAAAAGGCAAGTGCTACCTCACAACTTGTTTGGAATAGTGCTAGTTCCTCGTACTGGATTAATAGCAGGTGGTGTTTGAATGCTGTTATTGTTTAGTCCTCCACCAAGGTTCCTGAAAAACCAATCCTGGCCTCCGAGCTGATCCCTAGTTGGAGGAGAAGTCGGACCAAGACCAAGAGACTGATTAGGAATAGTGTTAGACGAACCTGGGATTGACGGAGGAGTTTGGTTTGGTGGAAGCTGTAGCGAGCTAATGCTCGGATTCCTGTCTAGCCATGATTGACTGCCATATCCATAAGGTGCAATAGAAGATCCACTGCCTGTATTCGCTGGGTAGTTTGTGTTATTAATGTAAGATGCATCGACTCCTGAACCATAGATGTCCGTGTACCTTTGCTTCTGCTGCTCCCTAACAGGGTCAATAAGTTGCGGCTGAATGATATCTGAAATCATTCCAGTTAGTTTTCCAGTCTTATCAGTAATGCCAAACTTCTTTAGGTACGTTTCAATGGTTGCTGCCAGATCCCCGGTAAAGTCTTTTGGAATCTGAGATAGAACCCTTTGGGCATAAGAGCTCGCAAGGTCCTTGATCGAGTCGTTTGATCCAGTAGTATCTTTACCTACGGTAACAACACGGTTGTACCAATCAGAACCCTTGGATGAGTACCCAGCGATTAGCCATTGGTTGAACTGTGTTCCACCAAGGATTCTAGCAAGGCTATCTCCAATCGTAATCACTCCTCCAGAGTTGGTATTGCTAACCCTAGGAGTTGTACCGGCTATACCCGAATCTCCCATGAAACCTTCTAGGTCTGCTAGGGTAAGGCGATATGTATTTCCGCCGCTGACAAACTCAAGGTAGTCATTATTGTCCATCGACTGTCCAGTTGAACCTGCAAAGTTTGATCCACCAGGGATTGGAACATAGTATAAAGTTGCTCCGTTAATCTTTACTTCGCCGCCAGCATCATTAGGATTTGATCCCTCAGTTCGAACTGCTTCTCTCTTTACGTATACAATCTGATCTGCCCTTCCCGTAGTTGACCATGTAGCATACGACGAGTCATTGGATACAGCGGTATTTTGAACCGGTACGAATATAGTTGACTTTGATTGAGGGTCAAACTGATAAGCCATAACTAGGTTGGGGTCTGCGTCTACTACGCGTACAAGTTCTTGTGTTGCCGCACTACCAAAGATAGTACCAATGGTGACCTGTCCGCCGCCAGAGATACCAAGTGCCAGATTGGCTCGGATTGTTCCATTGCTCATTGCGTTGAGCTGAGCAGCTACAGTAGCAAGAGCTGAGTCGTTTGAGTTCCAATAGTCGTTAATGTTAGTCGATAGGGTACCGATTGATCGAATAACCGTCTGTACA
>TARA_R110000868_G_scaffold25697_1_pt1 | contig 21408 bp, 32 predicted proteins | sample TARA_R110000868 | Tara Oceans TARA_R110000868 (sample SAMEA4397489) | marine metagenome | biome: Polar Biome; feature: [SRF] surface water layer (ENVO:00010504); material: water (ENVO:00002006), including particulate matter (ENVO:01000060) such as... | depth 5 m | reverse complement strand
GCTATAGACTGTGAACCTCTAAGCTCACTCAGGCTAATCTGACCTCCGTCCTCGTGTGCTCTACCCTGTGTACGCTTTAGGTGCGACACTAGGAAGAGGCCCACGCCTAACTCAGCTACAAGAGTGCGTATATTAGTCATGATAGCATCTATAGCTTTCCGCTCGTCTCCGTTCTCCTGTGCTGATACCACAATTGATAAGTGGTCAAGAATAATCCATTTACAATCTAACGCTTTTGCCATGTAGCGTATGCGAGCCAACAGGTTATCTTCGCTTGTGCTACCCCAGTGATCAAAAAGGTAATATCTACCTGAACCCATTGTCTCCTCCCAGTATGGAAAGGCTAACTCTGGGTCTAGATCTTCCTCTAGGTGCAATGGTGCGTTAGCTGCTATGGACATGATACCTAGAGCACTTCGGGCTACATCTTCCTCTAGTGCTAGGATACCTATGTTGTCCTCAGTAGCGTTTAGCAAGTAGTACTCTAGCTCTCTAACCATCTGAGACTTGCCCATACCGGAGCCTGACGTAATCGTCACTAGCTCGTATGGTCTGAAGCCTTTAGTGTGGCTATTGAGTCCTTGCCAAGGATACGGCACAGACTTAACCTTGATCTTATTGGTTAGTGCGTCCCATGTATCCTTACCACTCACGATACCATCAGGCCTGTAGACTTTAGCCTCCCACCATGCAGTAGTAAACTCTTTAATCTTGTTGGCCTGTAGCATGTCGCTAGCGTCTTTCACAGGTAGCTTGACTATCTTTAGCTTGCTAGGGCTAAACAAGTCCTTCACAGACTCCACAGCCTGCTTACCTGCCTTGTCATTGTCTAGACACAGTATGATATTATCGTACCCTTCTAGCCATTCCAGTTGCTCTTTAACCTCCTTGGCTGCTGCTGATGCACCAGAGCGTAGGGACACTACGTCATAGGAGCCTCCCAGCATCTGAGACACGGACATACAGTCTATCTCACCCTCAGTGATTGTAAGATACTTACCTCTACCCTTGCACACTTGCTGCCCGAATAGCCCAACGCCCTCAGTACTGCCTGTAGCGAAAAAGTCCTTACTGTGGCATAAGCGCACTTTAGTGCCTTTCACTTCATCAGTATCACAGGCATAGTATGGGTAGATGTGTTTGGATATTTTACCCTGCGCGTCATACTCTACAGTAACACCGTATTTAGCGGCGATAGCCTTAGGTATGCGTCTATCAGGAATATCAGCTACTACTCCGGTCAATTCTAACTTCCTCTTGAGTTTGGTAGGTTCAGTAGAGGAGAAGGCACTACTGCCCTCTCCTTTGCCTACTGCGTGACAGGAGAAGCAATAGCTACCTCCGTCACTGTACACTGCCTTAGCGTCAGATGATCCACATGCATCACAAGACTCATGGCCTACAAATTTAGAGTTCTGCGTCAATTCCTGCTTCCCCTAACTCTAGTACTCTAATGGCATTCATGTATACAGGCACTCCGTACACTGGGTGCTCATCACCGTAGCTATATGAAATACGCACACTGGAACCTCTAGGAATATCACCCTTGTATGGTTCTCCCTCTTTGTCTATCACTTTAACTTCAAAGCGAGAGGCAAACTTGCGTTGCATGGTTGCTGCGTCACCTTCACCATACGGACGCAGGCGTACACCTTTACCGGATAGCTCACTCGCTGCTGCATCGTCTAGGGTGAGCACTACGCTATAGCGTCCAGTGTCTTTACCCTGATATACCTCAGTCTCTTTTAAGTTCACAAACTGTGCTGCACCTTCAATTACCGCCATGTGTTTCTCCTATAGATTAGCGATTGAATTACTATTGAACAAATGGTTATTTATCATTTGCCTCAATACAGTAGTATTATAACACAAGTATTTTTATAACACAAGTCCGTTTTGAATAAATTCTGCTTCGTCCTGCATGTCTATGTAGTTTCTATATATAGGCTCCTCTTGTTGGTGTATTGCTTCATTTGACACGTTAGTACACGGGGAGCACAAGTCTAGAAACTCTCCGGATAACTTGCACTTCCTATCTATCTCAAACTGCTCAAGGGCAGTATTACATGCTTTGCATCTCATTAGTGTATATCCTCCGGTTTGCCATAAATGCCTGTGTGGATCTGCTGTACTTCCATTAAAGATGTGTTCTCTAGCTGCTCCGACATAAAAGTTGCCACTATAGCAAGCATTTCACTCACGGGCATAGAGTTCAGATTGAAGTCCACAATATCCTTAATCATGCGGTCAATAGGATCTTCTAATTCGTTTGGATCTGTTACGTCTATATCATTGCTGAAATTGTCACTCATGTTATGCGTACTCCTCTTGATCTCTGAACGTGTCGCATTTGTCACAGTAGTAGCCTGCTGCGTACTGTAGCACTGTCTCTCTACCGTCTAGGCGCTCATACTCTGCGGGTTGATATCCCCATTCGTGGGAGCACTCAGGCTCGTAGTCATATAGCTCTCTGGCTAGTGTGTTAAATAGGCTCATGGCTTGTCTTTCTCCTTTTTCTCTGCTGCCAAGCGTTTATATAGTAGCTCAATCTTTAGTGATTGTCTAGCTATTGCATCCTCTTGGTTGTCTAGCTTTTTCTCTTGAAACCTGATTCTACTTTTCTCGTTCTCTATCTTGTGGTCTGCCATGTTATACGCTCTCTATGTTTACTATTAACGCCTGCACTTCCTCTAGATGTTGCCTGAGGAAACAGCCAGCGTCTGAATTGGCATTGTCTACAATCTCTATGTTCATGACAATGCTTTTCTCTATCCGCTCCAGTTCACCTATGATCTGGTGCAGGCATACGCCATTAGATGCACTCATGTCCTAACCTCCTATAAAAAACCCTACTGTGAAACCCCACATGAACCAAAGGCACACTTTCCAGAATGGTAGCTCTTGTGCCTTCTCTACATCTGACCAATCCGGTCTATAGTCTCTATTCACTTGCATTGCTCTATTCTCCTCTACAGTCTATGGTGATCTTAATTGGTGGGTTGCGTCTTTCGCTCCACCTAAAAGCCTCATCTAGTGCCGCGCTACTGGTGGCGTGTAGGCTAAGATCTAACCCATCATCTAACATCACGGCCCATCCTGAGGTACCTACCTTATGCACTGTTATCTCTCTCTCTTTTTCCATTGTATCCTTCTCCTTTATGCTGCTATGTTCAAAAGTTTAATCATACTACGCCCATGTGCAGGGTATGCAACCACTTTTGTATCTTTGTCCCAACATGCGCGACATGTGCCGCATTTGCCTTTGCGCTCAAAAGCACGGCACAAGCTAATGCCCTCAGGTACTACACCCTCGAAAGTCTGCGTTTTGTCCTCATGTGTCACTAGTCCGCCAATGATAGTGCTAGTAGTCTCACCTTCTATAACCTCTCCGTGTATGCTATCACTGGACAGGCGTACAATTACATTAGGTAATGACTGCATATCACTAATAACACTGGCAAACTTGGCAAACTTATGCATGCGCGTAGGTAGCCAGTGCTTGACCCAAGGCGTTTGCGCCATTACCTCTAGCATCTTGTGTGCTAGCTTGATGTGATACATGTCGCCACTATCGAACCAGCGAAAGTAACGGTGGTTGTCTAGCTCTTGCACCATGTCCTGCACCCAGCCCTCTCGCTTCCAGTCCTCCTGATTCTCTAGTCTAGGTGCTTTCACGTTAGGGAAGCGATAGTTACCAGTAGTGGCATAACATCCTTTGCATGCATCTACTAGTGTGCCGTCTCGCTTCTTGCTAGCTGGACATGTCGTTAGCGCCTCTAGGCTCCACGATGGACAAGGCATTTTGCTAGCTTTTGATAATCTAATAGCCATGATAGTGTTCTCCTGTGTGTCTGAATCTAATAATATGCTATTGTCTCCTAATGTCAAGAGACAATCACCTATTATTAAAGTGCTTTCGTTCTCCTTTCTATGTCTGCTGCTGCTAATGGTATCCAGCACAAGGGAGACAGTGCGAACAACGGCCCAATTATAGCCCATCCCTCCCAGTAGCCACCAACTGCTGTTAGGAAGATACAATACCCACCGAATACCAAGCTGCCGAAGATGATCAACAGCCACATAATTATTAGTAATCCTGCCTTTATGCCTTCTATAATGTAGCTCATTGTTACGCTCCTAGTATGCTTGCTAGATTAGACTGTGTGACTAGCTCTACCCTGTACCCTAGTCTCTTGATCTGCTCTATGGTGCCTATAGTGAGCGTGCGTGTGCCTGCTAAGTCTGCGAATGTCTGAGCGTCCGCACAAACTGGATACACCTTTTCCTCACCGTACACTGATTTAATCTTAACTGTAATTGATCTACTCATGTTCTCTCGTCCTTCTGTGTGTGTGTGTCTAATTGTATGCTATAGCCTCCTGATGTCAAGAGGCTATAGCATACAATTAAAAGCCTAGTGCTTCTAATTCTTTCTCCATTCTCTCCAGATCTACATTGAACACTGCTATCTTTTCTCGTAACCCTATAATGTTTGGGTGTGTTTCAGTGTCAAACTCTCCCATCATGTCAGTTAACTCATAGTGATAACAGTCTATGTGATACTCACAATTACTTATTTCGTCTCTGATACGCTCTAAACCATACTCTAAGTCTGTAATATTTCTCATGTTAAACTCCTGATCTGGTTAGTGCGTCACCGATGATGTCCAGTGCTTGCTTTTGGGTGACACCGTATAGAGACATAAGGAAAGCAGTGCCGTCCTTTATGTTTATAGCTCCTAGGTTTGCTGCTTCATACATTCTACTGAATGCTGCGGTAGCTACTGCTGTTTGTTCTTCTATTGTGTAGTCGTTGTTCATGTCCGTGCTTCCTTTTGTGTGTCTGTGTGTGTGTCTGATGTGATCCATTATAAGGATATGTGCAGATCTGTAAACTGAAACATTCTCATGTTTACATGAATACAATTCACTTGCATGTGGTTGCTTGTGTATGCTATAGGCTGCCGCAGGCACTCACACTCTTGTGCATTTGTCAACACTTATTTACTCTTGACTTCTCTAGCCACATGTGCTAGCCATTGGCGCAGCTACCATAGTCTGCTCTAGTTGTCAAGTGTTGACATGTGTTTCATTGTGTGCTATAGGGTAAAACTCTTGTTGACATGAGGCGCGGGTTGTGCTAGAGGGACGGGGAGGGGCTGGCGTGGCTGGCGTAATCTATAGTAGGCACTTATGCACACCAGAGGTGAAATTAGAAAACTAGAGAAAACTCCTGTAATGTGAGCACTTACTAACATAGCCAAGCTATTGATTACTATAGTATTTTATAGCACTACAGAATAATACTAAAAAGGACTTGACAAGGACACAAAAATATGCTATAATGATATTGTATTCTTAGAGAGACAGTAAGGTAAAATACACATGGATGTTGATAATAAACCTACTCTTGCTAAAAGGAAAAGAGGGAGGCCTAAGAAAACAGAGGTAGCTTCTAAATCTAGAGGTTCTAGAAAAGCTCTAGGTAGACCTAAAGGTGACGCTGGTATTATTAATGAGTATAAAGCTCGTATGCTTGCGTCCCCTAAGTCTCGTAAGGTACTTGACAGTATTTTTGATGCTGCACTTAATGATGACCATAAGAATCAAGCGGCTGCATGGAAACTAGTGATGGATCGTATGCTACCCTTGAGTTACTTTGAGAAAGATGCGGCCAGTGGTAGATCATCAGTAAACATAACAATCTCAGGTTTAGGCGGCACTGTAGAAACAGATGTGGAACCTAGTGAACCTATAGACGGAGAGTTTGAAGATGTATAAGTACTTCACTAGAGAAGAGTTTGTGTGTCAAGCCACAGGTGAGAATGAGATTGAGGATGAATTAATCTTGGCCTTAGATGAACTAAGGGAGGCCTGTGGGTTCCCCTTTGTAATCACTAGCGGCTATAGATCACCACAGCACCCTATAGAACTAAGCAAGCCTAAGGCTGGCACTCATGCCCAAGGCATTGCAGCGGACATAGCTGTGTCATCCGGTGTTCAACGGCACACTATAGTTAAGAAGGCCATAGAGCTAGGGTTTACAGGGATTGGTGTAGCCGGTGGCTTTGTACATGTGGATGTTAGATCTACAGATATACCTGTGATGTGGACTTATGGATAACAAAGACTACAAAGAAACCTTAGCCAAACAGGAAGATCTTAACTGGGATGGTAATACTGAACAAGAACAAATAGAATATACATATATTGTAGATGAAGACAGTATAGAAAAGCTAAAGAATCTATTAAATGACTAGCCTTAACATTGAACTCCTAGATTGGCAAAAGCAAGTCTGGGCGGATGACACTAGGTTTAAGATTGTAGCTGCTGGTAGACGTACAGGTAAATCCAGACTAGCCGCATGGATGCTTATTGTAAACGCACTACAGGCGGACAAGGGACAGGTATTCTATGTAGCTCCTACACAGGGGCAGGCTAGAGACATCATGTGGCAGACACTACTAGACTTGGCGCATCCAGTGGTAGTAAGTGCTCACATTAACAATTTACAAATAAAACTGGTCAACGGTGCCACTATATCCCTCAAGGGTGCAGACAGACCGGAGACTATGCGTGGTGTGTCACTAAAGTTCCTAGTGATGGATGAGTACGCAGATATGAAACCAGAGGTCTTTGAGCAGATCCTTAGACCTGCTCTAGCTGACCAAAAGGGTGGCGCGTTGTTCATAGGCACCCCTATGGGACGTAACCATTTCTATGACCTATACAAGTACGCAGAGCTAGAGGACGATGTGTCTTATGCAGCTTGGCACTTTACAAGCTACGACAACGAACTACTGGACTCAGAGGAGATAGACCTAGCTAAAAAGTCCATGTCTTCCTATGCATTCCGACAGGAGTTTATGGCATCCTTTGAAGCTAGAGGCTCAGAGATGTTTAAGGAGGAGTGGGTCAAGTTTGGTGACAAGCCAGACGTAGGTGACTACTACATCAGTATTGACTTAGCTGGCTTTGAGGACGTAAGTAAGAAAAGATCTAAGAACTCTAGGCTTGATGAGTCAGCAATAGCTGTAGTCAAAGTCAATGAGGACGGCTGGTTCCTAGAGAACATTATCTACGGTAGGTGGGACTTAGCGGAGACAGCTAGGAAGATATTTCAAGCAGTTAGGGACTACAGGCCTATCAGTGTAGGTATAGAGCGCGGTATCTCTAAGCAAGCTGTAATGTCCCCATTGATGGACATGATGAAACAAAATGGTAGGTTCTTTGTTGTAGAAGAGCTTACACACGGCAACAGGAAGAAAACCGATAGGATCATGTGGGCCTTACAGGGTAGATTTGAGAACGGTCAGATCACACTAGGTAAAGGCGAATGGAACAGTCAGTTCATGGATCAGTTGTTCCAGTTCCCTGATGCCTTGACACATGATGATTTAATAGACGCTTTTTCATACACAGACCAACTGGCTAAAGTAGCCTACTCATATGACTTTGAGATTGATGACTTAGAAATTTTAGACGCAGTAACAGGTTACTAATGAAAACTATAACTACAAAACAAAAAGAAATGTTAAAAAAACACTCTTCTCACCACAGCCCTAAGCACATGACTGAGATGAGAAAAAACATGAGGGCAGGTAAAACCTTTACTCAGTCTCATAAAGCTGCTCAAAAGAAAATAGGAAAGTAACATGGCTAAACAAGGTTTATACAGCAACATTAATGCCAAACGTAAGCGTATCGCCGCAGGTTCAGGTGAAAAGATGCGTAAAGTAGGCAGCAAAGGCGCTCCCACAGCCGCACAGTTTAAGAAAGCAGCCAAAACAACTAAAAACAAGAAGCTACGGGGTAGTAGATAATGGAATACGGTGATAATGACGCACTGTCAAGTGACGAACACTTAGAAAGCTGGGTAATGGCTAAGTGTGACTCTTGGCGTGACCACTATGAGTCTAACTACTCAGAGAAGTTTGAAGAATTCTATAGACTTTGGCGAGGAATATGGGCCGCACAAGACTCTTCTAGGCAAAGTGAACGCTCTAGGATCATTAGCCCTGCGCTTCAGCAGGCTGTAGAGTCTAGTGTAGCAGAAATAGAGGAAGCAACTTTTGGTAGAGGTAAGTATTTTGATATTACTGATGATTTAGGAGATGCTGAAGCACAGGATGTAGTGTATCTACGCAAAAAGCTACATGAGGACTTTGAAAAGACACAGATACGCAAAAGTGTAGGCGAATGCCTGCTTAATTCAGCAGTATTTGGCACAGGTATAGCTGAAGTTGTCCTAGAAGAGATAAAAGAGATGGCTCCAGCCACTCAGCCTATTATGGACGGTCAATTACAGGCTGTAGGGGTTAATATAACCGATAGGACAGTAGTTAAACTGCGCCCTGTAATGCCTCAAAACTTCCTTATTGACCCTGTTGCTACCTCCATAGAGGACGCTTTAGGTGTCGCTGTAGATGAGTTTGTGTCCAGACACTTGGTACAGAAGCTACAGGAAGACGGTGTATACAAAGATATTTATATTGGTCAGTCAGCCAGCGATTATGATTTAGAGCCTGATCAAGACCTTACATCCTTTGATGAGGACAAAGTACGCTTAACTAAGTACTACGGCCTTGTACCTCGTTATCTTCTAAAGATTGGTGAAAAAGAAGCACTCTTAGGGGAAGACGAAGACATTGCTGACCTAGAAGTAGACAGCAAAGGAGAGGACGAAGAGGATGAAGATGAAAGTTATTTTGTGGAAGCTATCGTTGTTATCGCTAATGGAGGCATCTTACTAAAGGCTGAAGAAAACCCTTACATGATGCAGGATAGACCTATCATAGCATTCCCTTGGGATATTGTACCTAGTAAGTTCTGGGGTAGAGGAGTGTGTGAGAAGGGCTACAACAGCCAAAAAGCCCTTGATACAGAGCTTCGCGCCCGTATTGATGCGTTAGCCCTGACTGTACACCCAATGATGGCTATGGACGCTACACGGCTTCCTAGAGGCTCTAGGCCAGAGGTAAGACCCGGAAAAATTATACTAACTAACGGTGATCCTAAAGCTGTACTACATCCTTTTACTTTTGGTAACGTAAGTGACATTACCTTTGCACAGGCGGGTGAACTACAGAAGATGGTACAGATGTCTACAGGAGCTATAGACTCCGCTGGTATTGCAGGTAGTATCAACGGTGACGCTACGGCTGCTGGTATTAGTATGTCTCTAGGTGCAATTATTAAGCGACACAAGCGGACATTGATTAACTTCCAGCAGTCCTTCCTAATACCTTTTGTTAAGAAAGCTGCCTGTAGATATATGCAGTTTGACCCTGAGAACTATCCTGTCAAGGACTACAAGTTTAACACCACCTCTACTCTAGGTATTATTGCCCGTGAGTATGAAGTAACACAGCTTGTACAGCTATTGCAAACAATGTCTCCAGAGTCTCCGTTGTACAATACCTTGATACAATCAATTATTGACAACATGAACTTGTCCAACCGCGAAGATCTTATTGCTAAGATTGAAGAGGCTGCTCAAGCTGCTCAACCTACACCGGAACAGCAACAGGCTGCACAACAAGCACAACAAGCACAAATGGCATTCCAGAAGTCACAGACAGATGCACTCTCAGGCCAAGCACAGGAGTCACAGTCAAGAGCACAGAAGATCTCTGTAGAGACACAACTACTGCCACAGGAACTTGAGATAGACAAAATTAAGGCTATTACAGCTAATCTACAGGCTGGGGATCAAGACGATAGGGAGTTTGAGCGTAGGATGAAGATAGCTCAGACCTACTTAAAAGAAAAAGAGATTGATCAAAGAGTTTCTGCACGACAACCACTACAGCAGGCACCACAGCCTGTGCAGCCGCAAAGACCTATGGGCTTGCCTACTCAACTACCACAACAAGGACAATAGTTATGATAGTAAGCCGTACAGAACTAATGGAAATAGTAAATCAAATAAACGTAAAGTTTCAAGAACTAGAAAAAACTATTAAAGAGATAAAAACTTGCAACTGTGCTACAGATAAGCAGAAGACTCCAAAGGCTTCTAAGAAGGCAGCATAATGGCTAGGGCATCTGGAGGAACAAGGGCTAGGAAAGGTAAGGCTAAAGTAAAAATTACCGCTAGTGGCAAGAAAGTAAGCTACGGACAAGCAGGCCCAGCTAAAGGAGGTGGCCCTAGAGTTAGAGCAGGGACTAGCAAAGGAGACAGTTATTGCGCTCGTAGCCTAGGTATTAAGAAGCGTCTGTCTAAAGAAAAACAGAATAATCCTAATACACCAAACAATTTATCAAGAAAGCGTTGGAAATGTTCTGGTGCTAAGTCTAGAAGGTCTTAGATGGTAGCACTAGTATCTCCTGCGGTGTCTTCCTCTAGCGTTCTATTGAACAGTTATGTAGACACACAGACTAGACAAACAGGGGCTAAAGACCTAGGGAATGGGATGGAGACTATAGATACTACAATCTACCGTACTGTGTACTATCAGTACGCTAATGGTGTTGTAAGTGTCCGTAATGTTAGTTCATCCTCACAGACAGTAAACTTAACAGTATAACGGAGATTATTATGCCATACGGTACAGGTACATACGGTTCTATTAAAGGTAGACCACCAAAGAAGAAAAACAAAGCCAAACAAATGATGAGCCAGAAAAGATCAAAACCTAAGGCATCAGGGGCTTCTAGGGGGCGCTAATGATACTTGAATTAGCAGCCATCGTTAGTACGGTAAACGTTGCTACTTCAGCCTTAAACAAAGTAGCAGGGGCTACCTCAGATATTCAACAGATCAGTTCCTTCCTTGGTGCTCTAGGGGAGGCGCAGCACGATCTACAGAAAATTAAAAATACTCAACCTCTGTCTGCATCGGAGGCCATACAGCACCAGCTAACACAAAAACAGATAAATGATACTCTTTCTGAAATTAAGGATATATTCTTAGTCTCAGGAAACTCTCATCTGTGGGACAACGCTATGCAAGCTATGGCTGACGCTAGAGTTGCTAGACAGAATGAAATTAACAAAGCTATTGCTAAACGCAAAGCTAGGATAAAAGAGCTTAAAGAAGCGGGGGTGATTATCTTAATAGCTGTGATTATAGTACCTGTGGCTATCTTTGCCTTACTATACACAATTATAAATTAATTAAAATAACTCTTGACATTTAGCAAAAAGTATGCTATAATGTATTGGTACAATGATGTACAAAAGTATTCTTTAGTAACAAAAGGTAAAATACAATGACCCAAGAGTTAGAAACATATTTTAATAACTACTTCATGTTGTTCCGTTCAGAAGGCTGGAAACAGTTAATCTCTGAGTTTAAGACAAATGCAGTACAAATAAACTCTGTTGAAACAACTACGGATTTAGATAACTTGCATTTCCGAAAGGGGCAGTTAGCTATCCTAGCAACTCTTTTAAATCTTGAAACACAGATAGATAACGCCCATTCTCAAGCAGAAGCAGAAACTGAAGAAGATTCTGAAGAACCTTTAGATGAGGTTGTTTGATTTCAGATGTCCTGAAGGGCATAAGTTTGAAGATTTAGTAAAGTCCGATGTCACAACTTCTAGGTGCAGTTGTGGCTTGGACGCAAAGCGTATTATCTCTCCTGTGAGGTCTAATCTAGAAGGAGTTACTGGGGATTTCCCAGATGCTCACGATAAATGGGCTAAACGTAGGAAGGATCATATTGCATACGAACGAAAACAAGGCATAGGCTACTAGCCCTTTCGTTATAATAAAGTTCTCCACAATACTAAGGTACGGAGTTAATAATGGCTAGAATTATAGAGCGTCAGGAAGAACAAGTAGAAGACAACGAACAGATGCAGACAAGTATGTTTGCTGATGAAGAAGGAATAGAACAGACAACCCCTGATCAGCAGGAACCTGAGATTCCCGATAAATACCAAGGTAAGTCTGCTGCGGAACTTGTACAGATGCATCAAGAAGCTGAGAAGCTCTTGGGCCGACAGAGTTCTGAAGTAGGTGATCTGAGAAAGGTTGTTGATACTTATATCCAGACACAACTCACAACAGAAGAGAAAGAAGCACCCCAAGAAGACGAAGAAATAGACTTCTTTACAGACCCTAATGCGGCTGTAAATAGAGCAATTCAGAATCATCCTAAGATTAAGGAAGCTGAAGCTGTTACAAACCAGTATCGACAAAGCAACGCATTAGCGGAGCTAAAAGGTAAACATCCTGATATGGATGGCATCCTACAAGATACTAAGTTTGCTGAATGGATTAAAGCCTCTAAAATTAGGACTCAATTGTTTGTATCTGCGGATCAACAGTACAACCATGACGCTGCCGATGAGTTATTTAACTTATGGAAAGAGCGTCAATCCATTGTGCAACAAACTGCACAGGTTGAACAGAAGGCTCGTAAGCAAGCAGTTAAGACCGCTAGTACAGGCAATGCCCGTGGTAGCTCTGAATCTGCACCTAAGAAGATCTATAGACGCGCAGACATTATTAACCTTATGAGAAACGATCCTAATCGGTATGCCGCACTTTCAGAAGAGATCTTGCAAGCATACGCAGAGAAAAGGGTCAGATAGTATATCTAGGAGATATTTATTATGACTGATTCCACATATCCCGCAACCGGCGGATTTACCGGCGTAACAGACGCAGCAACATTTATTCCAGAAATTTGGAGTGATGAAATTGTAGCAGCGTATCAAAAGAATCTTGTACTGGCTAACTTAGTCAAGAAGATTTCAATGGCTGGTAAGAAAGGTGACACTGTTCACGTTCCTAAGCCTGTCCGTGGTGATGCACACGCTAAAGCACAAAACACTGCTGTAACGGTACAGACCAATACGGAAGGTGAAGTTCAGATTGCTATTGATCAGCACTTTGAGTACTCACGTTTGATTGAAGACATTGTAGACGTACAGGCTCTAAGCTCACTACGTCAGTTCTACACGGAAGACGCTGGTTATGCACTAGCTACTCAGGTAGACTCTGGCTTACACGGCTTGGCTACTGGCTTAGGTACTTCAGGTACTGCTTCTACAACTTACCTTAATAACGTAGGTACATTCTTTGTAGATGCAACTAATGGTCTTACAACTTATGACGATGACACTGTAACTACTGCTGACGTATTCACTGACGCTGGTTTCCGTGGTATTATTCAAAAGTTGGATGATCTTGATGTGCCTATGGACGGACGTAGTTTTATTGTTCCTCCTTCTGTGCGTAACACAATCATGGGTATTGACCGTTATGTAAGCTCTGACTTTGTTAATAACGGCAAAGTAACGGGTGGACAGATCGGTGAGCTATATGGTATTGACATCTTTGTCAGCACTAATTGCCCTGTAGTAGAGGCTGCCAGTGCTAACTCAGCGGCTGCTGTAGACATGCTAGGTGCTTTGCTGCTACACCGCGATGCTATTGTTATGGCAGAGCAGTTGGGTGTTCGTTCTCAGACTCAGTACAAGCAAGAATGGCTTGCCAACTTGTTTACTTCAGATACCTTGTACGGACACAACGTACTTCGTCCTGAAGCTGGTCTTACTCTGGTTGTTCCTAAGTAACAATCATTTAGCTAGGGGTTGCTTCGGTAGCCCCTTGGCTTTATCTTTAAGGAGTGTATAATGTTACAAGCTCTCATTGGGCCTATAGCTAACCTAGCTGGTACTTTCCTTAAAAATAAAGCTTCTGAAAAGCAAGCAATACATGAATCCAAGTTACGCCGTATTACAAATGACGGTGATTGGGAAACTCAACAAGCTGCTGCCTCACAGACCTCATGGAAAGATGAATGGTTTGCTGTAGTTTTAAGTCTCCCATTGATAGGTGCTTTCATACCTTCTATGGTTCCCTACGTTGAACAAGGATTTATTGTATTGTCTACTATGCCTGATTACTACAAAGCCTTCCTAGGTGGCGCTATAGCTGCAAGTTTCGGTATTAAAACCATGGCTACTTGGGGTAAATAATGGCTGAACCTTCTATATTTTCAGATACTACTAGACTACTGTGGGATGACTACCGTAGCTTACTAGATCAGGGTGCTGACTACAACGCTATAAATGATGTAGACCAAACAGACAGCTATTATGATACTGCTTTTAGTGCTGCTTTTAACACCCATACAGGAGGGTTTGATCCCACAAATGCCGCAGAATTACTGGGTGGAGAAGGACAAGTCGGCGGCGGTTCTGTAGATTTTAGCCTAGAAGGACAAAGAAGGCGGAAAATGACAGACGCAGAGTACCGCTTAAATGCTTCTAATGTCCCTGCTTATTTAAGAAACTTTGGGCAAAGTACTAACTTAGCAAAAACCAAACAAGCCTTTTCTTCAGTAAAGGATTTAACATCTACTGAGGACTTATCAGCAGCTTTAAGTTCTTTCTACGGTTACGACATCTCACCTAAAGAACAGTCTTTTAGCCGTTCTGACTTTGGCGGTAATTTAAACACACACTCTAGCTCTTCAGACGCTGACCTCCAACAGTTCCATTCTCTTGTAGAACCTATTCTACGGGAACAAATTTCTTACTTACAAGCTACTCAATCTTTAGAGTATCAAGACGCTTTGATGACTGCTTACCAAAGTGATCCTATGTTGCAAGCGTTGTACCATAAGTACGATGTAACTCCTATTAGGCAGACTAAAGATGGTTCTACTTATCTTTATGATCCCTTTAGCTTTGCTGAAATAAGAACTACAGAAGTTAAAGACCCTAATTTAGTAGAAGTTGCTGTAAAAATAGGCATATCAGCATTAGCAAGTTATATGCTAGGCCCAATTGCAGGTAAACTAGGGACTATAGTAGCAAACACTACAGGAAGCCTAACTATAGGAGCTACTGCTTCTAATATGGCAACACAGGCTGTTATTGCTAAAGCAATGGGCGGTGATCCTTTAAAGGCTGCGTTAATGGGAGGCATACCTGTTGGTAATATTCCTATTCCGGGAGTAGGCAGAACTTTAACAGAGTTAACTGGTGGTAATGTTAATTTTTTATTAGGAGCAGTTGATCCAGTGTCTGTTGCTTTAAGAGCAGCCCTTTCAACAGCAGGCACAGGCGCTACAGGAGCAGGAGGAGGAAACGTAGGTGCAACACCAGACTTTAACCCTTATATCAATAGTATTGCTGCTTCTGTATCTGCTAGTAATTTAGAAGAAGAAGAACAAGAAGCTACAATAGACTTTACTTTTAATCCTTATACTGAATCAGAGGAAGTAGCAGCAGCAGGTAGTGCTGTAAGCGAAGCAGAGAACGCTAGTAACGCAGCACAGGAAGCTCTTAACACACCTTCTTCTTACACAAGTGCTATAGATGACTATGCAGGACGATACAAAGAAGCTATGATAAGAAACAGAGGTAGACCTAGCCAAGCCTCAAGGTTCTATTTAGAGAAAAAAAGAGAAGCGGAAGCCGCCGAAAAACAAGAGTTAAATGAGAAAAGAATTGCAGCTAACGTGGCTAGAGGCTATTATGAACTATCAATAAAAAATGAATCTGAAATAAGGCGTGGGGAAGAAAGAACCTATCAAGCAGAGAAAGCTGCTGCTTATCAAGCATTTTTAGCAGAAGACGCTGCCCGTAAAGAAAGAAACAGGATAAGAGCGGAAGAAGCCGCGGTTGCTAGAGCCAGAGCGGATGAACTAGCAGCTAAAGAAGAAACAGCTAGAATAGCTAGGGAAGAAGCGCAGGCTGTTGCAGACGCTAAAGCTGCTAAAGATGCAGCAGACGCTAAAGCTGCTGCTGATGCTAAAGCTGCTAAAGCTGCTGCTGACGCTAAGGCTGCTAAAGATAAAGCAGATCAAGCCGCTAAAGCTGCTGCTGATGCTAAAGCAAAGAATGCTGCTGATGCTAAAGCAAAAGCTGATAAAGCCGCTGCTGATAAAGTTGCCGCTGACTTAGCTAAAGAAAAAGCTGATGCTGCAAAAGAAGAAGCAGAAAAGGATAAACCTCCTGTAACAGACGTTTCTCCTCCTATAGATGAAACAGATCCTTTTGTAGATGAGGAGCCTCCTGAGTTTGAAGATCCTATTGATGATGATGTAGACCAAAAGTTTGTACCTCCTGAAGATAAAGAAGGCGGTGGCGGCGGCGGAGGCGGTGGTGGAACTACTGGCGGCGGTGGTGGCGCAGACGGAGGAGGAGGAGATTCTTCAGGAAGCGGGGGAAGTGCAGGCGGGGACACTGGGGGGAATGCTCCTGTAGACCCTATAGTAGAACCAGAGCCAGAACCTACAACTCTTGTAGACGGCGAAGCCATAGGTGATGGAGTTTTACTTCGTCAGATTTACGAAGCAGCCTTAAACGAAGAAGATCCTAAAGTAAAAGAAGGCTTAATAGAGTCTTATATAAACATGGGAGGGATGCACTCTGAGGCTTTACAGAGCAATACAGAATACGATGAAGTATACCCAAATCCTATTGAGTACGAACAGGTTGAAAGACCTGAAGAATCTTATGATGAAGAAAAGTTTGATTTAGTCTATAACGGTAATTTTATAGGCGGATCTTTTGAACAAGTAGATGTAAATAAAGATGGTACTGTTTCTCAGCAAGAGCTATGGGATTGGGAACACAAGCCGCCTTCCGATGAAATAGACCCTACTTTAAACTTTTTAGGTTTCTATGCAGACACTGACACTAAAGCTACTGAGAAAAGCATTAACGATGCAATAGCTTCTTCCGATCAAGTTACTAAAGGAACAGGATCAGGAAATGACCCTGTAGATAGTACAGATCCTTCATCTGGAGATAGTGGAGGGACAGGCACTAGTACTGGAGGTGATCAATCTGGAGCGGGTGAAGGCACAGGTACAGGAACAGGTGAAGGCGGGGGAACAGGAGAAGGAAGCGGCACAGGAGCAGGGACAGGATCTGATTACGGTCAAGGATCAGAGGGTGATAGTGCTGGCACAGGAGCCGGTTCTGGAGCAGGCTCTAGTGCAGGAGGAGGGACAGAAGGGGGTCAAGGAGGCGGTACTGGTGAGGGTACAGGAACAGGTGATGGAGACGGTTCTGGTTCTGGCACTGGTGATGGAGACGGCTCTGGTACAGGTACAGGCGCGGGTGTGGCGGCAGGAATGTTAAGTGCTGGCAAAGGTGGTTTATCGGACATATTTAAAGGTTATGAGTTTAGCCCTATGTACCAAAGACCAGCACTTGCACAAGCAGCTAGACAATATGAAGCTACTGTTCAACCCACTGTAGGTATGCTTCTAGGGCAGCCCCAAGATCAAGCGAAGCAGATAGCTGAAGGTATTAGAAATGTAAGATCTTTTGATGCGCTGGGGCCAAGAGAGGTAGAGCAGAACTTAGAGTCACTTAATGATTCTTTACTATCTGAAGCAGTCATGCAACAACTATATGGAAACAACAGACGATGAGTACAACATATTTAACATTAGTTAACAGTGTACTTCGTAGGCTTAGAGAGGACGAAGTAGGCACTGTTGCTGACACCGCTTATTCTAAGATGGTAGGAGACTTCGTTAATGATGCTAAACAGTCAGTAGAAAATTCGCATGATTGGTCTTCCCTACGAAAGACTATTGTAGTAACTACAGAAGCAGACACTACAGAGTATACTTTAACAACTTCAGGGGATCGTATTAAAGTCTATAGTGCTATAAACGATACTTCTAACTTTTTTATGAACTATGAGTCCCCTAACTGGTTTAACAACGCATATTATATATCAGGAGAAGTAACAGGCACTCCAGACTCTTATACGTTTAGTGGCTTAGATAGCTCTAATGACTCTAAAGTTAGAGTGTACCCTAATCCTTCAGGAGTGTTTTCTTTAAGGTTTGACTTAATAGCTAGAGAGGACACGTTGTCTAATGATACAGATGCTACTGTTTTACCTAGCAATGCTATTGTTCATTCAGCAGTGGCTGTCTTAGCTAGAGAAAGGGGTGAGACAGGCGGGACAACTACACAAGATTATTTTATACTTGCAGAAAGGCATCTATCGGACGCTATAGCGCATGACGCTTACAAGAACCCTGAAGAATTTGTGTACAGGCAAGTATAATGGCACAAAATAGAGAACACATGTACATAGGTGCTCCGGGATTTATGGGTTTAAATACTCAGGATTCTCCTGTGGGCATGAACCCAGCGTTTGCTTCCGTTGCTGAACACGCTGTAATAGACCAGTTTGGTAGGATAGGTGCGCGTAAGGGGCTTAATAAGCTAACTAGTAGTGCATCTCCTCTGGGAAGCAGTGTAGGACTTGAGGCTATATTCCAGTACAATGACCTAGACGGTACTAGTACTGTTTTCTCAGCAGGTAATAATAAGATATTCACAGGTACTACATCATTAACTGATGTAACTCCTAGTGGTTACTCTCCTTCAGCAAACAACTGGAAGATAGTAAACTTTAACAACCACGCTTACTTTTATCAAAAAGGCCATGAATCTTTAGTGTATACAGATGAATCAGGCTCTGGCGTACTAGATAACATAGGCGATCACGCACATGCTACTGGAACAGCACCCGCTGGTAATGAAGTACTAGCTGCTTTTGGTAGGCTTTGGGTTGCTGATGTTGTCGGTAATACCTATACTCTTTACTTCTCTGATGCACTAAACGGACACGCTTGGACAGGAGGTTCTTCAGGTAGCTTAAATGTTACTTCTGTATGGCCTAACGGACAGGATGATATTGTTGCTCTAGCTTCTCAAAATAACTTCTTAATCATATTTGGTAAAAGAAATATACTTGTGTACGAAGGTGCTACTGATCCTTCTGAGATGACTCTATCAGACACTATTGTAGGCATAGGCTGTATAGCGAGAGACAGTGTACAAAACATTGGCTCTGACATTCTTTTCTTGTCCGACACTGGTGTCCGTAGCTTAGGAAGGACAATACAAGAAAAGTCTATGCCAATGCGTGATCTTTCTAAAAATGTCCGTGATAACATGATGCAGACTGTAAGATCAGAAATAACAGGTAAAATTAAATCAGTATATAGCCCTGAAAATGCTTTTTACTTACTGTCTCTACCCACAAGTAATGTTGTTTTTTGCTTTGACACTAGATCTCCTCTAGAAGACGGTAGTTTTAGAGTAACTACATGGCCTAATATAGACATAAGATCTTTCCATAGAACAGCAGACCGTATACTGTATCTAGGTACTGATAAAGGCATAAGTTTCTATGATGGATACCAAGACGATGCAACGCCTTATGTTCTTAGGTACTACACGCCTCCTATGACATTTGAAAACCCTTCTCAGCTTAAAATACTTAAAGAAGCTAATTTTAGAGTTATAGGAGGCAAGGGAGCTACTCTAGTTTTAAACTGGGCTTACGATTACACAGAAGCCTACCGTAAACAAACACTAGTCCTAGATGACCCTCTGACAGCAGAATACGGAATCTCTGAATACAACATAGCAGCAGAGTATTCCTCAGGAATTATCATTGACAACGCGATAGCTAAAACAACAGGATCAGGGACTGTGGTAACTCTAGGAGTAGACGCTACTCTAAATAACGGAGCACTTTCAATTCAAGAACTAAAGGCAGAAGCCTTAATAGGTAGAAACATATAATGAGTAACTATACTAAGACCACTAACTTTGCAACTAAAGATAACTTAGTATCAGGAGATGCTAATAAGATTGTCAAGGGTACAGAGATTGACACAGAGTTTAATAACATCTCAACGGCAGTAGCAACTAAAGCAAATTTAGCTAGCCCTGCATTTACTGGTGTTATCTCTATACCTGATGGGGCAGCAGGAGCGCCTACGTTAACTAATGATGGGGACACTAACTCTGGTTTATACTTTAGTGCTGAAGGAACTATGGCTTTTACAGCCAATGGTACTGCACAGTTTACTATTGCAGACGGAGCTATTACTCCTGTATCTAATAATGACATAGATTTAGGAACTAGTTCTTTACAGTTTAAAAATGCTTTCTTTGATGGGACAGTAACTACTGATTTACTTGTAGCAGACACAAGCCTAGCAATTGCAGGATCAACAACTGTAACGGGTATCTTAGATGAAGATAACCTAGCGTCCGACAGTAATGTTAAATTAGCTACACAACAGTCAATTAAAGCGTATGTAGACGCTTCAGTAACTGCTCAAGACCTAGACTTAACCGATGGCACTACTGCTATTAGTATTGACTTAGATTCAGAAACTTTAAGCATACTAGGAGGCACAGGTATTACATCTACTGCTTCAGGTAATGGAGTAACTGTAGCTCTTGACAGTTCTGTATCAACCAATACAGGCACTCAAACACTTACAAACAAAACTTTAACTACGCCTATTCTTACGCCTACTGCCAGTGCAGCAGGTAGTATTGTGTTTAAGGAAGGGACTAACAACGGGACAAACGCTGTAACACTTATTGGCCCAGCGTCAACTGCTGATGTAACCCTTACGCTACCAGCAGCTACAGATACTTTAGTAGGTAAAGCAACTACTGATACACTAACTAATAAAACACTAGCAGCCCCTACATTTACAGGTACAACTGTAGTAGCTTCTTTAGACATCTCTGGGGATGTAGATGTAGACGGTACTCTTGAAACAGATGCTTTGTCTATTGCAGGAACTACTGTCACTAGTACTGCTGCTGAACTAAATATCCTTGATGGTGTCACTAGTACTGCTACTGAATTAAATCTTTTAGATGGAGTCACTAGTACTACAGCCGAACTAAACATACTTGATGGTGTCACTAGTACTGCTTCTGAACTGAATATACTAGATGGTGTCACTAGTACCACAGCAGAACTTAATATCTTAGATGGAGTTACTAGTACTACAGCAGAACTAAACATACTTGATGGTGTTACTAGTACTGCTGCTGAAATAAACTTACTAGACGGCTCTAGTGCAGGTGCTGTAGTTAACTCTAAGGCTGTAATCTATAGTGCAGATGGTGATATTACAGTAGGAGATAACTTAGCTTTAACTTCAGATGCTTCTGTAATTTCTTTTGGAGCTAATTCAGAAGTTACTCTAACCCATGTGCATGACGCAGGTTTATTACTTAATGGAGCAATGGCACTTTACTTTAGTGACGGAAGCCAGTTCATTAATGCTCCTAGCGCAACAGTTTTAGACATTACCGCTACCGATGAAATTGAGCTTAACGCTACTACTGTTGATTTAAACGGTACATTATCAATATCTGGCGACACTACTTTTGCAGACGGTGCAGACATAATTACTGCATCAGCAGGAACCTCTAACGTCCGTGTCGGTGTCAACGCAGGTAACTCCATAGCCTCTGGCGGCAACTACAACGTGGTCGTAGGCGATGAAGCGGGTACGGCGATTACTACGGGTGACAGAAATACTTTTATTGGCTATCTTTCAGGTACAGCCAATGATACAGGTATTTATAATACGTTTATTGGTTCTCACACAGGGTCAGCACACACAGTTGGGTATAACAATG
>TARA_R110000868_G_scaffold243770_3_pt1 | contig 21450 bp, 19 predicted proteins | sample TARA_R110000868 | Tara Oceans TARA_R110000868 (sample SAMEA4397489) | marine metagenome | biome: Polar Biome; feature: [SRF] surface water layer (ENVO:00010504); material: water (ENVO:00002006), including particulate matter (ENVO:01000060) such as... | depth 5 m | reverse complement strand
ATAGGCATATAGTACAGCTGGTTTTGTATTTAAATACCCTATAGATTGGGTGTTGTAGTCAAAGTAATTTATTTTATCTGTGTATGAATCATCTAGTCCTGCAGTATCCAGGCTAGCAAATATAATAAGAGGTGCTTCAATAGAGCTATAATTTTTAGGCTTATTACTTGTGAAGTAAGCATCAACCGTTCCTGTTGTGCCTACAAAAAAGGAACCAGGTTGTGTAGATGGGCATATATTAATTTGGTTATTTTCATCTATACTGGCATAGATTTTGTCCGTGCTGGTTAAAATGTTAGAAACCGGAACATATTCAAAAGTATTACCCGCAATTTGTTTTTTGTAAAAATAACATTGCTGTAATAGATGAGACCATCCAAATGTGTTATATTTGGCTATATCCACTAAAGGATCTAAACTACCAGAAACATACAAATTTGCTGTATATCCGGATCCACTTAAATTTGCGAATGTTTGCCAACTGTTGCTTCTATTTATTTGAAATGGTGTTATTTGTCCTGCGGGTATATCTAATGCTATCGTTGATTTCGTATCAATAGATAATTGATTGGATAAAAAATCTATAACAGACACCGATGGGCTGAAGGAACTTATATATGCATCTCCATTAACATTATAAATAACTAAAGAAATATTGTAAACACCAGGCCAACTATAATAATGAACTGGCATAATATCCGTAGAGGTTGTACCATCACCAAAATTCCATAATACCTTTTTTGTGGAAATTTTGGTTTCATTACTAGATAATATTGGTGTAAATGTAAAAGGGCATTGCGGCAAAGCATAGCTAGACAAGGCAAATACACCCTGGAAATTCTCAGTAGTAAAATTTACAAATATGGTTTGGCTCATTATGTGGTAACAATACGAATTTTATTAACTATATCGGCTGAATTATTTAAAATCGGAAATTTAAAATAAGGCAATTGTAAATTTTGTTGAAGGGTATTAATATCTGTTGTAGGATAGACAGGATTGTATATTAAAAAGCTAATGCCCGGCAATGTCTGTGTTACATTACTATTCGTTCTTGTGGTTCTAAAATCTATCACTCCTTGAATCTGTAATAGTTGTGTATTTAAAATGCCCAAATCTATTAATTTACCTAAATTATCCAATTGCACATCAAAATATGCCTGAAATATAGATGCAGCAGATTGCCGTATAGTATCAAAATTGCGACGTTGGTTGGTGTCGACTATAATTTCAAAATAACTTTCATCAGCTATTGTGGGGGATAATTGTTCACCAGGAATCTTTACACCAAAATCAACAATTACATATACTGGATCATTATATACTATTTCACTAGTAACTACCTTAAATGGGTTTACTTCATTTGATATTAATTGTTTTTGTGCTGAACTTAAATAGTTTAGCCGAGCGTTTAAACTAGTAGTCTTAGCTAATCGTGGAGCACAATAAACATATAAGTTATTAAAATTACAACTAGAACTAAATTTTACCTGATTTAACAAAATGCGAGATTCAATATTCGGTTTTTCTACACCTAAATCAAAAAAGTATTTTAAATGACCTGATATATAATCCGCATTACTAATACACTTTACAGAGGCAAGTAAATTGCCAAATCTTTTTAAAATAAAAATTCTAAAATCTTCAGCTGTTACTAACCTGTATTGGGTTTTAAATGTATTAACAGCATTTGTTTTAATACTATCTACACTTTCTATATCTTGGAATTTAGTAGATGGGTTTGGATTATAAAAATATAAATTACTTGCGGTTGTAGCATCTAGTAGAATTAATCCAGTTGAAATAGTGTCACTGGTTATTTGTTTATATTGGGCTGAATTATAAAATAATAGAGACTTACCATCTAAAGCAGCTTCACTTACTTCCCCAGCTGTACTATCTGTCTGCAAATAATAAACCGCTACTGAATCATTAGCATGAAGTTGCTTGCCATGAATATCATCGCCAAATTTTATTTCATATCGACCCATTTCATTAAGGCGTATTTCATATGCCTTGGTTGCACCATCACCTAAAAATAAAGAGTCAGTGGGGCTGTAAAGTTCATACTTAGCATTGAGGACTGTGTTATCCTTTACATATACATCTATATTAAAATGATCTATAGGTATATTATTTCCTTGTGAATCTGATAAAGATATAGAAAATTGTTCAAAGGGTTCTCCTGTAGCATTATATATCGGATATTCCCCATAAAGACCTTGATAGAGCAAATTGCGATCGTATATTTCACTTAATAACTCTGCTCCACTAGTAGTCTTAGTAAACGTTATGTCTTGATTAAAAGAGTAATTTATACCATCTAATATAAAATAAGAATAACGCGGAATTGTATACGTACCGGGTGTCATGGCATCAGAAGCCTGCGCTAAGAAAGAAAGTGTAGCAGTCTGATAACCAATAGGATTATAATTTAGTATCTTTACAATTTTGTTTATATTCTCGTAAAGAGAAGCTTGACTATATAAACTTTCCGCACCTGTTTGGTTCAAATAAAATAATAATACATGGTAAGAGTAAGCAACAATATCTATCACCGAATTTATATTACTTCCTGTATAATTTTGATCTGTAAATACACCCGATTGATTCAGTCGCTGTATAATGAGATTCTTTAAGCTGGTAGCATCAAATGCCGCATAGCTATTCGGAGGCAGTGTAAAATCATTGAATTGTGTATTTGCCATAATTATTGTATATAACGAAATCCAGAATTACTTAATAGGCCAGGGAGGGTTATTACACGATTTTGCAAAGCCTTGGCTGTAACTATCAAAGTAATTTCATATGTATTATTATCTTCATCGACCACGACAGTGATGCGATCCACTGAAATGCGAGGTTCATATTTCATAATACCTGATTTAATAGTGTCACCTATCATTATACCCCCTTCTTTGGAAACGGCTTCAAAAAGATAATTCTTAAGATTTAATCCAAAATCAGGGTTTAAAAGGCGTTCACCTTGATTAGTATTAAACAGATTAAATATGGAATTACGTATAGCTGCATGGTCTACATCTGCTTTAAGATCTAAGATTTCATTGTTTTTATAGAATTCATTGCTATTACTATAGCCCATTTCGAGATCCAAGGCCAAATCTTTAAAGATAAACTCATTATCTGTAAAAACTACATTGTTTAGGGAGGTAATTTTATAATTAGCCATTTCAAATATTTATTCACCAAATTTGTTATATAAACCATAAATAATTCTGTGAACAGACGCTTTGTTAAATTATTTGAATCTGCCTATGGTAGATATACTAATGGGGGCATATTGGTTGGGGATGTCGTTGCATTCAAACCTAAAGCCATAAACCACCCTGATTTTGAGAGCAACGACGAATTAAAGATAAAAATTAAGTCCTTAATAGATAGCGGCTATAATCTACGGGTTGTCAATATTAAAAACAATTTTCCTGTTGGCATGGGTGGCAACAATGACAATAACATAAATCGGCGCATGGCTTTGGCTGATATTGCGCAAGAAATAGCCCCGGGCCGCTATTATAATTATGTAACAGTACCGCTGGATGTTCTGGTAGTAGTTTCTGGTATCCGTCCTTTAAAGGATCAAAATCCTGATCATTTTAATGAAGTACAGCCCGATATCAATCTTCCAGAAGTGAGGGATAAGATTAAAAAAGACTCACGCATTAACATTAAACCTGTATCTCCAGAGAAGGTCAGTGAAGATGAAGAGTTCTCAACCGGTAGACAGACCCGAACCTCTGATATGGGTAACAAGAAAGATAGCTCGGGTGATAGGTCTCTGAATAATTCTAACACTGTTATTCCAAGTTCCCCTAACGTAACACGCAAAGATCCAGCTAACTATACTGCAGACTATCTTCCTAAGAAGTAAGCTGTATACAACAAGCATAAGCATTAATTTCTTGGTCTGCTACAAATGCTGCCCTATAGATATGCTCAGCTATAACTAATAGAGACATCTTCTTTACTTGTTCATTCTTTTCATTTTTATCAATATAATTGAAAAGCATTCTTAATAGATTGACAAAATCTGAATTAATCTGACTTTCATTAGATATGATATACTTTCGAGCTTCGGTTACTTTCTTAGCAACAATTAATTCATACAAGCCGGCAATGAATTGATTATTATTATCTACAGCAATATTCAAGGTTCCACTAATACTATATCTTTGAATGTTATTAATACATTTACGAATATCTGGATAATTTGATTTAATTAGGTGAGCAAATGCAACTTTTTGATCATCCGGCAATATAATTTTTTCCGTCTTTATAACATGTAAACACCGACGCAACACCAAGTCCAAAGGAGGATTTAAATCAAATGATTGACACCTACTACGCAGTGCATCAATTAACTTGTATTGATAATTACCTGTAAGAATAAACCGTGTAACACCACTATATTCCTCCATAGTATTGCGTAATGCTCGTTGAGCTTCACCTGATAATGCATCAGCTTCATCTAGAATGATTACTTTAATTTTACCATCTATACTCTTGGTTTGAGCAAAACTAACTACTTTGTTGCGGATTGTATCAATACCGTTCTCATCACTAGCATTAATGTAAAGGTACTGACATTGTAGGATGTCTTTAACTAAGATCTTCGCTAGACTCGTCTTGCCAATGCCAGGGTTGCCTAAAAAGATTAAACTCGGAATTTCCTGTTTATCCTTAAAAGATAATAAGGTCTTTCTAACATCCTCAGATAATACAATATCGTCCAATGTGTGGGGTCTATATTTTTCAATTAAAAGGTTATTAAACATTATCAATTATGTTGTTAGAATTTTTCCGTCGAGAATTAAGTGGTACAAGTAATTTGACTTTCTTAACATTCTTAATCCTATCCATTTTATAGGAATCATAAAGAACTTCCACATTTATAAAATTAATAGGCTTACTGCATGTAATAAGACATTGAGTGCCATCTTTACTTTGTTTAATATTCCATCGCATATTATTTTCCGGATGAACCAAAACCCTTATCACCCCTATTAGAGGCTTGTGGTGTATTACCCCATTCCAATTCTAGAGATAGATTGAGATAGAAAACAAATTGAGCACAACGATCACCCTTTTTAAAATTATAATCTACATCTGAAAAATTATAAATCTTAACACCACAATCTCCACGGTATTCATTATCAATAATGCCTGGATGAGGCAGTAGGCTGTGTTTAAAACCTAAACCAGAACGACCTTCTACCTTAAACCAATACCCTTCAGGGATAAACCCCACTTTAATGCCGACAGGAACTACACCACTACCTTTAGCTGGGATAGTAATATCTTCTACAGCATACACATCAAAACCTGTATCTGAAGCATGATTTTTAGATGGTAAAATAGCATCGGGGTGACTTTTAATGAATTGAACTTTTGGCATGTAATTTATATCTTCCATATAAATACAATATAACTCATATTGGCTTTTAATCAATATTTTTTTAAATAATTTTATGGATAATACCTCAAATACAGAAGATAAAGAAATTGGTACACTAATAGATCAATTGCAAAACAATACATTTTCAGCTAAAAAAGCAGCAATAGAACCGGACCCTCTTAAAAAAGAAGAAATAGAAACCTTTGTCATACAACGAGCAGGAGAATTAGTAAGAGAAAGTTTAGAGTTTATGAAGTCTATGAAAGAATATGTATCTTCAGCTCCTAATGGTGAAGATATGTCTGCTGTAGCAAATTTAATAACAGCTACCTCCAGTGCATTAGAGACTTTGAATAAATTAGTAATTACTGATAAAAAAGCTGAAACCGTTGTTAAAATAAAGGAAATGGATATACAGAGTAAAAAAGAAATTGCTAATGAAGATAATACTAATAGATATCAATTAACCCGTGAAGAGATATTTAAACGATTGATATCAACCTCTATACCAGTGTCTGCAGATGTTATAGATATAACACCTTAATTCTTATTATCAGGGTTACAATTAAATAACTTATTCAATTCAGCTTTTAATTTATCCTTGATCTTTTTGATCAATTCCCTCATAAGCTTTTCATTTATCTTAGGCCAATTAGGTATCATAGCTAGTAGTTTCTTTTTAATATCTATTTCAGCCTTTACAATTAGTCCCATAATCTTATTCTTAAACATAGCAAAATTACCTTTCTTGAAAAGATCAGGAATTGGAGGTACTTTGAAGTTTTGAATATTTAAATTTTTAAGAGCACAAATAGCACTCTTAGCAGCACTGAATATGCCAAACGGTGATGTAACAGCAAAAGCAAAGGGCATACGTGGAAATTCTGGCATTACTGTTGGTATTTTGATTGCTGAAATATTTGGAGATTTACCTACTTGAATATCTGGTTTTGCTTTAACTATAGCACTAGCTTTAGTTAACGGTGCAGTCATCTGTTTACGATCATCTTTTGTAAATCCTACTGCAGGGGGTACTGCATTATTGGCTGGAATAATGGCTGTCGTTGTTGTGTTGGGGTTTAAAACATTATTAACTACGACAGCACTACCCGGCGCTGTGCTATTAAGAGGCATTGCTTTTGTAGATCCAGTGTTAGTTTTTGTATTTATAGGCTGCTGAACTGGTTTTGTTTGTGCCTGAGATTGAACTGATAAAATCCGTTTTATTGTTATATCTTTGCGGGAAGCTTCTATCTGTTTACCTAAAAGATCCAATTCTAAAATTGCCCCCTCTACATTTAAAGTATATGTAACGTCAGCTATAGTTTGTAAATTCATTTGCAGATCACCTGGATTGTAACCTGAGTAATCATTTAGATTACCATAATAGGAAACTAATTTAAATAGATTGCCAAATTGGCTACTTAATTGTTTTGTTATATCTAAAGCATATTCTCTTGTTCTAAGATAGGAGTTAAAATCAGTTACCAAATTAGATCCGTGTGGTTCTGTAGAATTAGCTGCCTTAAATTGAACATTAACTATATTATTGCGAAACATTATAGTTGTTTGTTTACTTAGATCTATTGATATGGCCTTAGCTGTAGGCCTTATCTTATTTTTTAGGTTTGACGGATAAGCTAAAGGGGCTGGATAAAGGGTAACATTAACATCTGATACAGGTTCTACATAGTCTGTCAACATTGTTTCTGTGTTTGTCAGCATACCTATGCTGTCACTTATTGGGCTTAAAAAATTTTGTTTGCCTATAGACGGTAAAATCGCCTTTTTTACTTCATCAGCTAATATATTATACTTTTTAACATAATATATTAAAAATTCATTATCAAAACTTGCATACTTACCATTAAGGTCTCCATAAAAGGATTTGCTGCTAGATATGAAATCTGAATTATAAAATGATTTGTCGTATGCAAAATATGCATTTAATTGAGTTTTAAAATCAGATACTAAATCCAAATAGGTAGAGTATTTTTGCAAATACCCTATATTATTAGCAAAGGAAACCTCCACTAATTGAGGATTTATAGTTTTAGATAAAGTACTAGACATTACAAATAATTACCTGTTTGATCACCATCATCTTTATAGTTGTAGGTTTTAACACATATTAGATCATTATAGTATGTGTTACCCATAAATGTATGTCTCACTTCTACAATGAGATATATACCAAGCAACTTATCATCAAACGGGCAGTCTGTTAAACTGCCATTGCGATCTAAGCTAATAAAATACCCGGCTTGACGATAGGTAGCACCTGTTACGCGAATTGATAATGTTTTATTAAGAAAGACAGCGTCTTTTAATGTATCACTTCTACCTACACCTAAACGTTGCTCCGGGGATGTATCAGATGTGGAAAATACATTATCAACATTCTGTCTTGAACTGCGCAATTTATTACTTACTATATTAGATATTGGTTTATCGTTTGCCCCCTTCATGTTTTTTACATAGCAATCATGATATGTCTTTAACATGTTATCAAAATCATTATTCTCAGAATCTACGTAAAAAGCCTTTTCACTATTACGATGTGTATGTATTATTTTTGATACGATATTTTGTTGAGTGTGTATTCCAGCAGGTGGTAAAAATGTAAAATTTTCTACTGTGTTATTGTCTCCAAAATAAAGGGATATTTTAGGAGAACGAGTAACCGTTACTTGTAAACTAGAAGGCGTTTCTGCATCTCCGGATCCACCCAATAAAAACCGTTCTAAATAATACGGCCCGCCAGCATCATTATTTTTGTCTTTTATATAAGCCCTGTCAAACATTTGCTTTAAGCTCAACAAAGACCATAGTTTAGGGTATCGTTCTATTTTTAAAAAACATTTATCATAATTATTAGAAGAAATACTAACATGCCGTTCTAATAGATACCTCAAACTATCTTCAGCTTTATAATCTGCAGGTGCTGTAAAAAATATATCTGTAGCACCCGCATCAAAATCTGAAAATTTAGTAGTAAATCCCTCTTGTGTGGGTAGTGTCTTTTTAATTAATTCTTGAATAGCTACACCTGTTTTAACAGCTCTTTCTGCATTAGAGGAATTCTGTTTAGAATTTTTAGCTATATTGGCTGTAGAAAACTCTACATTTCTTTCAGATAATATTTGTTGATATAAATCTCTAAAATACAGCTTTCTTAATTTAGTATTAGGCTCTTCCAGCATGGTATCCTCTATATCATAAATTACGTATTCATAATTAAGAGTAAACATATATTTGATCTTATCATCAGTTACACTCGATGCATTGTTTGGATTTAATTGTGGTGTAATTTCTATTCTTAATATATCTCTAGCGTCTCCTCTGAAGCTATATGCTTTATTTGCGTTTAATGCTTGATTCGGATCTGCAGAATTAGGTGTAACAGCAGGTCTTTCTAAAACGTCATAACTGTTATCATATACCATATAACCATCAGAAGCATATTGATTGATAGCATCATAAATGGTTAAGTCTTTTATAGCTTCATGGCGAAATACAAAAAATTTACCTTCCGGGTTTATCAATATGACATTAAAATCATATTGGGTTTTATTTATGATTACATTTGATAGAGCACCAGATTGTCCATCTGCAATTGTTAATGGTGTATTCATTGTACAATTTGGGTTAATTGGCTTATCACCGACCGCACATATTGGGGTTTAAGTATTTTTATAGATCCACTACTAGGTAACTGTAAAGGATTTTTTATACCGTTTACTATAGCTATTAACCACCACAGGTCTATAGAACCATAAGCCCCATAACTAATGACCGTCCAAGGCGTTTTTTCATTTAATACAACATTATAAAAAATATTACTATCTAGATTATTTGATACAGATACGGTAGATAGTATGTTATAAAAATATTGATTGCCGCCGGTTTTATAAAGCTTAAAAATATTTTCATACCTAAACTCATTTAGCGTTGGCAAATCTGCTATATCTTTTTGAAATGTTCCTAAATCCATACTTAACCTCCAAATAAATTTTTCTGGGCTTGACCAATAGTATTACTAATATTGGTTTGCAGATTAGAAAAGGCAGCAATACCACCAACCATAGCATCCCTCTCTGCAGCAGTCATTACTACAATATTGTTATTTTTAAAAACCGTAGAATACATGAAGTTTTTAGAATCTCCTACTAAAGATGTAATATCTAAACTAATTTGATATGCTTCTGGCACTATGGTTTCTAGCCCTTGTGTTCCATTTTGTCCAGTAGCAGATGGTATAGGTAGTGTCATTGTACGCCGTGAGCCTCTAAATTCCACCCTTATGTTAGATATATAACTTAACGGCATATATTTCAATCCAGGTATCTCTACTTCATAAATTGGTGGTGGATTGACAATATTACGATCTACGCGTTGAGCCCGATTCTGGTAAAGCAATAGAAAAACGAATTGCCAATTGCGTATAACATCATCAAATGTGGCATTACCTGTATTAATTAAAGGGAATGAAATAGATAAGGTTTCTCCACCTTTAGAAAATTCATAAAATTTAGATTTTTCCTGATAACTACCCACAGATAACATAGTAACAGCTTTCCGTGCAAATTCTGAAAACCCTTCTATCAATTTGGAGGCTCCTTCTACCAGAAGAGACCCGCCCGAATCACCGTCACCAGCACCCCAACCATTAGTTGTGGTTTGATATGAGTTAGACATAAAGGGTAAAAAGTATACCCACCCAGTTGGTTGTGTAATATACAATCCTTTATAATAGCTCAACCACGGATCTGTCAAAAAGGAAGAATCATCTGTAGCGGATGCAGCCACTTCATTTATTTTTTTAGTAACCGTATCCATCAATGAAGGGTTATTATTAGGAACATCTGTAGATTTTAAATTGTTTTTATCATTATTTGATCCCAACAATTCGGATAATGATGTTCCTACTGCTGGAGATATTTGAGTCGCTGAACTAACATTAAAATTGCCAATTTTTAAAGCATTCATAACCGATTTAGCACTATCAAAAATACCACCAGTAGAATACAAAGCTTGGGCAACAAAGGAACTTGTTTTTACCTTGCGTTCTTTTAGTATTATATAAGGAACCTCTTCTCGACCCGTTCCGTCTCTACCCCTCACCTTAGAATTTGTCCAATAAAAATCTTTAACTATGTTTACAGGTGTAAATACAGAACCACCGCCACCCTTATTATAGGCTAAGGTGTTTGTACTAGCCATGGAATTTAATACAGATGTAGTTGTACCTACAGGTACTAAACTAGGTACCGGGTTACCTACTTCTGTTAGAAATTGCCATATATAATTAGCCATAAAAATATTTACGTAGTAGCTACTGTGGTCCTGAACGCAGATGCCCTAGATCCTTCTCCTGGAGTAAAAGTGGTATTACGTGGTTGGTTTAGTACGATATTGTTATTATCTCTTGTATCAGCTTCACTTATTAATTTGGCAATAGATGATAATAAAGTATTAGCACTTACAGCTGCATTTACCTGGTTATCTATACTACCCTTGATAGATTTTAATACAGCTACTACATCTTCTTTAGGTGTATTTGTAGGTGCTCCGCCAACTGCTGGTGTGGTTTTACTGGTTTGTGTTACGGATGTTGCTACCTTTATAGTCTCTACGGGTAATTGATTTATTGCATTTGCAACCTCTTTAAGATTAGTGCCTATAGCTTTTCCTAAACCATCAGCACCTAAGGCTTTTAAAGATTCGGCTAATAATTTGATAGCGTTGGCAGTTTCTGTCAATCCATCTTTTAATTCTACAAATCGTTGTAATTGCTTTACAGGATCTGCAGAAAATAGACTTAAAAAACCTTTTACTAGACCACCACCACCCAAAGCAGCTAAAGCTAAAGCTACAGCAGTAATACCACCTGCAACAAGTCCTAAATCCGTTGCAGATACACTAGCTAGATCTTTAACTGACTGAACTACCGATTGAATAAAGGTAGAAATCTTACCGGGCATGGTTTCAAAGAAATTAGTAATATCCTTTAAAACTGTCTGTATAGTAGATAAAGCATTTTCCATGAGTGTAAATCCTTTATCTATTAATAATTTTATTGTACCTATTACACCAGATATTGCTCTATCAAACAATTGTATAACAGGCACTACTATATTTTGTATGGTAGTACTTAAAGAAATTATAACATCCGCAACACTTTGTATTATTTTTTGTAACCCGTGAAAGGCTTGTGTTAAAATATTTTCTATATTATTACCCAATGTTATAATTATAGTGGCTAAACTTTCTATTATTTTTTGTAAATTCTCAAATAATGAAATTAGTGCATCTCGTAAACCTAAAATTAATGGATTTAATCCTTTATCTATCAGAATGATAAGAGCATCTTTCAATGCAGTAATGCCTATTGTTAAATATTGTAACCACTTAGAAGCTAGATCCTTAATTAAATCTATGATGGGTGCCAAAAATTCCTTGATAATAGGTAAATTATCTATTAGATATTTTGCAAAATCTATAATTTCATGAATTGTTGTTTTAGCAAATTCTATTAATGTATCAAAAAATGGTTTGATGGTCGCTAATATGGGTGGAATCTGAGCTAGTAAGGAGGGTATAGTTTTAATGAAATCAGAAATAATTTGCTGTATCATTTGCGTGATCGGTTTTAAAATTTCTGATACACCACCAGCAATTGCTTTTACAATTGCTGGAATTTGTTTCATTATATCTCCGATACCTGCTAACACACTTTGTATAGCTATGCCAACACCCTTAATAATATTAGGTAAAGCATCTAAGATATGCTTTAATACATTAATATAAAAGTCTGTAATGGTATGGATAAATTTTAAAAATCCTTCTCCGCCTAAAATATCATTTATGAATTGTGCAAATGCTGGCAATAAATCCTTTATAAATTTACTAAATTCTGGTAGAGCATTTTTTATAAATTCATAAATCTGAGGTAAAGCTGGAGCTATAATTTTTATAGCACCTGCTATGCCAAGAGCGGTCAAAGCAATACCACCACCGATACCAAGGGCTAATAAAGCTGCATAAGGACCACCTGCTTTAGCAGCAGTACCAAAAGCAGTACCGACGAAATCTCCAATAGCCCCACCAACCTGCTTTAAAAGACCACCAGATTTATCCTCTTCTTTAGATTCCTTTTCTCTTTTTTTACCGCCAGTTCCATTGAGAGCATCAGCTAGTTTTTCTAAAGCAACATCCTTTATATCATCTATACGGACTTTAACTAAATCCTTAGTTGTTTTTTTCTTGTCCTTCTTATCAGTTTGTTCGCCTAGAAAAATAGCATCTAAATTCTCACGCATGAGAGTTAGCTGTTCTAGTATACCCGTTAATTGAGGGTTTATAGGGTCTGCCACATAATTATTTAATCATTAATCCGTTTTATTAAAGAATACTGGATCAATGACAATAGTCATATCGCCTACGGAAAGGTAGGGCTTTTCTAGATTTCTGATGGCTTTAATGTAATCTATTACTGAATTATTAATGGTTAATGGAAGATTTTCAAAAATACTTGCCTTTTCCTTTAAAGGTAAGACAGTTAAATCAATTACCACAGGTTCACCATTAAAAACGTATTTAATATTCTTTATGAATTTAAGTATTTCGAATATATAAATTTCACCAACAGCATCTTTTAAATTTTCTTCCTTTTTATCCAGCATAATAGCGGATATTATACCCCTAGATTCAGCGGCTATAGTAGATTCATATGCTAGTGTAGGTATACTGCATTCAACCGTAATAGGACCTGCAGTAATGGTCTTACTGGCTAAATCCGCTGGGATAGGGGTTTCTTTGATGCCTTTAAGATGTTCTAAAAGATCAAATTCTATAAAGGTGTCTTCCTTTTTAAGATAACTTTTACCCTTAAAAAAGCATTGTTTAAAGTATAATGCTATAATAGCCTTATCAATTATGGTAAATGGGATCTTCTCCTTACATGTCTCCGTTATAATACGATTAAACGTCTCTATAAATTGGAATATGCTGGTCTTAGTATCAAATGCACTCTTTAGTATGTCCTTTTGCTGCTTAATAGTTAAAGCTGAAAACATTACAGCCTTACCAATACTGGGTACATATATAGGCTGACTTTCAGATGTGTTGAATTTATCAAGAGATACTAATAATTGAGCTACTTCCGGTTTCATATAATATACTTAGAGTTTACTTTAAAGAGTCAACCACGGAACTCATTGGGTTTTTAGGTGTTTTTGTGGCTTCCTGTAATTCCTTATTATCCTGACCCAAGCGGCTATAGAAGATTTGCATTTCCGCTGGGTTTAATAACATAATATCAGACCAAGAAAAATTAGCCTTAGATATTAGGGTGTAGGCTATGTCATATATTGACTTTAAATCATCTGATAAGAGTATTTTTAATAGTTGTATTAGAGATTCATCATTGAGAGACAACCTGACATCATCTTCTGTGGTTTTAAATAAAATTATCTGTTGTGCTTCTTGATCTAATTTTAAGATAGCTGATTGCATAGGCTTTAAAATTTCCGATGGTAAATGATCAGCAATGTGTTCTTTTTCTTCTAATGAAAGACTAGCAAAATCTACTCTTCCAGCTTCACTGGTTGTTATATGTGTTAAACAATTTAAAAATGGATCTATGCCTTCTATATGAAAATTCTTAGGATATCCAATTTCTATTTCCAATTCATTAGTCTTTATAATTTTAGGAGGAGAAAGTTGTACAGATAAAAGAACCGAAACTATATCATCTATAGAAACCTTTATGCGTTTATTACTACTGGTTAATAATAGATAAATATCAGATCCTAAAATTATAGAACGCAGAGTAAGAAGCGCCGTGAATTTATCAATTACATTAAGCTTAGAATAATCATTTAAAATTAATTTTTCTAAGAGATAACTAACATAATAATCAATATGCTTAGAATTATTATTCTTTAAAAACTTTAATAATGAAATATACTCACCCACTGTCATCTCTCTAATTGATATCGGATTTTTTAACGACAATACAGGACAAGAAAAAAAGAATTCTCCTTTATACATACTAATAAAGTATAATGGTAATTTTAGAAAAAGCTACCAGGTACAAAGTTCTTAATGCCTTGTAGAGATGTAGTAACCTGTGGGAAGGATCCGGTAGAAATGCGATTAATAATTGATGTAAGTGGAAAATATAAATTATTTTCTACAGTATAATGAGAGTATACCCATTTTGTAGATATGGTAGTTGGAGCAGTTCCTTCAGCATAATCCACAGACCCGCCTTCTATTAAAACGGGCGCACAATTATAAAATGTCCATATTTTCCTAGGAATCATAGATATATTTTGAACCGTGCGAGTATATTGCAAAACAGAAACGGTTGTCTTTACATTTTTTATTGATTCTATTTTATCTGTTGGGTTTCTGCTAACAAAACCAAAATGTGAACCAGCTATAATCCAAGGTCTAATAACAAAATCAGGAAAAGATGTGTTTGTTTCTAAAAAGTCAATTGACAATTGCGACGGATTTTCTCTTTCCCGAGATATAAGACCGGGTGAAAATCCACGATGATTTTCTATGTTTAGATATTCGGTTGAAAATGATTCTTGTGGTAATGATACCCCCTGACTAAAAATACAGCCAGTTATTTTTTGTAATGGAAATGATAATAAAATATTTTTAGCTTTATCTACATCAAATCCTTTTCTGGAAGCATCTGTTCTTTCCAACCCTTGTATTATTTTTGTGCTAATACATGAGGGGTATTGGTTTATAAGAACAATCCATTGACTGTTAATAGGAATAGCCGTAAACCACGATTCCATTTGTGTTAAGAAATGATCCCTAGCGCTTATGAGAGGAATACCAGGAATATTAAATCCAAATAATTGAGATACTTGCGGAGCAAATAAAGAATTTTGCCCTGTTTTGATACCCGCAAAATTTTGCCCTATAGATGAAAAGGCACTAGTAATTGGGTTGTTCATTAATAATACTTAACCCTTAGGGTTAATGTCAACCCTTAGGGTTACTTTTTACGCCAGTAGTGATATGCTACTGTAGCGCCGAATTCAACGGTTTCTCCATTACCCTGCATATTATAAGAAAGGGCACCAACAGTGCGGACGCTAACACCAACCAATTGATATTGCGCAACGCGGTTTAATTGAGCGTCTAATTGAACTAAATCAATTGTAGATGTTTGCCGCGGTGTAAAATAATTACCTGTGCTCTGGGAATCATCAAAAGTATCTAATGACCATTGTTCAAACTTTTGGCGAATTTGAGATTTAGCATCACAAAAGAATTTTAAATCATAAGCTTCGCTACCGGGATATTCAGCCGTGCCTGGGATATTAAAGTTGAGGCCCATATAAGGCACTGCAACATTTTTAATATTTCTGCCTGGTAGTGTAGCAGCTTTAATATAAACTAAATCATCCTCGTTAAATGTAACAGAAGATGTACCTCCAGTGTTGATTGACAGTAATCTAAAGTTGACATCACGTGAGAAGTCACGAGCTACTGCTACTCTGTAAAAGTCCTGAATTGTTTGTTTTACGTCGGCCATATAAATTATTTATTATTAGCTTACTATTTCCTGGAAGTTTACACCAGTACGTGTGGCATAGAAATTCGCTAGGATGAATTCGGCGGTTCTTACGGGTTTAATATAAATGTCAACAATTAAAGTGTTATCATCTATAACGGTTGGCGTATTGTTACGTTCATCACAGATAATCAAGTAATCATAAATACCTTGTGTATTTTTAGCATTCTCAAAAATAGGAGTTAATGCATTAATAACTTGGGTGCGTGTGAATAACGTATTAGGCTCAAACACATAGTATTTGAGTGTATCTCTTGTAGCTATTTCCATAGCTAAGAACAAGCGACGAACATTAATACGATCAAAAGCACTAGGGGCTTTCAATAAGGTCTTCTGCCCATATACCACAAACCCATCAGATGGGAAGAAAGCTACAGGATTGAAACTAGACTTATATAATTGATCACGTTGTTTTTGGCGTGGATAATACGCTATGTCGGATACTTGTGAAACAATACCCCGTCTAAAACCAGCAGGTGCATACCATGGCTGATAGTTAGTATCAGTATTAGCCATTATAGATGCTGCAAATCCTGAGAACGGAACCCAGATAGGTGAACCTGTTGTTATATCCGTCACGCGAACGCATGTCGGATAAGTGACTAAGTAACTACTATTGTATGGGGCGAATTGATTTTTTAACGGCCACAATACATTTGTAGTGAAGTTAGTTAAATCCGGATCATTAATGGTTTTGACTGAATTTGCCTGAACCAATACTGGTGTTAATGGATCTAGGATACCAATCAAGTCCTTACGAGCTGGATTTTCAACAAATGATTGGATTGTGTTAGCAACACCCTGATAACTTGTTACTAGAGCATCGGTTGATGGAGAGCCGTTGAATGATGATAAACCTTGAGTGTTTACAAATGCATAGTCATTAAATGTGGAGGTACCAGCACTAGAACAGGCATATACTGTACCTAAGCCACCTTCACAGGCTATATTAATTGAATATACATCTGAATTCAGCAGATTATTTAAAATAGTCTGCAATTTAGAAGGCACATTACCGATGGTTTTATCAGCTGCATTAGCAGAGAAATAACTACCTAAGGGAAATATTGCATCTGTATCTCCGTTATTATTTGATGCCCAATCTAAAACATTTGCATTATTAAATCCAAGATATGTTAGACTATTGCCGGCCGAATTTGGATTCGTATAGGTGAATAATGTATTGTTTTTGGCTGTCGGGTTACTAGCGCGAATTTTAATGATTGGTGTACCATCTAATTGCAAGTAACTAAGACCCCCATTTGTACGTGACAGATATGGGTTAACCTTTACCACTATAGTGGGACTATTGCTATTGATCTGATTTTCTATGAAGAAACTCTGCGCAGGACCACCATTGGTAGAATTAATAAGCCGTTTACTATCAAAAGATCCAATATAACCTTCCTCGAGTGCAAATCCAAGTTGTATGCTAGTAGAAGAAAACACAGACTGTTTCAATTTGAATAACCCAATGATAAGCGTATCATCATAAGACCGATCAACATATGTATCATAGCCAACAATGCTAGTTTCTAATACTTGGGATATGCTATTATCCACTCCATTATCCGTAGAATCTGCAGATAATGTAAATCCATATCTTTGAGATGGAATTATTTGATAAGATGAATTAGTAACAAAGGTCGCACTTGTGTTGAGTGATTTAATCTTGGTAATTGTATCAAAATTAGTGACCGGGTTTAAATTAGTATTATCTACAACACCAACATAATAACCTTCATATAGATTATTAATATTACTTGAGGCTTGATTGGCTATAATTAAAGCCGCATTTCCCAAACTAGATATGCTAGAATTTAATGTGCCTGAGCATATATTGCTATACGTGAATAAGCTTCCGTTTTGGAAATCATTAAACTGACTCTTTGTTAACGTATAGTGTACTGGAGCACCTAAAATATAGGTACCACTAGTAGCTTGAGTGAAATTCTGTGTTCCAACACTCGTTAAAGACACAGTAGATGTTGAAAAATTAGTACTTACACCATTCCAAAGAGTAGAGGGTGAACTGCTAGATAGAGAGTTCTGTACGGTATTTCCAGCTGGGATGCCGGAAGGGAACACTGCAGATAGAGTAGGTACAGCTGAAACATATGTGTAAGCTGTAGTTGTATTGCACTTATAAAAAATCGGATCAGTTATATAATTTGTTACACTGGTATCAACGAATACAGCTGGATAAGCCAATAATCCTATACTTGAATTATCAGTAGCTCCAGCACTACCATATGGTAGGCGGGATACTAATATATTAGCCGGGCTTTGGAGAGATGCCTTTACAGTATTGTAAAAGTATCTTTCTGCACCATTTGTTGGTTGGCCGTATATTTGTTCAAATTCTGATAGACTTGCAACCGTGATTGCATCATTTACAGGACCACGCGGGGCAAACCCCGGAACAAAGATGGTAGTTCCTGTCGTTTGCACTGGACGCAAAGAAAGATCTATTTCAGAAATCTGTACACCTGGCGAATCTATTTTTCTATTTGTTGCCATAAATCGTGAAAATATTTATGTCTTACAAAGTACATTTTTCAAAAAATGTATCTATATATTCTTTTTTTACAGATTATCAACGTTTTCTACTAGCGTTGCAATGAACTGACTATATGCAAAGTCTAACGTGCATTCTACTTCGGTTCCTTGTCTATAATTGAAGGTTATACCTGACAATTTAGTAGGAAAGGCTTGGGTATATTTAAATTCTATTACTCTCTTTTCATATTCATCCAATGCAAATATAGATATGTCGGTAAAATAATATTGCATTGCGGCCTCAGTACCTGGTTTATTTTTTTCTAAATTAAAAACATTATCAGCATCTAGGGTGCTATACTTGTCATTGTTTAGAGAATTCAGCCATTTATATATTACCCAGTAATTATTAAATCGATTATCTATCGTGAAATTAACGGTCTGAGAACCATAAGGTTCCCGAGCCATACTAGAAGTGTTCATGGTTTGTCCAGCATATTTCACGGCAATCGCAGGTACTGAAACATCTGGAGCCATTGCACCATAAACAGACATATTCAACGTTGCTGGTATAATTGTCTCATTAGTGTGAGAGCTGCCTTGAATAGATCTGAGACCCTTAGGAACTGGAATAACCATAAGAAATTTATCATTTCTCTGCTTATTAAATGGCGATTGTGAATACGCTGTTGTCATATATTACTATTTAAAGCCTTCCAACCACCCTTCTGTAAGAATTCTAGATCATCATCATAATAGGTATCCTGATTAGCATCAGGTCTAATAAAGGTTGGCATAATATCTCCAGCGCTAGGATCTTTTAAATTAAGTAACAATTTAGTAGGGTCTACAAAAAATTTACCTAACCCATAATCTAATGCCTTAAGTTTTAAAGGTCTACGACTATCGTCATATTCCACATCATAATACTTTTCTGCTATTTCATTTTCTAGTATCATTAAGGCCCAAACCAATGACATAACGCGATCATCTAAATTATGCCCACCAGCTCGAGCAGCCCAGGTACCATTAGGATATCTTACAAATCCTTTAAGCTCTTGCAGTGTCTTTAAATCTCTAATACGCACGGCATTTAAATCATTAATATAATATCGCATATTAATAACACCCTTATATTTTGTATTTGTATGTGCTAATACACCTGCTCTATTATAACTAGAACCGGCGACTGTTGGTCCATAGCTTATGATATTAGGATAATTTAAATCATTTTTAAGTAGATCTACAACCTGCCCACCGCAGTTATTGCGTTCTATTAATACAGGAGGATTTCCCCAATGTTGAAAAATTTCATGACACTTGGGTACAAATTGCAATGGACTAATGACACTATTATTATATACAGCTACTTGTTGTATCTGTGTTAAATCAGTTATATCCAGTACTTGTATGCAACTGGCATTTTCTCCTACACCCTCACTAACATCTACACCTATTGCATATAAATTACCCTTTTTATACGAATCCCATAAAAGATATTTGCCGTCTTCAAATATATATTGTGGTTCTGAAACATCTGCTTTTAGTTTTTCAAATAAAGAATCATTAACAGCACTCTCCCCAGATTGATGAAATACATTACCAAACTCTTGATCAAAAATTTCTTTACTACCGATAGTACGCATTGTTTTCTTTTTCCAATTTTCATCTCGACCAGGAACTTCCCACCAATCTACTCTTTCAGCAATCCAATCATTTTCTTTTTTTATAGCTCCATCATAAAGTTCATGGAAAAGATTATCTGTACCATTTGGTGTAGATGCTACAAATATTTTTGATTTCTTAGAAGCTGAAATAATGGGATAGACTGATTTCCAGAATTCTCTTGCTAGATTATTATCAATAAATGCTAACTCATCTAGAATTAAACAATTACAGGAATCACCACGACCTGCATCACTAGATGTTGTAGAAATGCCAATACTAGAACCATTTCCCATCTCAACACCAGTTTCACCATATTTTATTGTGCCGGGTTTTAGATAATTTGGTAACTGTTCATAGGCTAATCGAATACGTTTAAATATATTAATAGCGGTTTTTTCTTTATTAGCTACTATTAATATGCGCTGATCTTCAAAAAAACAAGCCATCCATAATGCAAAGATAGTCATTAAAGTAGTTTTACCGCTTTGGCGACTAGACAATACTATAACGAATCGATTATCTCTTAATGCCCTTAAAATTCTTTTTTGATAATCATGCAGTTCAATTTTTTGGCGACCTTTATCTAGATTAATGATAAAGAAAAAATTCTCAGCAAAGTATAAAATATTTTTGCGGCATTTTTCAAGATCCGCCACCCACTCTGGGTGTTGTTCGTAATCAAAAGAAGCCTGAGGCGTAGGTAAATTAGTATTTCCTAAATAAAAATGTCTTTCTTTTGCTTGTGCCATGGTAAATATTTAAGATGAAAGAAGCAAATAGCTATTTAACAGAAATTGGTGCTTTATATGGTACCATGCTAGATCAGGTGGTTGTCGAAAAGACCACTAAACTTAAACCATTCGAACGGGCCAGTGATAAAAAGCCGGGAGAAAAGAAACCTTCTAAGAACCCCTTCTTTTTCAAAAAGTCAGGGCCGGACATGAAACAGGTACCCATTGAAGCAAAAATAAATCCAAAATTTTCTCAAGCTATGGAAAAAACGGAAAGCAAAACAATAAATAATTCCATGAGCAAGCGATTTGATGACTTATTCAACAACGTGATTCAGCATAAACTCCAATTGGAAGCTGATGATATAGAAACCATAGAAGACATTTCAGCCGCGCCTGAGGGTGCTGGTGATGAGGGTGTCAATGATACCAACGGCGCGGATGAAGATCTCACCGTTGAAGAGCTTTTAGCCAAGGCTTGCGAGCTCATTCAATTAGCACAAGACAAGATGTCAAGTGGTGCTGAGGAGATG
>TARA_R110000868_G_scaffold22642_1_pt1 | contig 21456 bp, 23 predicted proteins | sample TARA_R110000868 | Tara Oceans TARA_R110000868 (sample SAMEA4397489) | marine metagenome | biome: Polar Biome; feature: [SRF] surface water layer (ENVO:00010504); material: water (ENVO:00002006), including particulate matter (ENVO:01000060) such as... | depth 5 m | reverse complement strand
CTATGTTAGTAAAAGACGCTATCACCGGCGAGAAGATTGGTAGAGTATCAATACAACACCAACGAGTATTATTAGGTGAATGGGTTCATTGGTCAACTGGCAGAAAAAATACTGAAGAACAAACTAAAGCAACTTCAAAGCGAATGTCAGGACCTGGTAATCCAAATGCTAAAAATAATATCACTAAGCAGGTAATAGTAGATGCCGTTGTAAAAAATGTGATAGAAAATAACAAAGGCGGGACCTATATTTCTCGTAAAGATATGGATCAAGCCCTGAAGCAAGATTTGAATATTAGTGTCTCGATTATGAAACAAAGATTTACTAACGGCAGAACAGAGTTGTTAAAAGAAGTAAATGCTGAACTTACTAACAGAAAGTTAGTAGAGGTGAAATATGATCCCTATCACAGAAGTGTTGAACAAAAGAAGAAACTATCATTAGCTTCATCGACACACAGATGGGTAACAGATGGGGTAGTAAATATGCGATTAAGCCCCGAGCAGTTAGATAAGTTTTTACGAGATAACAAGACATACAGGCGAGGAAGAACACTGTGATTAAGATTAGAAAAATAAAAATGCCCACTCTAGAAGCTGTGTATGATATTACCGTAGACGAAACACATTCCTTTTTTGCAAACGATGTATTAGTTCACAATTGTGAAATATTTCTGCCAACTAGAAGTTTCCAACGTCTAGACGACGACAAGGGCAGAATAGCCCTCTGCACGCTGGGCTCGATCAACTGGGGCAGTTTCCGCAATCCCGAAGACATGCGCCGTGCATGCAGAATCCTGCATCGTAGCTTATGCAACATTTTGGATTACCAAGACTATCTTAGCATTCAAAGTGAACTCAGCAACAGAGAAATACAGCCCCTGGGCATTGGCGTTACCAATCTTGCCTACTGGCATGCCAAGAGAAACTTCCGCTATGGCACACCTGAAGCTTTGTCAGAAGTCAAAAGCTGGATGGAACATCAAGCTTATTATTTGACAGAAGCCAGTGTGGAACTTGCACGTGAACGCGGCAGTTGCGAACACAGTTCTAGAACATATTATGGCCAAGGTGTATTCCCCTGGGAACGTAGGAACCCCGGAGTCAATGAACTCACAGACTTTACACCAGAACTTGATTGGGAACCCCTACGTCAACAAATGCTGGAACATGGTGTTAGAAATGCCACATTGATGGCTATTGCCCCAGTGGAAAGTTGCCAAAGTTGGAGAAACTTGCTCAATTTTGCCGATGGGTCGAGAAAAAATTTCCATAATATGCTAGATGATCAGGGTATTGATTGGAAGAATATTGAAGTTACATGTGAACCGGGAACAGAAGTTCAACTAAACTCGCCGATTGAAATTTCCGGGAGACACGGTGTTGAACAAGTAACTTCGATAGTGTATAATGGACTTAAACCAGTAAACACTATTGAGTTTGAGGATGGAACTGTAATGAACTTTACTGACAATCATAGGTTATTGGTAAACAGAAATGGTAAAGAAGAATGGGTATATGTATTTGAATTAGAAGAAGGTGACGATATATTACATTATTGAATAGGTAGACTCAACTGGAGCATTTGCTAAATTTGTGATAAATAACTACAGGATTACAAAATATGAATATAGCGACTGCATTAAGAGAACTTAGAAAATGTTTAAAAAACGGTGAATCTAATTTAGATTCCTACAATAAATTTGTGAATTATCTAGACTTCCCGCAATTAAAGTCAATAATTGGTAACGAACTGAGATACAACATAATAATCAATTATGCAATAGCTGACGAGAAATCTTTGCTAAACTTTGCAACTGGACTGTCAGATGATGATTTTAGTTTTGACCGATACGAAGAATACAAAAATTTTAGAAAGAACAATAAGTTTGATTCTTGGTCTGAACAATTCTTTAAACTAAAATTTGGAAAGAATTGGGAAGAGAAATACAAATTATCAAAAAACAATCGGCATAATATGTACAATGTGTCAGATGTTGCAAAAAAGTATAGTTGTTCTGCACAAGAAGCAGAAAAAATTGTTAATAACACCAAAGAAAAAACAAAACCTTCAATTGAAAAGTTTATTCAAAAATACGGAAAAGAAGTTGGTGAAGAGAAATTCAATAAACTTTGTAGGCGTCATAAGAATTATTTAGACTATTGGCTCAAGTTGTATCCTGACAATTTACAGTTAGCTCGGGAAAAATTTAAAGACTATACTTCTTCGGCTAGCTTAAAGCATGTTAATTTTTACCTGAAACGAGGATACTCTGATATAGAAGCCAAACAACTAATATCAGATCACCAGTTATCCAATGCAGGAGTACACAGGGCGTACTATGACAAGTTTGGATTATCAATAGAGGAAATAGATCAAATTATATCAAGTATAAACACGCGGAAAGATTCGGCCTCCATAGAATTTATAAAGTTAAGAAATCCCGATCTATCGGTGGATGAGATAAACAATGTATATAATTACCATAATTTAACAAAAAGCTCAACTTATCGAAACCACGGATTTTTACGAAAAGACAATCCTCTAATCAATGAGAAGATTGCATATTATTTTGCAGTAGACTTTTTTACCAAAAAGTCTGTAAAATTCATGCCCACTTGTCCCGGAAAAAGAGGAAAATCAAAAGAGCAATATCACGTAGACCATAAATTTAGTAAACACGAAGGTCACAATAATAATATCGATCCAAGAATTATAGGGCATGTTGTAAATTTACAATGGTTATTAGTAGAAAAGAATTGTTCAAAAAGAGAAGATTGCAGTATTACAAAAGAAAAATTATTAAGAGAGTATTATCATTATGAAAATTAAATCAATAAAGAAACATAGTCACGAAGAACAGACATGGGATATAACTACGCCCAGCGGAACATTTCTGTTACCTAACGGTTGCGTTAGTCACAATTCATCTGTGGTTATCAACAGCACCAACGGCATTGAAATGCCCATGAGCTTGATTACCACAAAAGAAAGTCGTGCCAGCAGTCTCACTCAAGTGGTTCCTGAGTATCAACGTTTGAAAAATCGCTACCAGCTCATGTGGGAACAAAAAGACTGCGTGGATTATTTGAAAACATCTGCCGTTCTTGCTGCGTATGTTGATCAATCTATTAGCACAAATACTTTTTATAATCCTGCGCATTTTCCACAGCGGAAAATACCTGCTACGCTTGTGGCAAAGAACCTCATGTTGGCTCACAAATGGGGTCTAAAGAGCCTATACTACAGTTTGGTAAACAAACTGGGCAGTAAGTCAGTTCAAGAGCCTGAACAACAACCGCTTGCAAATGATATTGAAGATATTGATGATTCCGAAGAAGATTGCCTGGCCTGCAAACTTTGAGTTGTAAACTATAAGTCTCCCTGTAAGCTATAATACATAGCTTACAGGGAGACTGTTTATGGATTATCAAAAAATATACAATAACTTAGTAAGTATAGGAAAAAATAGAGTATTTGATGGTTATACTGAAAAACATCATATTATTCCTCAATGTGTAGGAGGAACAGACGACCCATGTAATATAGTTGAGTTAACAGCAGAGGAACATTATGTGTGTCACCAACTGTTAGTAAAAATATATCCTGATAATATAGGGTTGTTAAGAGCAGCTATGTTTATGGCTGCTAGTGGTGCAGGTCCTAAAAGAAAAGGAAATAAAACATACGGATGGCTAAGACGCAGATTTAGTGAGTACATGAAAGGGCCAAATAATCCTCAAAAACTAAATCCTAGATGCGGAGATAAACACCACTATTTTAGGGGCCGGCCTCCATCAACAGAATGGTTAACACCAGGCGGGCGGGAAACACTATCAAACAAAATGTTAGGAGAAAAAAATCCATGTGCAGGTGTTAAACCATGGAATCATCCTAGAGCAACTGAATATTCCAAATCTGTATGGAAACAAGCAGATAGGATTTATCAAGTGTGGATGGATAATAACAAGCCGTCTTATGCAAAGTTGTATAAACTAGTGAACAAAATATGTTATACTCACGAAAGTAAAGTTATCTCGCCATATATGAACATGGTAAAATATTTTAGAAAAGGTTGGATTCCAACCCAAGACCTAGAATGGAATGGTATAAATGAGCAAACAGCAATATAATCTCTCAACTACACCTGATTATTTGACTAGAAAGATGTTTTTGGATCCTGCAGGGCCTGTGGTGATCCAACGTTTTGAGGAGGTCAAGTATAAGCGCATAGCAGATTTTGAACTCACCGCCCGTGGCTTCTTTTGGGTTCCTGAAGAAGTCGATCTCACAAAAGATGCAGCAGATTTCAAAAATGCAAGTGACGCAGTCCGGCATATTTTCACCAGCAACTTGCTAAGGCAAACTGCGTTGGACAGTTTGCAAGGCCGCGCACCCACACAAGTGTTTACACCAGTGTGCAGTATCCCCGAACTGGAAGCCATTATGTATAACTGGGGCTTTTTTGAAACCAATCTACACAGCAAAAGCTACAGTCACATCATTAGAAACATCTACAACGTGCCCAAGGACGTGTTTAATACTATTCATGACACCCAGGAAATCGTGGACATGGCCAGCAGTGTGGGTGGGTATTATAATGATCTACATGTATTGAACTGCAAAAAAGAGCTGGCACTACCAGTTAGCGAGCATGAACATATTCGTGCCATTTGGATGGCACTGCATGCAAGCTATGCGCTGGAAGCACTGAGGTTTATGGTAAGTTTTGCCACAAGTCTTGCCATGGTGGAAAACAAAATCTTCATGGGCAACGGCAACATCATCAGCTTGATTCTACAAGACGAACTGTTGCACAAGGGTTGGACTGGTTGGATAATCAATCAAGTTGTCAAAGAGGACTCAAGATTTGCACAAGCGCGACTGGAATGTCAAGCAGAAGTATATAAACTTTACCAAGATGTCATACAAGAGGAAAAAGACTGGGCTGATTACCTTTTCAAGAAAGGCCCAGTTATTGGTTTGAATGCTGCTATTCTCCAAGAGTTTGTGGACTTCACAGCCAATCAATCTCTAAAAGACATTGGTATTCGCTACGCAGGTTCCAGCCCCAAAACCACGCCTATTCCCTGGTTCAACAAGCATGTGGAAACTGATAAAAAACAAACGGCATTGCAAGAGCAAAGCAGCGTAAACTATATTGTAGGTGCCATGGGCGATCAGGTCAACTATCAAGAGTTGCCTGAGCTTTGACATTTAACAAGTAAATCCCAAGCCACTTGTTTTACTACAGCCAGCCAGTTACCTGGCTGGCTTTGCCTGTACAACGTCATGCTGCGATACCAATCAGTTGTGGTTTTATCGTGATGCCCCCAACGCCAGCAACTATTGTAGGGCAACAAGCACCATGTGGGCTTGTTTAGTGCGCCTGCCAAGTGAGCAACACTGGTATCAACACTTATAACCAAGTCACAATAGTTTATCACGGCTGCGGTATCTGCAAAGTCTTTTATGGGCTCAAATAACACTGTGACATTTGCATGACGGTTTTTCACAGCTTGCTCGGCGTCTGTCAATGGCGAGTCGTGTAATACTATAAAATCACAGGGCAGGGCAAACAGGGGTTCTAGCCGGGCAAAATCAATATTTCTATTGCGATTGTTTTTGTGATTGGGATTTCCACGCCATGCTAGGCCCACTTGTGGTCTTTTTGTTTTTAGCTTGGCTGGCCGCCACATCAGCAAGTTATCAGCGTCAAGTTCAAAATACGCAGTAGTTTCAGTCGAAAAATGCCACTGACTGCTCATGCAACTGGGCAAACTCATCATGGCAACTTGATAATCCACTTGCTGTGGTGTAGGTAAAGTTTCCTGTATGTGATCGCAACCTTGTAGTCCTTGGAACACTCTGTGAAGTTCTGGTGGCATAATCACCCAAACCTTGGCACCTTGTTTCTTGAGCCAGGGAATATAGCGGGCGAACTGAATACTGTCGCCGTAACCTTGTTCGTGTATCACAGCTATGCGACGGTTTTTTAAACATTGACTGCCAGTGTAAATCTCGATGTTCTTGACAAGAATATTAGGAATTGTGCGATTTTCCCAATAACTCCACGCTAGACTCCAGTTATTGGTCTTGAACAACGCTATGCTAGTATTGAAGGCCACATCTTTATTGTGAGGTTCTAAAGTTGCAGCTTGGCGAAAATCAGGCAGTGCAAGTTTGTATTCCCGGGTATCAAGATAATATGTGCCACGATTGTTAAGCGCAGCCGCGTTGCGAGGATTTTGGGACAAACAGTTGTTGATGTCGCTTAGTGCTTGATGTATTTGACCTTGAGCATGATAAACCACGCTGCGATTGTTCCAAGCTTGTGCGTTGTGGGGATTTATATCAAGTTCTTGATTGTAGCATGCCAAGCTCATTTTCTCCTGTCCCATGGCTTGCCATGATGCTGCCATGTTATGCCAACCTTGCGTGGGATCCTGTTGTTGCGCTTGTAAAGCATCATGCAAGGCTTGTTGAAAATAATTTTGTTTGTAATGAATGCTGGCACGATTGTTCCACCACAAAGCTTGTTGGGGCTCACGTTCAATCAGCTGATCATAAACTTGTTGTGATTGTGCGTACCATGCCTGTTGTTCACAAGCTTGTGCAACTAAATCCCAACCAAAAGTTGTATCTAACAAACAGACTTGTTGCCATTCTGCCTGCCATTTTAGACTTTCGCCCAGCTTGACAAGATTTATCAATCGGCAAATTTTGATTTGTTGTGATTGCGGGTTAACAAGGAGTCCTTGATCACATGCTGACAATCCAGCCCGCCAAAGTTCAAGATCTTGATAAACCAAAGCCAGATTATACCAAGTTTCCCAGTTGTGAGACATTAGCTGCGTGGCAGTTACCAAATAATCTCTAGCCAGGTGTAAGTTGTTCAAGTTTTTCAAACACACTCCGCCAATATGCCAAGCGTCGGAGTTTTGCGGATCTTGTGCTATTACATCGTGACACATTTGCCACGCCTGTTGCCAACTCTGTTGTTTGTAGAGATCAAATGCTGCGTGTATGTCCATGAATAGTATTATATGTCCGTTTTAACGTCGAACAAAAAGACCGCTCATGTTGATATTGTAGTACAGCAATCGATCGCTATCTGCACTTGTTGCAACCAAGCGATATTCACTTACACCCAACTGTGGAGGATAATCAGTTAAGGTAAACACAGCTGGAAACAATACACTGCTGTTTGTTGACAGCACCGAGAGGTTGGTCACCGAAGTATCGGGATTTACACGTTGTAAAGTAAGTGTTACCGTCATTTATAGTCCTTTTTCATAGATTGCCTTATCATTGGCCACCCTCTCCTGCAGGGTATTCTTGAGGAGGTGTAAACGGAGGTTCGGACAAGGGCGGTGGTGGGGCTGGAGGTGGAACATAAGGTGGCTCTGGGGCAACCGCAGTTGCCAAATAACTATTGAACAAGCCACTGGTTATTATCAATACACCTTCACCACTGGTTTGCACATTGACATTAAACGCTGATATTTTTGTTTCATATCCCACAGGATACACTGCAATGTTGCCACTTCCTGCCCATGCTCCATAAGCCACTGTAGTTGTTCCCAAGGGCATGTTGCCAGGATACACCACAGCATTGCCCAAGCCATTTGCCCCAAGAATAATATTGCCAGTTGTATCGTAAATGTTTAAGCCATAGTTGCCAGTGTCTGTTCCCGGGGCATTGTCGCTCAAATACCCCATGCGTATTCTTTCGCGATTTTGACCATCCCTTACAGTTAATCTTTGTTGGGTTCCTTCTATGGCAAAATAGTTGGCACTGGGAGTTGTGTTGGCACTGATATAAATGTTGGCAGTGCTGATACTACCGCTTTCTATACTAGCTGCACTTATTTTTCCCAAGAAAGTCAAAGTTGGTGGATTAGCAACGGTATTAATGCTAAATGCTGCCACGTTGCCATTTGCGCCTGCCTTGCTTACAAAGAAGTTGTCGGCATTTATCACAATGTTGGCAATGTTGCCGTTGTTTATACTGGTAATACCACTGATATAACCATTGCTGTCAAGTTTCACACTCCATTGATTATTAAGTCCGTTGACACTTGTGCTCAAGGTAGTAACACTGCCACTTACACTGCCTAGTGTAGTGCTCACTGTGGTAATACTTTGTGCAAGCACGCTGCTGTTACTGGCAATGGCTTGATTCAGTGTGCTTACTGCTGCATCAGTATATCCCAAAACATATGCATTGGTACTTGAGATTTGCTGAGCCAACACACTGCTGTTGCTGATGATAGCTTGATTGAGTTGGTTTACACTGGCTGTCAAGCTATTGCCCAAGCTGACATTCACTGAGTTGATTTGCTGAGCCAACACACTGCTGTTGCTGATGATAGCTTGATTGAGTTGGTTTACACTGGCTGTCAAGCTATTGCCCAAGCTGACATTCACTGAGTTGATTTGCTGAGCCAACACACTGCTGTTGCTGATGATAGCTTGATTGAGTTGACTTACGCTGGCTGTAATGGAGTTGCCAAGGGTGACATTTACCACACTAATTTGTTGGGCTAGTGCTGCACTGTTGCTGACAATGGTTTGATTAAGCTGTATGACGCTGGCGGTTAGGCTGTTGATAACTGTGGTATTAGTGGCATTGACTTTGTTGTTCAAGCTTACGCTTATTGAAGTTAAATCAGCACGCACATTGGCCAAGAAATTGGCCACTGTTGTTTTGCGTGAAAGTCCGCCAGAGCTGATGATCATTAAATCAGGATCAGTTATAATACTTAAACTGGGAAGATTGGGAATCGTGATATTGGCCATGAAATCTCTACTGCCGGATGCGTTGTTGCAGTGTATTTATTTCGTCCATGATATTGATATCTCTTGTCACAGACTGTATGCTGGTGATTATGGAATATCAAGCAGAAATCTACACCAAAAAAACATGCAAACACTGCAACTTGGCCAAGAAACTTTTGGCCCAACACAATATCAGCTATCAAGAATACATTATTGGCGGTGATCCTCACCTGCTGACTGAAAATCAGCAGGTGACAACTAGAGAAAGTCTTCTAGAACGTTGCCCTGATGCCCAAACTGTTCCACAAATTTGGTTGGACGGGCAACATATTGGCGGTGCCGAAGAACTAGAACAGTATTTTGCTGGCGTGGACCGTCAGGAAAATCACCAGTAAATAATAAAAAAGGAAACGCATATGCCACTTAATCCACCTTCGTTCAAAGGGCAGGATGTTTACCATAGCCCTGATACTTGGGTAAATCAAGTGCCTGTTGCTTTGTGGCAAATTCCACAAAGCAACAATGTAGGAACTGATCAACTCACTCAAGCTTTATTTCAAGGCTGCCATATTGATGGCGATGGAACACCTGAAAGCCTTGTTGCAGCTCAACAATATCAAAAAGAACTTGTGAGCAAAGGACTTATCAGCCAACAAGAAGTTGATCAAGCTGCAAATGTTCAACAAGGTCTTGGTGCAAGTGATACCAAGCCGCCTCCTAATACGCCAACTTTTGGTAATGACACAAATGGCGTAGAAAACTCAACTAGTTTCCCTGGAACTTTACAGTTAAGTCGTAGGTTTACTTTGGGACAACTTACACTTAAACCATTTGTGGATTTTCAACATCAAACACGAGATTTTGGTGGACTAACACAAGGGCAAATAGTTGCTAACTTGAAACTTTTAGCTATAAATGTCCTAGACATTGTTATTGATAAATTTCCCGACATGCGGGTCACAAATACATTTAGGGACAACGATCCTCCACGATACTATGCAGCTAATCAACATGCAAAAGGACAGGCTGCGGACTTGGTGTTTAGTAAAACAGATAAGCGACAGTATTTTACCATAACTCAGTGGATTAAGGAAAACACGCCGTTTGATCAACTTATTTTGGAATGGAGAACTGGAGGCGGCCGTGCAAGCCCCAGCCATTGGATTCATGTAAGTTATGCCGGCACTAATAATCGTCCAAGAACTAATCGTGAATGTGTTATGACCATGGTAAATGATGTGAGATGTCAGCCCAACAACGGATTTGGATTGGTAGATTTAAGTGCAAACTTTTTATAAAGGAAAACAAAATGTTAATAACTGCACCAACTGACATTGGCTCAATAGTATCTATTAAACTACAAAGTGGAATTGAACTTATCGGCAAACTGCATGCACAAGATGCCACTTCAGTTACCATTGCCAAGCCTCTTGTAGTTGACTTGACCATGGATCCACAAACACAAAAAGTAGCTATTGGCATGGCACCGGGTTTTATTTTAGGGGCCGATTGGGAACAAAACGTCACTTTAAATCGCGACCACATTACCACGCTTGTTAAATCCGCTCAAGCCATGCAAGACAACTACACACAAAGCACCAGCACCATTGCTTTGCCACGTAGGTCGGGTATTATACAGTGACTTTAACTTTCCCAGGCATACGCACATTTTTGCGCAGTTGGTGCAGTCAGCAACCACAAACTGCTTTTGTGGTTCTTGGACTGCCAAGTGACTGTGCAACAAGCCATAGGCCCGGGGCACGCATGGCTCCTGCTGCTATACGCGAGGCCAGTTTGCACCTAACTGATGGTGTTTGCGATGACTGGCCAGTTAACGTTACTAATAATATAACTGACTTGGGCGATGCCAATCTTAGCATGGGAAACTTGGCAGTAACATTAACTGAAATACAGCAGATAATTGCCCAACTGCATGCAGCTGAACATCATGTAGTTGCCATGGGCGGTGACCACAGTGTGACTTTGGGTATTTTACGCGGCATGCATCATCGTTATCCCCGTATGGCATGTGTGCATTTGGACGCACATTGCGATACTTGGCAACGTCATGGCAGTCAGCCTCAGGGACATGGCACTTGGTTGCGTAATGCCATTGAGGAAGGACTAGTAGATCCTGAAAAAACAGTGAGTATTGGCGTAAGAAGTCCTGCAGACAATCCCACTAGATTTTGGTTGAACACTCAAGGTGGCTTGACTATTTCAGCCAAATCAGCCATGCGAGCACAACCCTATGAGTTGTTCGCCAGCATTCGAGATCGCATTGGTGACACACCTTGCTATTTTACCTTGGACATTGATGTGCTTGATCCTGCACATGCGCCAGGAACAGGAACTCCCGAGATAGGGGGATTGACCAGCATGTGGGTTGACGAGTTTATCGACTGTTTACATGCAGTAAATCTTGTTGGCATGGATTGTGTGGAAGTTGCTCCGGCATATGATCACAGCGATATCACCAGCTTGGCAGCCGCAACATTCATGTGGCGATATTTGAGCATGCAGATACAAAAAAATCTGCAAACACCTGTGGACTAACTGGATATTTTTCTGCCCTGGGCATCAATATAACCTCGGGCACCTGTGCGATTGTGCAAGATAAACTCACTTTGTCCTGCACGATCAGTTATCCAAATAATATCAGCAATGGGGATTTCAGCTTTGACTACTTTAGCTAGTTGATCATCTCTTTTGCTGACAAGTTCTTGGTAATATTGTTGATCTTCACGAAACTGTTGTGATAAATCGTCGCCATCAGTTAGCATTTCGCCATCACGATCATATATTTCATAATAAAACTCATCCAAACTGCTATCATTTGTAGCGGTGGCAGTGCGCTGATAAGTTTTGCCCAGCCATTTAACACGCCCGGTTTTTGTGTAAGTAGCCAGTGCTTGTTGAATGTCTTGATCACTTATGGGTTTTATTTTCATCAATCTAGGATCAATACCAGAAAACCAAGCTGCTATGCGTGGATCACTTGTCCAACTCAAAGTAGTCCTAGTAGGAGCAGGGTGTTTTACATGTGCTTGCGCGCGATATAATGTAATCGTGTCGCCAAACTTGGCTTGCAATGCCAGGCGAACTGGTGCAAATGCCTGTTGGAGAGTCTGGCGTATTTTCAAACTTTGACTGCTGGGGGTTTCACTCCAAGCATCCTCAAGTTCACGGCTATACATGACTCCGCCCCACACCCCTGTGTCCCGGGCAGTTCTTGGTACCCCTACAAATCTGTCAATAGCTTGACCTGCAGGAGTATCGTCAATAGCTTGATCAGCTTGGCTAACGACATCACTTATGCCCAGTTTATCTACACTTATATCGACAAATGATTCGTGTAAAACTTTACGTGATAGTTGAGAGATTTTCATAACGACACCTGCTGTAATATGTGTATTTACTTGCGTAGGGTTACAAGTAGCTTGACTTGCTGACAACCTTTATTATACTGTGTATCAAGCTGTGAATATCACAGCTTGGCTTGCTCTCCTGCAAGTCTCACACAGACACACAGAAAGGTTATAAAAATGGAAAACAACGCTTATAAAATTCGCTTTGATTTACTGGCAATGGCCAAGGACATTCTCATGGAAGAGTGGAATCGCAAGTGTTTGTCAAATGAACAGGAATATTTCCAAAAAGTGGAAATACAGCGAGGGATGCAAACCAGCACGGTGGTACCTTATCCTGAACAGCCAGTTTCTCCTACTAGTCGTGATATTATTAGTCTAGCAGGCGAACTAAATGACTTTGTAAGTCGCAAGCAATAACAGGGAAATGAATGGAATATAACTCAGTTGCGCCAGCACAACTTGCTGTAACGCAAGAACAACTAGATCAAGGACTTAGAACTTATCTTTTGGGCATTTACAACAAAATGACCCTGGCTCTTGTGGTTACTGGCGCTGTGGCATACTGGGCTAGTTCAGCACTCTTGCCCTTGATGCAATCACCACTTTGGATTGTCATGGCATTACTGCCTTTGGCATTTATCTTGGTGTTGAGTTTTGGCATTAATCGTCTCAGTGTGCCCATGGCAACAGCGGTATTTTACCTATTTGCTGCGGTCATGGGCGTGAGTTTGAGCACAATATTTGTGCTTTACACCACGGCTAGTATTGCACAGGTGTTTTTTATCTCAGCAGCAACATTTGCCTCCGCTAGCATATATGGTTATACAACCAAACGTGATTTAACAAGCATGGGTGGGTTTTTGATCATGGGTGCGGCGGGTATTTTGATTGCTGGCATTGCGAACATTTGGTTGCAAAGCAGCATGATGAGCTTTGTGATCAGTTTCATTGCAGTTTTGGTGTTCACAGGCCTTACGGCTTATGACACACAAAAACTACGTGAGGAATATCTCAGCCAAGGTGAAGTGTATGGGTTTGATAGTGCTGCCAAAAGCAGTATTTTTGGAGCTCTTGAGTTATACTTAGATTTCATCAACATCTTTGCTCACTTAATGAACCTACTAGGTGAACGAAAATAAACTCCTCCAGGAAACTGGTAATCCCCAACCTAGGGTCTTGCAAGACTCTAGGTTTTTTTGTATAGTCCAAGAGTCATGTCAGAAAATATCAAAAAGCTCACATCTTATCAACACGTGCGACTACGTATGTTTTCCAATCACTTTCCCAAATTGTGATAAGCTCATATCCTAGGCTCTTGAGATCATTTATTTTATTCATAGTGTCATGATATAGTTGCTGAAAGGTTTTTTTATTAATGTGATTTATATGTTCTCCTAAATATACTTGTGGGTTTCCATGCCAAAAGTCTCCAAAAAACTCATAAACTATATTTGTAGTAGGATCGTAAGCATCAACTTTGTAATATTTTCCAGATTTTGTCTGTAATGTCTTTTGCCTGTATTCAATAGGAATATTTAAGCTATCTAACCATTTTGTTTCCATTTTTGAAATATTTTTCGTGCATTTAGTACAGCCGGAACCATTTAGATGATTGTTTGGTGTTTGTCTAAATGCTCCGTGTATTTTACATGCAATAATAATCTTGGTATGAGCGTTGACGTAAATGCTTGCGCTGTAATCGTATTTTGTCCCATGAACGTTAGTTGCATCTTTAATGAAGTTGGAACTTGTTTTGGTATGATTGCCATAACAATATTTACAGCCCCCACTACCTTTTAGATGGCCATACGGCGATATCAAAAACTCACCGTGAAGATTACATTTTACTTTAATATGTTCATTTATTCCATTATAAACTACATTAGAATAATCATATCTATTGCCGTACTTATAAACAGCTTTTTCTATAAAAGTTTTTTGGTCTTGATTGTATTTGTATTGAAGTTTACAGAGTTGGCAACCAATCCCGTTTAAGTGGCTGTATGGATTAATTTTAAAAGAACCATGTTTAGGACAGGTAATTGTTACTTTATGCCGTGCACTAATAAATTTTGTATTAGTATATTGATATTTGTCTTTATGAACATCCTTGCACAGCAATATGTATTGCTCTGGAGTAAAGGTGCGGGTAAGTCGTTTACATTCAGGGCATCCAGAACCATGCAAATGATCTCTAGGATTTTTTATAAAAATGCCGTGTTCGGGACAAATGATTTTTATTTTAGTCATGATATTTTTATAAACCGTTAGTTCATAACTATATCTTCCTTTATGAATAGATTGTGCTTTTATTATGAATGTTTCAGTGTCTAACTTTTGTATTTTTTTGCTGTTACCAAACAAATCAGGCAAGATTGTATCATGGTAAATACTCATTGAGCTGTAACTCCTTAACAGTTATAGAGCCGGTAGATGCTGCGAACATCGTGATCGGCATTTTTTATTTATTCCTGTTGATTATTTTTACAAAACGTGTAAAATAACTCAGTAAAGGGCTCCTTTTATGATCAAAGATGAAATAAAACGACTTACTTCTTATCAACATGTGCGTCTCCGAGTTCCAATGTATTTTGGCTCAACTAGTCCGCACACTCAACCTGTTATCAACTATTCAGCAGATCACCCGTGTATAAAAGACTACACATGGGTACCAGCAGTGTTCAGCACCCTTAGAGAAATTTGGGAGAATGCCTTGGATGAAGTAGTTGCACACGGGCACGGCAGTCGAATTGACATCGTTTATGATCCTCAACAACTGACGTTTTCCGTGAGTGATGATGGACGAGGCATTCCCATTGATTGGGATCCTGAACACCAATGTCACAAAGCCACACTGGCACTAAGTGAACTTATGAGTGGGCGTAACTTTGATGAACGCACCAACACCGCGGGCATGAATGGCATTGGCGCAAGTGGAGTGAACTTTTGCAGTGAATGGTTTCGAATTGACATCACACGTGATGGTCAGAGATTTCAACAAAACTTTAGTGAGGGCAACGAAATATTTGGTGATGCCTTGCAAATAAGTGATCCCAAAATAACTCGCAAGCAAGGTCGCACAGGCACTAGTGTTAGTTGGAAACTCAGCAAGCGTGTGTTTGCTTGCTGTGAACTGCCCTTGGAGTTTGTGGCCAATCGCGTAGTGGAACTAGCCGCCGCCAACCCTGGTGTGAAGTTCAGCTTCAACGGCGATGCTGTGAAAGTTAAAAATGTCGAGCGGGGGTTGTTTGGCAATCGCGAAACATTCAGCATTCTAGCTGAAACAGAATCTGCAGGTTTTCGCAGTCAGTTTGTGATTGTTCCCAACTTCACTACGCAGGGCGATCATGCACACAGCATGGTCAACAACATACCAGTGTTTAATGGTGGCAGTCACATCGACAGTTTTCGCAAGCATTTTGTGGGCAATTTACTTCAAGCTCTGGCAAAAGAAAGCCGCCGTAGAGGTTTGGTTCCCAACAGAAGTGATATTTTAGAAGGACTTTTGATCTACAACATTACTAAAATGAATAGGCCGGACTTTGACAGTCAAAGCAAAACACGCCTGATTAATGAAGAAGTAGATGCTTGGATTCGTGCTGCCTGTGAAGATGAAAAAACTTGGAAAAAAATCATTCGTGACAACAGCGCATGGATTGATAGCATTTATGCTCGCTGCGCAGCTAGAACACAGAAAAAAGACGATGCAGATGTTGCCAAACTAGCAAGAAAAGTGCTGCGTACCAAAGTGCCCAAACTTATGGATGCAACTGGCAAAGATCGCACCAAATGTATTTTGATGCTAACGGAAGGCGACTCGGCTGTTAGTTCTGTAGCTGCTGTGAGAAATCCCGAAATACATGGCGGCTTGCCTTTGCGTGGCAAGATTCTCAACGTGCGAGGAGAAAGCAACAAAACAGTGTTGGACAATGCCATTTTGCAAGATATCATGAGCAGCATTGGACTAACACTAGGACAACAGCCACGTCGTGAAGACTTACGGTATGGACAAGTGTGGATCACTTGCGATGCCGACACTGACGGTGCTAACATCATGGCGCTGCTGGTAAACTTTTTCCATGTGTATTGGCCATCACTGTTTGATCCACAAAAGCCGGCATTTTTCCAAGTATTCAGCACGCCGTTTATTATTCAAGAAGACAAGAAGAAAACCCGGCACTATTGGTATAGCGATGATTGGTTGAACTATCAAGCACACGATTGGCAGGGTTGTCCCAAACCCACAAGAGCCAAGGGACTGGGCAGCTTGGAAGAACAAGATTGGAAAAACTCATTGGAAATCCCTCGTTTAATACCATTATTAGATGATGTAAAACTAGCAGAACTTCTAGACTTGCTTTTTAATGATAAAAAAGCCGATCAACGCAAAGCTTGGATGAGTATTTAAAATGAGCACAACTACAACTAGTGATTTTATCAATATCAGTAGCAGAGAATATGCTATCTACACAGCACAAAACCGTGCCATTCCCAGTGTATGTGACGGCCTCAAAGATGGTCAACGCAAAGCATTATGGCTAATGCGAAATCGAACTGAGAAACTTAAAACAATTTCCCTTGCAGGGGCTATGATAGCTGAAAACATTTTCCATCATGGAGACACATCAGCAGCTGAAACAATCAGTCGCTTGGCTGCACCTTATCTCAACAATGTTCCCCTGCTAGAAGGCATTGGGGCATTTGGCACGCGAGTGGGTCCCGACAGTTGGGGCGCTCCTCGATACACTTATGTTAAACGCCATGCCGTTTCACAAGCCCTGCTTTACAGCGATTTAGATCTTGTTCCTCAAAAGCCCAACTATGATGCATCAGTGCTGGAACCTGTGAATTTTTTGCCTTTGATTCCACTTGTGCTGTTGAATGGTGTAAGTGGCATTGCTGTGGGATGGAGCACCGATATTTTGCCTCATAGTTTGGAATCCTTGATTGACACAGTTGTTGCAGCTATTGACCAAAAACCTCTGCCTGTTTTGGTGCCCAGCTATGATTATCTACAAGTAAACGTTCGCGATCTTGGTGGTGGTGGCTATGAGTTTAAAGGACAAGTGGAGATTGTCAGTGCAATTTTACTCAAAGTAACCGAGTTGCCCCCGGATCTCAGCTTGGAGAAGTTTCGTGCTAGACTAAATCAAATGGAAGACCAAGATCTCATACACAGTTACACTGATCGCAGCACAAAAACAATTAACATTGAGATTCGCATGAAGCGTGGCAGCATGGAATCTTGGACACCAGAACATGCTGTGAACTTTCTTAAACTGCGTAGCAAAAGTACACAGCGTTTGGTGGTCTTGGACTTCAATAACACCAGCATTCGTCAGTTTGCCAACGCAAGTGAACTTGTGCAGGCATTTGTGGAATGGCGTTTGACTTGGTACACCAAGAGATATCAAAAGCTTATTGAACACACACAACGAGAGTTAACTTGGTATCAAGCACTCAAGCTTTGTTACGATCAAAAACTGCCAGCATTTTTATCACAAGCTGCCAACAAGCAGGCTATTGTGGAACGAGTGCAAAAAATCACCAGCAAGTTGCCCATGGAACTGGATCAAATTGACCGTATCACACAACTGGCTAGCTATCGGTGGGCGCAAGATCAATACCAAGATAGCTTGGAAAAAATCTCCGAGCAGGAAAAACTGCTGGCACAATATCAAGCTCAATTAGCAAGTCCTGCTGCGTTGAGAAAGCAATATCGTCAAGAAGTCACAGCATTGAAGAAACTCAAACTTACTCATAAATAACGCATGTTGACTCAAGAACTTACTGCTGAACCTCCGCGCCGCGCTGCTGGTGTATTGATACACACTGCGGATACAACTAGATTTTTGTTTGTAAAACGCAGTGATTTTGTAAACTATCCGGGCACATGGAGTGTGCCCGGAGGATTTAGTGAACCTGGCGAAACTTCATGGCAAACTGCATCACGTGAGTGCCAGGAAGAAACCGGGCAAGACATTTCCACATGGCCCCATGTTAAAATATGGCAGCAGCATGTGAGCTGGCCCAAAGGTCAATACATGTTGTTGGCTTGTGCAGTGGATCGGGAGTTTACCTGTGATACCAACTGGGAAACAAGCGAGTTTCGTTGGTGTTCCCTAGATGAAATACCTCAACCTCAACATCCGGGCTTACAGGCAGCGTTGAGCAACGACCAAGCCGCAGAGATTTTGAAACAGTTTCTTGAGCAACATGAGAGTGTGCAAGAAAAACCTTGACACCTAGTAAAAGTTCGTGTATGTTCACCTTATGACATACATGCCCGAGCTTGTGAAAATCTCTGATGTTCAGGAACTTCTGCAAGGCAGCAACAGGGCTGTGATAGCAGTAAGTGGCGGGGCTGATAGCATGATGTTGCTGCATTGGTTTGCCCAGCATCGTGGCAAGTTTGCAACTGAGTTTTTGGTTGTGCATGTCAATCACAACATCAATGCCCAAAGCAACCAATGGGCACAGCATGTAGAGCGTGCTGCGGCAAACGGGGGGTTTACCTGCGTAGTTCAAACTCTTGACAAAAACCAACTGCACGGCAATCTCGAGCATGCTGCTCGACGTGCTAGATATCAAGCATTTTGTCAGCAAGATGTTGATTGTATTATCACAGCACATCATGCCAACGATCAAATTGAAAACTTCCTATTGCGGATTTTTCGTGGCAGCGGCATCAAGGGCCTCAAAGCCATGCCTGCCCAGACTAGTTGTTGGTTTGATCCACACAAACAAGTGGTGCGCCCGCTGCTGAATGTCACACGCGAACAAATCATGGACTATAATCGACATTATGATATTGCATGGTGTCATGATCCCAGCAATCAAGACACAACTTATGATCGCAACTACATTCGTGGAGTTATCTGGCCCACTGTTCTGCAAAGATTTGACATTGCAGATGTCAACACTTTACGTAGTATTAACCATCTTGGTGAAGCATGGGACCTAGTCAACTGCCTGGCCGATCAAGATTTACAAATTGTGTCTATTGATGCTGTAACTTGGAGTTGGCCCCGTGTTCGTAACTTGGGATATTTGAGGATTAAAAACTTACTTTTGAGAATCCTGGATAAAACCAATCAATATGGCTACAGTGTGGGTCATATTGAAAGCTTTGCTAGAGGATTAATGGCTGCTACTAGTGACAGCCGCACTGAGTTGAGTTTGAAAACTTTGACTATTCAAAAACATGGACACAAGATCAATTTATGTGGTGAAAAACTAGACACCTTGGTGATAAAAACATAAACTTGTGGTTATGCAAACACCAAAAGTATTCACAGTTATTCCTAGCACAGGCAGATCTACACTTGCACATGCAGTTGCAAGTGTCAAACAACAAACATACCACACTGAGTGTGTTGTGGTAGTTGATGGGCCGCAAGCCGAACCAGCTGTGCGTGAACAACTAAAAGGCATTGATGGTATAACTGTGTTTACACTGCCTTGGCCTACTGGTGGTAGCGGACGAAATGGCCAGTTCGTATATGCATCGGCTGGCATGTGGATTCCTGCAGACTATATTTGCTACTTGGACGAAGACAACTGGTTTGAACCACAACATGTGCAAGATTGCATGACAGTAATTGGTCGTGGAGTCAAATGGTGTTACAGCCTGAGGCAAATTGCCAGCCCCGGCGGAGAAGTTCTAGGTCCTGATGACTGTGAAAGTCTGGGACGCTGGCCAATTTATTTCAGCACCAGTCAGCAACAACATCACATGGTGGACACCAGCTGCTATTGTGTGCCACGTGATGTTGCCCAACAAGCTTCAGCCTCTTGGGTGCAACTGTGGGGTGAAGATCGCAAGTTTTATCAAGCTGTGAGTAAAGACTGGCGCAGCTTTGCTTGCACTGGGTTCCACACTGTGAACTACCGACTGGGTGGAAATGCCCAAAGCGTAACTTGGGATTTTTTCCAAAATGGAAATAAACTTCAACAGGAAAAATATCCTCATGGCCAACCTTGGCGAAAATCCCGTACCTTGTGACGGTACATTAGTTGCTGTTCCGGACCTGTGGTATAACCGGTACTTTTGGGGGTTTATTTTCACCTGGTTGCAGCAACATTCTGGCCCTCAATGTCTTTCCGACCACGCATTTTTAGCCAGCTTGAGCTACGATCAGCGTGCATGGATGACAGCGAACATACATCACGGATATATGTTTGATAAAAGAACCGCATGCTTGTGGTTCCAAGATTCCCGAGAAGCTATGTTGTTCAGATTGACATTTTGCTGATTGACATGCAGCTGGATCATGCTATCATGAGGACATGATAAAGCAAGTCCACGATCTCCGCCGACGTGATCAGCGTATTTTGAATATCCTACGCGTCATGGCCCAAGATGTAGCCCCAGTTCGTGGCGCAAAACTAGCCAGTGCTTTAGTTCATAGGAATGACATTGTGAGCTTTGGTATAAATCAGTTTCGCAGTCATCCCCTGCAAGCCAAGTATGGTAAAAATCAGGATGCTATTTTTCTGCATAGTGAAATTGATGCCATTCGCAATGCGTTGAATCACACCACGGCGGAGTTTTTGCAGCGGTGCTCGTTGTTTGTTTATCGAGTCAAGCGCAGCGGTGGTGGTCCACGATCGCATTGGTGCAGTGGCACAGCTCATCCCTGTGAAGGTTGCACGCGAGCGGTTGCCGCATTTGGCATCAAGCGCGTGGTTAATAGCACAAACAACGCAGGGGAAGTGGAAGTGTGGCAGCATGAAAATTTGTGATCAAAAGGACATTTGGGGCCCTTGCGGTGCATGCGGGGCAAAAGTGGCTGTTATCAGCCATGGTTTCACTCTAGGCAAGCCCGCCCGCGGCGAGCCGATAATCCACGAATATTCTGCGGCGCTTTATCACAACCGTGCGCTGGGCGTTAATCTGTGTGATGCAGCGTGTGCGGTGAAGTTCCAGAATAAACTGCTTGACAACACTGTGAGCAGCTAGTAAAAGTAACTTACCAAAAACAACAAGGATACAGCCAAATGAACATCGAGAACCTGACCATTGCCCAAGCGCGGGAAATCGCGCGCATGTTCGGCGCCGTGACGCAAGCCGCACCCGCACCGCACCCAATGGTGGGTAAATACGTGATCCTGCGGTGTTACAGCGCTGGCGTTCATGCCGGGGTGCTGGTGTCGCAAACCGGCGATCAGGCGGTGTTGCGGGACAGTCGGCGTTTGTGGTCATGGACGGCAAATGCGGGCGTTGCGCTGTCTGGGCTGGCGGTGCATGGGCTCAAAAGTGGCAAGATCGACGTTGTGTTGCCAGAAATTGCGCTGACTGGGG
>TARA_R110000868_G_scaffold87632_2_pt1 | contig 21466 bp, 24 predicted proteins | sample TARA_R110000868 | Tara Oceans TARA_R110000868 (sample SAMEA4397489) | marine metagenome | biome: Polar Biome; feature: [SRF] surface water layer (ENVO:00010504); material: water (ENVO:00002006), including particulate matter (ENVO:01000060) such as... | depth 5 m | reverse complement strand
CAGGAACTGGAACATGTTGATAAAGTCCAGATACAGGCTGAGCGCACTCAGTACCACGGTCTTGCCGACCATGTCGGTTCCCGCAACATAAGCATACATGCTCTTGATCCGCTGCGTATCGTAAGCGGTGAGGCCAGCAAAGACGAGCACGCCAATCGCGCTGATCACAAGCTGCATCATCGACGATTGCAGGAAAATGTTGATCACCATCGCGACCAGCAGACCGACAACGCCCATGATCAGGAAGCTGCCCCAGGCAGACAGGTCTTTCTTGGTCGTATAACCATAGAGACTCAGGCCAAGGAAAGCGGCTGCGGTGGCGAAGAATGTCTGCGCGATCGACGCACCGGTATAGACCAGGAAGATGGTCGACATCGACATCCCCATCAGCGCCGCGAAGCCCCAGAACATCGCCTGCAGGGTGAAGGTGGAGAATTTATTCTGCCCGTAGCTCATCGCGAACACGATCGCGAGTGGCGACAGCATGATCAGCCATTTCAGCGGGCCGCCGCCGAACATGATGTCCTGCGCGAGACCGGAGCTGGCAAACAGCATCGCGACAACGCCGGTCAGCAACACGCCGCTCGCCATGTAATTATATACTTTGAGCATGTAGGTCCGCAGGCCCGCGTCAAACGCTACCTGCGTCTGTGCTGCGGCGCCAACAGGGGGCTGCCCGAAGGTTGTTCTTGGATCTTGCCAAGCCATAATATCCATACTCCTCAAATTAGCGAACCGACAAACCGGCTCTCTAGACTCCAATATCGGCCAATAGCAGCAGTTTTTCAAGGGAAACCGCTCTGGCTTTCTTAAATAATAGCATTGGTTTCCATAGATAGAATCTATCGGGAGGCTGAATTTATACGCCATTCATACGTTTGGATTTCAGAAACAGCGACAGACCGGACATTTTTATCAAATTGGCTCGCCCTGGCTGGCCTCCAGCAATTTACGGATGGTCGTCGCCGCTTCGGTCACTTCGGCCCAGGTCTGGTCGAAATCTTCGACTTCGCCGTAAAAGGGGTCGGCAACATCCTCCCCCGCCCTGCCCGCGACATGGTCAAATAACAGCGACAGTTTCGCAACTGCCTTCATCGGGCGCATCGTCGTCAGGTCGCGCAGATTCTGGTTGTCGAGCGCGATGATATGATCGAAATCGTGAAAATCCGATCCGGTCACCTGCCGCGCCCGCAAATGCCCGATATCCAGACCGTTGCGCGCTGCAGTTGCCTGCGCGCGCTCGTCCGGCGGCTGTCCGACATGCCAGTCGCCGGTGCCGGCAGAATCAATGATGACGGTCAATTCAGAAGCAGCGCATTCCCGCCGCAAGGCGGCTTCGGCCAGCGGAGAACGGCAAATATTGCCCAGACAAACGAACAGCACCGACTGGCTCATGACTCTACTCTACAGCTTGCTGAACAGGCTGATCGGATCAGCGGCCGCCGACAAACACGCCGCAGGCCAGTCGCCCGCCGCTTTCGCCGGATGGATCGGTCTTCAGATCATCGGCACCTTCGTGCACCACGAAAGCCGCCCCGTCGGCGTCAAGCAGGGCATTGTCTCCGTCGCTGAGCCTGGCACCGGAAATCGTCGCCTCCAGCGAACCGGTGCCGTCTGCGCCGATATCGAGATTGAAGAAATCGCCGGCATGGGCGCCTTGCGGATTGTCAAATCCATGCTGCTTTGCAGCCGGGTTCCAGTGGCCGCCAGCAGATTTGAAATCGGGGCCTTCGCATTTTCCGGTCTCGTGAATATGCACGCCATGCGCACCAGGCGACATGCCCGTTGCCTTGATATTGACGAGCAGGCCATCATCGCCCTGCGCGACAATCACTTCGCCATATTGCGTCTGATCCGCCCCGAGCAGCTCGGCGCGCGCAACATTGCCGCTTACTTCGCCGGGAGAGATTCCGTCCGGACTGCACCCGGCCGCCAGGAGTGACAACAGGGCTAAGCCCGATAGAGTGAGATGATGCTGACGCACAAAGCTTCTCCTTGATTTCCTTGCTATTGATTGCATGATAGCAGCCGAACCACTCGCTTGGAACCTTTTGTTCCGGTCCATTTCTTTTGATATCCCGCAGGAACCCGATTGCCGTCCATGCTCTACCTTGTCGCCCTGGGTTCAAACCAGCGTCACCGGCGCCTTGGCTGGCCGAACGCCATCATTGCGGCGGCATGGCAGCGGCTGGCCGGGGAAGACCTGATCATCACCGGCACATCCCGCGTGGTTGGATCGCGCCCGGTTGGGCCATCCCAGCGCAGCTATGCCAACGCCGTCGCGGTCATCGAAACGAACTTGCCACCCCCTGCCCTGCTGGCCAGACTCAAGCGCATCGAATCAGAATTTGGTCGCCGCAAAGGCCAGGCCTGGTCGCGCCGGGTGCTCGATCTCGATATCATATTGTGGAGCGGCGGTGCCTTTGTCAGCGGCGATCCTGACCTCACCATCCCGCATCCGCTGATGCGCGAACGCAGCTTTGTTCTGGGTCCGGCCGCAGAGATTGCGGGCGATTGGCGCGATCCGCTGACCGGACGGACGATCGCGCAATTGAACGCCCGCCACCGGCGACCCAAGAAACGTCCTTAAAAACCGCCAAAGCCGCTTGACCATGAAACAAACCGCCCCTAGGGAGGCGCTTCCCGGAGGCTTTGTGCACTGCACCAGCCGGTTGAGGGGCCCTTAGCTCAGTCGGTAGAGCAACTGACTTTTAATCAGTAGGTCGCTGGTTCGAACCCAGCAGGGCTCACCATAATACGTTGATAATAAAGATTTTTCTAAAAATCCGAAATTCAGAGTTGCAATATTTGCAACCTGGGTAGCGTTTTGGGTAGCAAATGAGAAAACTTCAATTTTGCCAAACTGATGGATGAGAGATTCTTTAACGCTTGGAGGACAAAAATATCACAGGCAGACGTTGACGAACCTTCTCGCTCAAATATCGATCAATGATAAATGCTATAGATTGAGATGCTATCCGATTACGATTTCTCGTCGCGAGAAAATTCATCGACAGTTGCATCGAGGTCTTTTACAAGTTGATTAAGCTCACGATAAGCGCCCAGGCGCTCAAGCCCGTCAAGACGTTTATTGCGGGAGAGAAGGTCCATACGGCTTCGAATTGGTGTTGCCACAGTTTTCAATGTCGTTGGATCTGGATCGCTCATTAATGGATTGTATCACAATTCAAATCCGCATGCGGACAGGAGGATTATTCCTCAGTAAAGGACCACTTGAAATCTAAAGAATAGGATGGATTCGCGTAGTGGTTTTCTAAAGCAAAGAACGTACTCTGATGGAAAAACCTTGGATAAGGATGATCGGATCAATTCGAGCAGGCCTTACTGGGGGTGTGGGGTAGGAGGATCGAATTCTCTCGTCCCGACCAATTTTCCGCCATTTCTCAAAATGCTGGATTCTTATATCACTGCTGTAAGTGCAATCCGTCTAGCAGCAAGCCGAACCGCCATTGGCTCGGGCTTCCTGAATGGGAGGACAAGAAATGGTTCCGAACGAACAGAAAACGCAGCAATCTCCTTTGTTCGGACGCAAAACAACAGCGCATCCCTTGCAGTCATAAAAAAACTGGCAAGCATCGGTTGGCATAGTTTCGGTTTCGGCATGGCCACATTTTGGGCATGTTATCATTGAACGCAATTCCATCAGCGAATTCCCAACAGGCGCAAAATGTCACCCTCAAAGCTCGGTAAAATATAGGCAAGAAGGACGATAAAAGCGGAAAGGCCAAACATGAGGATCGCTCGTTTTCCGGGTCTTCTTCCACCCCAGAACGATGCGATGACTCCCGGCGTGATGAACAACAGCGCTCCAATCAGGAAATATTCCGTTTTGTCAGCAAATAATATCAGATTGCCAATCACTGCAGAGCCGACGCCTATTTTGAACAATATGATTGGCAACACACAGCAGGATGCACCAATCAGACCAGCTATTGCACTGGCCAGTCCGCCGCCGGCAGCCAGTTTCTCTCCCGTCCCCGGCTGTACCTGTTGCTCTGTTATCTCGCTCATGAACCGGTTATACGCCCTGTAGTAACTACAGGATCAAGAGGTTTTATCATGCAGTCTATGAAGCGCGGAAAATTGGCCCAATCAACCGGATGCAATTTGGAGACCATACGCTATTACGAGAAGATCGCTCTGATGCACGAACCTGATCGAACCGAAAGCGGCCATCGCGTATATTCCTTGGACGATCAAAGACGGTTGAAGTTCATATTGCGCAGCCGGGAACTGGGTTTTTCAATCGAGCAATTGCGCGGACTGCTTAACCTTGTGGAGTCTGATGACTATACTTGCGGCGAAGTATTGGATGTAACAACGCAGCGTATTGCGGACATCAAGAGTAAAATATCAGACCTCAAGAAACTTGAACGAACCTTATCGGACATGTCCTCGCGATGCGCAGGAGGAGAGGTTCCTGATTGCCCCGTCATCAATTCGCTGTTTGATGAGCAATCGCTGAAGTGAGTGGAAACTAATTTCGGGGAGCAAAAAAGAACCGATTCAACTACCAGCTTTCATTGGCTTTGCTCTCATGAAAGCTATCAACCACTAAGCAGGCCTTTCATTATTGATCATTTTACTCAATTTGGAATTAAAAAACCTCTCGCTCCACAGCTTCAAGGATTCTGCTTCTGCGGGGCGCAGAAACCGCCTGACATCCTCAGCGGCCACTTCCCAATCAATTGACTGAATTTTATTGATCATGGCTTTTTCAAGCCATTTCGAGTTGACCGTAAGTTCATCCTCCTCAGCCCATGGACCAAATTGAACCAAAGCTGCTTCAAGATGTGGCAAGTTTGGAAAAACGCTTTTCGTTACATACCAGGAAAAGTCGAACCAATCGCGGCCTTTTAAATGTTCACGGCACAGTAGCGCATGGATTTTCAGCGCGAAATTGGATGCCATGTCTTGATGACGCACTTCGTAGTCGACCGGAAAGTCTAGAAAACTATATTCATCTTGGGAGCCAGCAGGAGGCTCTACATCAATTTCGAGTTTAATCTTCAACTTGCGGCGCGGGTCGCTATTGGGAAATGACAAATCCAGTTGATTTGCAATGGAATTGTCCTTGATCACAGCTCGGCGAATGCGCTTTTCCATCTGTTCTTTTGAAACCGTCTCTGGTTTGAGACCATATTCTTCGAAAGTTTCAGTCAGGATTTTCAGAAATGGAGACCAATCAAAATCTGCGTCGGGTTTGAGTAGCATAAAGTCCAGGTCTTCTGAAAACCTCGGAAGTTTATGGAGGATTCGCAGACTTGTGCCCCCTTGGAAAACCGCGACGTCAAAAAACTTTGCCCGCCAAAGCCCATAAAGTGCGATTTCCTGAATGATCTCCTTCGTCGCATTCTCCTCCTCAATATCGTTGGCAGGTTTGTAGCTGGCCAACCGGGTTCGAATAATATCATTCATTTCAACAAACCTTCGTCTTTTTTAATATTTTTCTGTGCTTTCAGAGCGACCACATGCTGCTCAAGATGATTTAGAAATTCCAGAACCGCTTTGTGCTTGTAAACACGCCTCAAGGCATGAAAATCCTTCCGGGGCGTTCTCAGCAGATACTCTGGATCAATACGCATTCCGCTACTGATCCACCCCATTCCTTGCCATTTGTGTTTTTTGAGAGCGATCAGATCGAATAGGGCGCGCAGCGGCTTTGCCACTAGCACGGTTTGATTACTGATGGTCTGGCGTTCCACTCCTTCAAGAAATCCGGTTTTGTTTAGTGCGAGAGGGCGAAAAGCAAATTTTCCAAAAACAGTGTGGCTGATATCGATAGATTTGCGTCCTGGCGTCACGCTGACCGTCGCAAATACGGCTTCGGGAATCCATCCGTGAAAAGCGAGTGCGCTTTCCATTGATACATAGCTGCCCACCACTAATGCCTGTGCTAGACGGAATGGATGAACTGGGTATTTTCGGTGTCGATCCGCCAGAACATATTGACCGCGTTTGATTTTTACCAGATCCCCTGCTTGCATCGCGCGCTTTACCAAACCATAGCGACTGTTGTCGCTACCGCCCAAAATACGCGCTAGTTGCTTTTCGGTTAGAATTTGATCAGCATAATTAGCGTCAATTACACATTGAATCAGCCTATTCATATAATTCCCTATACTGTCATAAAGTGACAGTTATACGAATTTTCTGAAATTTTCAATAATGACACTTTATCCGAAGCTAATAAATAAGCAAGTGACGAGCATGGAGAGGTCTACAACTCTCTCTGCCGACGTCTGCTTAACTTACAAAAGTGAATAAAGGTAAGCGATCTCATTGATCAACCAATTTCCCCTTTTTCGAAAAATCCGGTAGCGGCGGGGGGCGCGATTTTTGTCAGTGGAATACAGACGGCCCTACTCATCATATTGTTGATAAAGTTCCTGCACGCTATGGCGCATTTCGACAGCCATTTATGAAATTCCCAGGATTTCCAGGGACTCTAAATAGAGTTTGTTCTACAAATGCTACTGGTAGAAAGGACACCCGCAGGGCAATATGCATGAGAAGACGTTAGGCTGGCTGCAACCGCCAACACTGGCCTTTTCGCCAAACCGACAGATCGTCGATTTTCAGGAACAAAAAGGTCAGTGCTCGCTGCGAGCGAACTCACGTCTGCGAAGCAGATAATATGCTGCGGGCACGACAAATAGCGAAAGCAAAGGCGCGCTCAGCATGCCGCCAACCATCGGAGCTGCAATCCGACGCATAATTTCCGACCCGGCGCCTTCGCCGATCAGGATAGGGAAAAGTCCCGCCAGAATCACCGCGACGGTCATCGCCTTTGGCCTTATCCGCAGCAACGCACCTTCGCGCACGGCCTGCATGACCTGCTCTGCGTCGGGCTTGTCGCCGCGCGCTTCCAGTGCCTGTTTCAGATAGATCAGCATCACCACGCCAAACTCTGCCGACACGCCCGCAAGCGCGATAAAACCAACCGCAGTTGCAATCGACTGGTTGAGGCCCATCCAATAGAGGAGCCATAGTCCGCCGGTGAATGCGAAGGGCAAGGTTGCCATGATCAGCAACGCTTCATCGAAACGGCGGAAAGTCAGATAGAGCAGAAAGAAGATGATCGCCAAAGTGGCAGGCACGACCACCATCAGCCGATTGGTTGCGCGCTGCAGATATTCGAATTGCCCGGTATAGGCCACGCTGACGCCGGGCGGCAGATCAACCTCCTTGCCAATAGCCGCTTGCAAGTCTGCGACCACCGATACGAGATCTCTCCCCCTGGTATCGACATATATCCAGGTTGATGGTCGGCCATTTTCACTGCGCAGCATCGGCGGCCCGGAACTGATGTCAATGTCGGCGACCGTGCCCAAGGTAATCTGCTGCAAGGATGGCGTGAGAACCGGAAGATTTCGCAGGTTTTCCAGGCTATCACGTATCTCCCGCGGATAGCGGACGCTTATCGGATAGCGGGCCAGCCCTTCGACGGTTTCGCCGATATTCTTGCCCCCGATCGCGCTCGATACGATCGACTGGACATCAGAAATATTGAGTCCGTAACGGGCGGCAGCGGCACGGTCGATATCAATGTCGATATAGCTCCCACCGGTCAGTCTTTCCGCCAGGGCCGAACTGACACCTTCAACCTTTTTGGCCGCGCCCTCGATTTTCTGGGCGACCTTGTCAATTGCATCGAGATTATCACCCGACACCTTGATCCCGATCGGGCTTTTGATCCCGGTCGAGAGCATTTCGATACGGTTGCGGATCGGCGGTATCCAGAAATTGGCCAGTCCGGGAACCCTGACGGCCTTGTCGAGCTCCTCGATCAGCTTGTCCGACGTCATGCCGGCGCGCCATTCCTCCTTCGGTTTGAAATGGATCGTTGTCTCGAACATGGTGAGCGGCGCAGGATCGGTCGCTGTATCGGCCCGACCAGCCTTGCCGAACACTGTTTCCACTTCGGGCACCGATTTTATCAGCCGATTGGTTTGCTGAAGCAGTTCGGAGGCTTTGGCCGGAGATATTCCCGGCAAGGCATTGGGCATGTATAGCAAATCGCCTTCGTCCATTTGCGGCATGAACTCGCCGCCAAGCTGGCTGATCGGCCAAGCGCTTGTTGCAAATATGAGCACCGCGATCACGAGTAATTTTTTCGGGCTTTTAAGTGACCAGTCGAGTGCTGGCCTGTAGATTTTCATGAGGAAACGGCTGATCGGATTTTTCTCTTCGGACGGTATTTTTCCGCGAATGAAATAGCCCATCAAAACCGGGATTAGGGTGATCGAGAGAATGGCAGCGCCGGCCATCGCGTAGGTTTTTGTGAATGCCAGCGGAGAGAATAATCGCCCTTCCTGACCTTCCAGAGTAAAAATCGGGAGGAATGAAAAGGTGATGATCAGCAGGCTGAGGAATAGCGCGGGGCCAACTTCAACCGCCGCGTCAACGATCAGCTGCCATCGCTTTTCGCCCGGCATCTCGGCATCCGGGTTGTCATTCTGCCATTTTTCAAGATGCTTGTGCGCGTTCTCGATCATGACAATGGCGGCATCGACCATCGCGCCAATGGCAATGGCAATTCCGCCAAGCGACATGATATTAGCATTAATCCCTTGAAAGCGCATCACCAGAAAAGCGATCAATATACCAAGCGGCAGGGTTAAAATTGCCACGAGTGCAGAGCGGGCGTGCCAAAGGAATAATGCGCAGACAATGGCAACGACAATGAACTCTTCGAGCAATTTCGTGGTGAGATTATCGACCGCCTTGTCGATCAGTTCGGATCGGTCGTAGGTCGTCACTATCTCGACGCCCGGTGGCAGGCTCTGCTTGAGCGTCGCGAGTTTCTCTTTGACGCCAGCAATCGTTTCGCGGGCGTTTTTGCCCGAACGCAAGATGATGACGCCGCCAGCCACTTCGCCTTCACCGTTCAGTTCCGCTATCCCGCGTCTGATTTCGGGACCGATCTGTATGCGCGCGATATCGCCCAGAGTGACCGGAACGCCACCGCGCGCCGTTTTTAGCGGGATGGCCCGGAAATCATCAAGATTTTCTAGATAGCCGTTGGCCCTCACGATATATTCGCGTTCTGCCATCTCCACGATGGAACCGCCGACCTCCATATTGGCGTTCTGAATGGCCTTGATGACGCTGTCCTGATCAATTCCCAGAGACACCATCCGGTCGGGGTCGAGCACAACCTGATATTGCTTGACCATGCCGCCGATGGACGCGACTTCGGCAACGCCGGGAATGGTCTGCAATTCATAGCGAAGAAACCAGTCCTGCAACGAGCGAAGCTGGGACAGGTCGTTGCGCCCTGTTCGGTCGACAAGGGCATATTCATAAATCCAGCCGACCCCGGTAGCATCTGGCCCTAGCGTCGGGACAACGCCGGCGGGCAGATCGGCCTGAACCTGATTAAGATATTCCAGAACCCGTGAACGCGCCCAATAGAGATCGGTGCTGTCATCGAACAGCACATAGACATAGCTGTCTCCATTGAATGAATAACCGCGCACCGCGCGTGATCCCGGAACCGACAGCATTGTCGTCGCGAGCGGATAGGTTACCTGATTTTCGACGATCTGCGGTGCTTGCCCGGGATAGGAGGTGCGGATGATGACCTGGACATCGGAAAGGTCCGGCAGGGCATCGACCGGCATGGTTCTGACCGCCCAGATACCCGAAGCCAGCAATGCTGCCATTATCAGCAGGACAAACATGCGTGCTTTTACGCTGAGGCGTATGACCTTATCGATCATTGGCTGGCCTCGGCGCGGCTAATACTGGTGATGGTTGATCCGGTTTTCATTTGCATGAAGCGGAAGGTCACGCGGTCGCCCTTTTTAAAGCCGCGCAATAAACCCGGTTTGGCGAGTTTGAAGTCCATCGTCATAGCCGGCCATTTGAGAGCAGGCACCGGTTCGTGCGACAAGGTGACCGCACCGCTTTTGATCGCTTCAATTCTGCCTGAGGTTTGATAGTCGGACATTTTTGTGGGCGCGCTTTTCTGATCACCATCAATCGGGCGCACTTTGATCCCCGATAGGCTTGCTTCTGAATCGACGAGGAATTGGCCAGAAACGATCACTTTTTCACCTGGTGACAGGCCAGCCAATATTTCCGTTTGCCCGCCGCCTTCGCGGCCAATTTTGACTTCTGCCGGCCGATAGCGACCATTGCCGCTTGCCAGCATTACCAAATTGCGAGCGCCGGTCGCGATAATCGCTTCGCTTGGAACAATGATAGCGGGACTGCCCGTATCACCCATATCAACAGTAGCGAACATGCCCGGACGAAGCCGGCCGCCTCTATTAGCCAGTTCGATCCTTCCCGTAAGCGTTCTGGTTTCAGTTTCAGCGGACGGAAGAATGGCGATGACTTTGCCCGCAAATTCCATATCGGGGAAGCTTTGAAGTTCAGCAACGGCGCGCTGTCCCACCCGAATTTCCGATGCTCTTGCTTCGGGAATGGCGACATTCAGCCACACTGTGTTCAGTCCATTAATTTGTGCCAGCGACTGGCCTTCAGCCAAGGTCATGCCTTGTCTTACGCTCAGGCTTTCAATCACCCCGCCAATGGGCGTTGAAACCGTGTAAACGCTTTGCTGTCTTCCGGTTCGCGCAACCCGGCGGATCAAATCGTCTGGCATGCCGAGCAGCCGCATTCTTTCCTTGGCCGAAGCGGCAAAACGATCATTGCCGCTTCGTGCTAACGCAAGATATTCCGCCTGTGCTCCGCCCCAGTCGGGCACCAATATGTCTGCCAATGGAGCTCCAGCGGGCACAATGTCGCTGGGAGCACGGCGATAGGTTCGCTGAACAAATCCGCCCGACCTGGCCTGAACAATGGCAATATCGCGTTCGTTAAACTCGATTGTTCCCGTTACACGGAGTTTGGATTCAATTTTTCCAACCAACGCCTCAGCGGTGCGGATACCCAGATTTTGCGCAATACCAGGAGCAATGGTGATCCCCGGTTCTCCTACATTCCCATCACTACCCTCATCCGCATATTTGGGAAGAAGCTGCATATCCATGAAAGGAGATTTGCCCGGCTTGTCAAATTTCTGCTGGGGAAACATCGGATCATAATAATAGAGTATCTCCCCTTCGCCCTGTGTAGCTGTGGTTTCGCTGCTTTCGCCAGCCCCGCCAGTGCCGAACCAATATCCGCCCCCGCCAGCGGCCAGAACCGCTACAAGAACAAGGGCACGCCATTTATTTTTTTGTATGGATGTCAGCGTCATGGCTGGGTCCTTTCATAAGTATATTTGATGCGAACCGTATCGCGAACCAACGTAGCTTCCCGGTCGAGCAGATCGATTTCAGCTTCGGCAAAGGCCACGGCTGCATTGAGCGCCGTGTCCAGATCAACGCGCCCGGCGCCATAGCTGACCTGCTCCAGTTCGGCTTGCTTTTTGGCCAATGGCAGAAGCGTGTTTTTGGAACGCTCCCAGCTTTCCCGATACGACCGATTTTCGGCGAGGTCGCGGGAGAGCTCAGCTTGCAATTGCCTTTCCAGGTCACTGGCCTCGAGGCGCGCTGCGCTGGCTTCCAATATTCTGGCGTCGATGAGCGGGTTTTGGCGCTTTTTTGCAAATAATGGCAGATCAATCGTGACGCCGACCGAGACATATTCGCCATATTCGGGTCGGCGATGCGCATAGGAAGCATTCACACTGAAGTCCGGACGCTTGTTCGCGCGCGCCAGTTCGACATCGGCTTCCGCCCGTTCCACCTTCGCATCCTGAATATCCAGAATGGGTAGCTCCTTGATCGTGCGGACAAGAACTTCCCGGTCGATGGTAAATTCAGGAAGAGTGCCTTCAATTTCGGGGTGGTCCACCCCGGTCCACCGCGCGAGCATTGCCCGGGCTTTTTCAATATCGGCGACACGCCGGGAACGCCGATCAGCAAGTTTCGCGATCAGCAATTCCGGCTCGAATGCCTCAGCCGGTCGGGTGATCCCCGATTCAAGGCGCGCGCCAACCGTTGCAGAAAGTTCGTTGAGGCTCTGCTGCAAAACTTCCAATATGTGGAGCCGCCGTTGGGCGTAATGGAGGTCGATCCAGGAAAGCGCAGAATAGAGCTGCGCATCCTGAACCAGCGCTTCCTTATTGGCTCTTGCCGCAGTTATGTCGGCCATCGCCTGACCGGCCCGGGCGCGTCTTTTTGCACCATTGGGAATATCCTGGCTGATACCGATCCTTTGCCTTGGGAATCCGTTGCGGCCCGGGCGAGGAGAAAACTCGAACGGGCCCGCAATTCTTCGATCCATTATGTCGACGCTGAGTTTCGGGTCGGGAAGTTGATCGGCGGCGATCGCAGCGCTCTGCGCCGCTTCAATGACGAGTGAACGGGCTTCAATTGCTGGCGTCGCTGTCTCTGCCAGTTCGACCGCTTCTGCGAATGTGAGTGGTTCGGCTTGAAGCGGAAAAACGGGGGCTTGCAACGCCAAGACAGGCAAAACTAGCAAAGGAAGTCGCGATTTGGCTCGGCGGGTTTGCTTTCTGTATTTCATCATGCCTCTTTCAATCATCCAAAAGTTTTTCCTCCCGGAGCTTTGCCTCAGCTATTATGCCCGACTAGTTTCCGTTTCGGTCATCAATATAAAAATAAGCGAAGCGGAACAGCTGATCAGCAAAAATCCGTTCAAAGATTCTATACCTGCCAGAAACCGCAAATGACCGGTTGGATAAATATCACCGAGGCCAAGGGATGTATAATTCACCAATGAAAAATAGAAAATTTCCATTGATGAGATAGCTGCCGGCTTAAAACTGCCAAGACCGGCACTGGATCCAGCTACAAATGCAATGGCGTAAAGGCCAGCCTCCGAAATATGGGCGATGGCTGCGGCATAAAGTCCAATCACCAGTTTACGGGTTTTACCCAAGCTTGTTGATTTGAGCCATTGATGCGTCCGGTGAATAACCTGAAAGTGGATAAATCCAGTTATGCCAAACATCGATAGACCAAGAAAAATTGTCCAGATCAATGGGAATGCCCTTCCATGCCGGTTTCTGCCTCGTTGTCACTCCGCCGTTCAGACAAATAATATTTCTCGAAAACGAAGAACCCGGCAATGCCAGCGAAAGAAATAGCAATGATCATGGGATCACTAGCTGCTTTCATGGTCAGGAATGCTCCAAGGACAATCAAATCCAGAATGATCGCGCTTATCAATATCCAGCCTTTTGCTTCGACATCTTCTTTGAGATGACGATACACACCCCAATGGATAACCATGTCCATGACCAGGTAAAATATAGCCCCCAAGGATGCTATTCGGCTCAGATCAAAAAACGCAGCCAATAGACCAGCTGCAATAACAGTGAAGACAAGCGTGTGCTTTTGCACGTCGCCGGGCATGCCAAAGTGGCGGTGCGGGATAAGGTTCATGTCTGTGAGCATCGCAAGCATGCGCGATACGGCAAAGACACTGGCAAGGAGACCCGATGCTGTTGCGATGATGGCAACTGCGACCGTGAACCACACTCCATAGTCGCCAAAAGCAGGCCGCGCCGCCTCTGCCAAAGCATAGTCTTTGGCGGCGGCAATTTCGCTAATGCTCAACGTCGATCCCACAGCGAGCGCCACGGTCATGTATACTAGCAAACAGATCCCTAATGAGATCACGATAGCGCGGCCAATGTTTTTCTTGGGGTCAACGACCTCGCCGCCGCTATTCGTAATTGTGGTGAATCCCTTGAACGCTAATATTGCCAGTGCAATACCGGCAATAAAGCCGGTCGGCGAAGTTGCTTCGCTTGGCGCCGATTGCGTAAACTCAAATGTGAAGCCGGCTGCCCAAAGAATGGTGAGAGAAAAAATCAATATTCCGCCGATTTTTAGAATCGCGGTGACCCCAGATATCGCACCGATAATCTTGTTACCGGCGATGTTGACGATAAATGCGAAGATGATCAGGCCTATTGCCAGTATCGGAACCAGCACGGAATCGCGGCTTACATTGAACAATTGGAGCGTATAGGTACCGAAAGTTCTCGCAACCAGGCTTTCGTTGATGATCATCGAAAAGGCCATCATCAAGGCCGCCGCTCCAGTCACGGTCGATGGCCCATAGGATTTCTTGAGAATCATCGCGATGCCGCCAGCCGACGGATATTTATTGGATACTTTGATATAGGTATAGGCGCTAAACCCGCTGATCACGGCGCCAATCAGGAAGGCGAGCGGGAAAAGTGGCCCGGATAATTCTGCAATCTGACCCGTCAGTGCAAAAATTCCCGCACCGATCATAACCCCGGTACCCATGGCTACCGTCCCCGCCAGCGTCAGACTATTTTTGTTATACGAACTGCTTTGCATCTGTTTTCGCCTTTGAGATGTGCGGAAGTTATGGCTGCGGTTGACGCCTTGCAAACCAAAGCGTGATCAACGGGATAAATATCCACATAAGGGTGGGAACGAGGCCGATGTTCGTACCGGGCACCAAAGGCATGAGTTCGCTATATCGCCAGCCCCAATCCCATTCACGTGGCACGCGGGTGGCCATAGCTTCAATAATTACCGTAATCCCCAGCCCGGTCAGCAGATAGATACCGATCATCCAGTATTTTGGATAATGCATCCAGTTCCGGTTCCGCGCTAATATTGAAACGACCGTGTAGGCGAGCAACAATATCCCAACGTCTCCAAATGTTGCCCGGGTACAGCCCAGCGTTCTCTCCCAATAGCTCGCCGATCCCACATCAAAGAATGGCATTTGCAGGATTTCCCAAATGAAAGATGTGAAAAATCCGAATATGGCAATGTGAAACTCGGGCTCTTTGTCAAATTTCACGATGCGACAAACTTTGCTTTAAATAGTGAAATGGAACCTGTTGCTGTCGAGAAGCTTAGCGTTTTTTCCGTCAGATATCCTGGCGCTACCAATATTCTTTCCAATATACCCTCAGCATTATGCCTCGTATCTTCGACGCCATCGAGTTGCTGCACCGTCATTCGAAAGGCAGCGCGCATCAGCAGCGACTTCTGCATTGCATAATCTGCAATGTGGAGTTCTCCGCCGGGCATAAGCAGGCTGCGCATGATTTCGGCTATCTCGTTCTTTTTTTCGAGCGACACCTGATGAAACATCAAACTGGATGTTATCTTTGTCGGCTGCCAACCTTCGGGCAAAGCATCTTTTGAAAGGAACCCTGGAACGAAGCGAATATTGGGACCGTCCAATTTTTTGGATGCGCGTTTGAGCGCGTCGATATCTGGGTCAAGCCCGATGAAATCCGCTTCTGGGCACTGCTCCGCCAAAACGGCTAGCAAGCTTCCTGTCCCGCATCCCACATCCAATACCCTGTCGCCTGGGAGTGGATTGATCTGCCTCACCAGCGCGGCACGCCATGCGCTTTCCCGCGTCAAATACCGGATAGCGAGATCATAGAGCGGGGTGAGAAATTTATAGCCCAATGGCGGGGTGTAGGTTTCGGTCACCATCTCAGCTCACAAAGCCTTCCTGCGCAAACGAAGTGCGTTGCCGATGACCGATACCGATGAAAAACTCATGGCGGCGGCTGCGATCATCGGGCTCAGCAATATGCCGAACCAAGGATAGAGGATACCAGCGGCAACCGGCACACCAAGTCCATTATAGATGAAGGCAAAGAACAGGTTCTGCCGAATATTGCCCATCGTCAACTGGCTGAGATGGCGCGCCTTGGCGATGCCGCCCAGATCACCCTTGACCAGCGTGATCCCGGCGCTTTCCATGGCGACATCCGTACCGGTCCCCATCGCGATTCCCACATCGGCCTTGGCCAAAGCAGGAGCATCATTGATACCATCACCAGCCATCGCAACCTTCTTGCCAGCGGCTTGTAGATCGCTGATAACCCGGTGCTTGTCTTCAGGCGAGACGTTGGCGTGAATTTCATCGATACCAATCATCTTGCCAACGGCTTGCGCAGTGGCTTCGGCATCGCCAGTCAGCATCACGACGCGAATATTGTCTCTATGCAGCGCTTTGATTGCCTCTGCGGTGGTCGGTTTGATCGGATCGGCCACACCAATCAGGCCAGCTGGCTTGCTGTCAACAGCCACAAACATCACTGTTTGTCCCTGCGACCGGCCGTCCTGCGCTTTGGCAATCAGGCCTGCGCTAGTGGTACCAAGCCGATCCATCATTTTTTCATTGCCGATGGCGACGCGCTTATCTTTAACGCTGGCTTCGACGCCTTCTCCTGTCACTGACTGAAAATCACTCGCAGCTTGGAACGACAAACCCTTTTCTTTAGCGCCGCTTACAATCGCAGCTGCCAGCGGGTGTTCACTCGCCATTTCGATTGCGGCCACAAGCGCCAGTATTTCATCGCCATCAAAACCATGCGCGGGCTCTACCGAGACCAGTTTGGGCTTGCCCTCGGTCAGTGTGCCAGTCTTGTCGACCACGATGGTGTCTATCTTTTCCAAAGTTTCCAGCGCCTCGGCATTTTTGATCAAGATACCGTTCTGCGCCCCCTTACCTGTGCCCACCATGATCGACATCGGGGTTGCAAGGCCAAGCGCACAGGGACACGCAATGATCAAAACCGCGACCGCATTGACCAATCCATAAGCAAGCGCGGGATGGGGCCCCCAAATCGCCCAGATGATGAAAGTGATAATCGAGATGAGAATGACTACCGGAACAAAAAGGCCGGCAACCGAATCCGCGAGCTTCTGGATGGGCGCACGGCTGCGCTGTGCTTCGGCGACCATCTGGACAATCTTGGCGAGCAGCGTGTCTTTACCCACACGCTCAGCTGTCATAATGAAACTGCCGGTCTGATTGACTGTGCCGCCGGTGACATCGTCTCCTTCGGCTTTGGCGACCGGGATTGGTTCGCCCGTGATCATCGATTGATCAATCGTGCTGGAGCCTTTGGCAATTGTGCCATCAACGGGTATTTTGTCGCCCGGACGGACGCGCAGGCTGTCGCCGGACTGCACTTGGTCGAGCGATATTTCTTCTTCCGACCCATCAGCACCAACGCGCAACGCAATTGGCGGTGCCAGTTCCAACAGTGCCCGCAACGCACTCGATGTCTGCCCGCGTGCTTTCAATTCCAGCACTTGTCCCAATAGGACCAAAGTCGTGATGACTGCAGCGGCCTCATAATAGACAGCAACGCCGCCATCGTGCCCGCGAAACGCGTCAGGGAAGATATTTGGCAAAAAGGTTGCAACGACGCTGAATATATAGGCAACAGCTACGCCCAGCCCGATCAGGGTAAACATGTTGAGGTTCATGGTTTTGACTGATTGGATACCGCGAACGAAAAAAGGCCATGCACCCCAGAGGACTACCGGTGTTGCCAGCAAAAACTGCAACAACTGAGCTACCCCTGGTTCAAACAGGCCCTCGAATGGTTTGCCGGGGATGAGATCCCCCATTGCGTATATGAAGAGGGGGATGGAAAATATCGCGCTGACCCAAAAGCGCCTGCGCATATCGATATATTCAGGGTCAGGGCCGGTTTCTAAAGAAAATTCCTCCGGCTCAAGGGCCATGCCGCAAATTGGACATGAGCCAGGTCCGTCTTGCCGGATTTCCGGATGCATAGGACATGTATAGATAGTCCCTGCTGGCGTATGATCCCGCACCTCGCGATGCTTTCCCGAAATATAATGTTCTGGATCTGCAACAAATTTGGTTTTGCATCCGTTAGAACAAAAATGATAATCCCGAGCATCATGATATGCATGATGCTCGGTCTTATCCGGCTCAACAGTCATACCGCAGACGGGATCTGTGACATGATCTGAAGAACCTTCATGGCTGTGGTCATGGCCTGAAAGGCCATGGGGGGAAGGAGTGACCTCAGCCATTAGCGGAATTTCCAATTCGTTTTTCGAAAAAGCGTTTCAGCGGGATTACAAAGAGCGCGATATACCAGCCATAAGCAAAACTACCGATGGCGCCTGCGAGAAAGCCAGGCCATGTCAGCCATTCAAAACCGGGGAGCCATGGCGCCCAGGCTTCATGCATATGCGCCCAATCAGGTGCGATAATACCAAAACCAATGCATATTAGATAGCTGACAAGCAGGAACAGACTCAGAGTCCACCCCAGGATTAGAATTTGTTTTCCAGTTGAGATATCGGACATATTACGCTCCAATCATTTTTGTTGATCAATATACTATAGTAGGGTATAGTTTAATAGTCAAGAGAGGTAATGGAACCTGGAAAAAACCTTTTGATTAAGCCACCACTGAAATAAGGGATTAGGAAAATATGACAGAAAAATTTACTCGAGAAATATCCCGGATGCACCGGATTGAAGGCCAGGTTCGCGGTATAGCTAAAATGATGGAGGAAGGTCGCTATTGCATCGATATTCTCCAACAATTTTCTGCTGTGGAGGCAGCGTTACGCGCCACAAAAATGAAAATATTGGAAATTCACACCAATCATTGCGTTGAAGAAGCCCTCACGTCGGGAAACAAAGCTGACCAAAAGGAAAAAATTGCCGAACTGGTAAGCTTGTTTGGCAAAATGGGAAAATAGGAACCGGCCCGAAGCCTTAAAATCGAAATTCTAAAACTCCGGACCCATCCTGCGACCCTAAGCGGCTCTAACTATTCCGGCTTGGCGGGTTCTGTTTTGGCCGGACCATGGCCCATTTTGCTATGATCCATCTTCGAATGATCCATCATCTGGCAGGACATTTTGCCGTCAGCACCTTTTTGCATCATGCCTGGCATCTTTTTTCCGTCCTTCATCATTTCACATTTCTGCGTCTCAGAAGCGCCGGCCTTGTGAGAAGTACCGGCTTTGTGTTGATGCGCCAAAGCTGCACCGCTTGAAACCAGAGCGATTGCGCTGGCGATAACTGCTAGTTTATTCATTATATTTCCCTTCTAGGTTGTTCGTCTCAATTATAGTTTGTGAACACACTCTGCCCATCAGCGCCAAAGGCGATGACCTGGTAAGCTTGTGTTTGATTTTCATATTCCATGCCCGGTGACCCGACCGGCATGCCTGCTACGGCAATCCCTTTAACGCCAGCAGGGCGGGTTTCGAGCAATCGCTTGATATCAGCTGCTGGGACGTGGCCCTCGATGACATATCCGTCAATAACAGCGGTATGACAAGAAGCCAGCATGGGCGGAACGCCCAAAGCGGTTTTACGCGCCCGCATATTGGCTTCGTCTTTAACCGTGATCGTCCGGTCCATGCCTTTCTCGGCATGATCCGCCCACTTCAAACAGCAACCGCAGCCAGCATCCCGGTACATAACGATTGGGGCGGCGCTTACCGCTGTTGTGCAGGCTGCCAGCAACGCGAGCGTCATACCACTGGCTGCTTTGCGTAAAGATTTAATAGATAAGCTTTTGGTCATAAGTATTCCTCTACATTCCCATATGGTTGGGGCCGAGCGACATCTCTGCACCCCAATAGCCTTGAAATAGTATCGCCAGTGCTACGGCCGCCAGCCCGACGCGGAACACTGTGCGTTTGCCCGAGTTTGCGGGAGCATTAGACAAAAGAGCGAGCAATATGCCGGTTATGGCGATGCCGGTGCCTGTCCACCTGTGAAGTCCCAAAATCTCCGAACGATCACTCATGCGTATGCCGCCTGCGAGCCAGCCCAAAATTGCAGCCACAATGCCGCCGGCTGCACCGATCCAGACGAGGAACCGAACCGAACTCCCTACACCTGCCGTCGGATTAATAATCATGATAAGCTCGGCCAATGCGGCAACCAGGAAAAGAGCGATTGGGAAATGAACCGCCATAGGGTGTAAGCGACCGAGAAAATCGATGAGATCGAAGCTTTTGTCGGTTGCTGCTTTGTGGGCATGTTCGGCATGTGGATCTGTCATATCTCCAGATTGCATCGATGCCATGCTTTCATCAGCGGCGTTGTGTTCGGTCGATTGGGCCACGGGATCAGGCTCATTATTGCGATGCGCCTCATGCGCCTGCAATGCCGAAGCGGGCGTGAGAATTAAAAGCAGTACCAAACCGATCGAACGCCAGTGCATATTGAGCTCCAAATCTAGCAGTTTGTTTCGATGCTGCTATGTGACTATTACGCAGCAAACTTTCATTCCCCTCAAAATTTTATTGAGGGTTTTATCTGCCCCACGCGTAAAGTATCTAGTAGCGCGGTTTTGGAAGGAAAGCTGAATGACTGACAAATTTAGTAAAATAATCGAGGAGCTGGGCCATCAAAGGTTACCTGGTATCGGTCCAGATTTCGAGGCTGGAATTTGGTCCCGTGTATCTCAAATCGAAAGCAGACAGCTGGCTAGGGGCCGTAATGGCTTGGCCGCTATCATGCTGGTTACCGCGCTTAGCGTCGGCGTGATGAGTGGGGGAGATGAAGCTATGGCGAGCAGTAGCTCCAGTTATTTGAGCGATGGGCCTGACTATTCACCAGCCACATTGCTACATGTTTCACCATGAGAATGGGGCCTTTTCGCATTGCTCTCCTGATTTTTCTGGCACTGGCTGCTGGATTTTTGGGGTCTTTAGCAGCCAATAAATGGTTAGCGCGAAATGGTGAAAGCGCCAGCCTTCATGGTTTTGTTCATCAAGAGCTCCGTCTTTCAGAAACCCAAATGAAAAACCTCGACGAAATGGAGGACAAATTTGCGGTAAAGCGCCGAACTTTGGAGCTATCGCTGCGCGCGGCCAATGGCAAGCTTGCTACCGCTATGGAGGAAGAACACGAATTTGGCCCTAAAGTCGCATTGGCGGTAGAAGATGTGCATGACCGTATGGGGGAGCTACAAAAAGCAACGATCTCACATGTTTTTGAAATGCGTTCGCTATTATCGCCCAATCAGCAAGCGGCGTTCGACCGTCATGTGAGCGATGCACTTACTGCTGATCAGCAATGAAATACTTTGAATAATCTGGAATGGATCAACCAATTTCAGATGAACAGGACGAGGTCCTTGCAAGCAGATCTGCAGAGGGTGATCGCGGAGCGTTTGGAGTCTTGATGCAACGTCATGGGTCGCGCTTGCTTAACATCGCTTTTAGAACGTTGCATCATTCAGACGAAGCGCAAGATGCTGTCCAGGAGGCAATGGCCGCAGCATGGTTCAAAATAGGTCAATTTGACCAGAGCCGCGAGTTGGCTCCATGGCTAACCAGAATTACTCTTAATAAATGTCGTGATCATTTAAGGCGGCGCAAAGTGCGTCGTTTTTTCGAGTTTGGAAGCGGCCAGGAGCACGAACTAGAGACCGCTGACGAAACACCTGATCAATCTTCTGACCTGGAATCACGCCAGATGCTCTCTCTGATGGAAGAAAAAATTGCCACCCTTCCCCATTCTTTAAGAGAGCCTTTCGTTTTGGTGACCTTTGACGAACGCAGTCAGGCCGAAACGGCTGCTCTTCTAGGCATTTCGGAAAAGGCGGTTGAATCGCGAATTTACCGCGCGCGAAATAAACTGAGAGATGCAGCGAAAAATTTTGAGGGATAGGCCATCTAGGCGCGTAATGATGTTGAACACAGCCCTC
>TARA_R110000868_G_scaffold204328_2_pt1 | contig 21482 bp, 27 predicted proteins | sample TARA_R110000868 | Tara Oceans TARA_R110000868 (sample SAMEA4397489) | marine metagenome | biome: Polar Biome; feature: [SRF] surface water layer (ENVO:00010504); material: water (ENVO:00002006), including particulate matter (ENVO:01000060) such as... | depth 5 m | reverse complement strand
TTGATGGACGTTCGATGAAATCTCTTTTACGTTCCAATTCATTCGGTTACTTCCTTTGTGTTTAGCAGTTTGAATGGATTCTTGCTGGGTGGATCATTTATTCAAATCGCCCCTGTTTCCATATCGGGCCAGCCTGCCCCTTGATTGTGTCATCACATCTCCAACGTGTCTGGTGACAACGTCTAAGTAGCTATCCGCCTCGGTCATGCCGTTTTGGGTCGTGCTGAGGCAAGATAGAACGATCCACGTTGCAATGTCAAGTTTCTCGCGTTGGGTGCAATCGTCGAGAAAGCTCCCGATTTGTTCGTATAGTTCAGGTTTCATTTTGATCTATTCTGTTTGTCCGGTTTGACTCTTGTTGATCTAGTCTAGGCTGTCGATCCAATTATAGTTGGATTGTGACGAAATTCTAAAGGCGGTCTTTCGTTTTTCTTGGTGGTTGTTCATTACTTGATCTATCTCTTAAAGATAGCTGAACACCTTTGTTCTGTGTCGGATTGTGTCGCATATGTCTACGAAAGTGTCGTTAGTTAATGTGTTGCTCTGTAGAGTTCCAGAATTGGCCTGAGGTTTTCTTGTGGTATGGACTTGTCTTTCCCGAAGTCTTTACCCCATGCCCATCCCGTGATGGTGTATTCCGGGGTTCCGACAATGACATGGACATAGATAGCGTCATTGACCACTGGTTTAACAACCATATTAGAATCATGATCTCCAGAAAGCACTGGTATCATGCGGAGCCTGCCGTTCACGCCTATGGCCACGCCAGAATCAAAATTGATGTAGCCTGATGGGTGTACGTTTCGCTCAATACCTTTACATATAGCCAACTCGGCTAGTGCCATCTCAATATTGTATCCCCACCTGGGGGTTTTCTGGCCGCCTAGGTTGAGCAATGACTCTGCCCGGATGATGCCTTTCAGTGCTCCAGAAACGATCTCTTCAGTGCTTAGGGTAACCATGAACGGGCGTCTCATGAGCTCCATGGCTTCACTGGTGTTCATGCGCGCCATTGATTTCTTAATTTCCATTTTATCAACCTCCTTATTTAACGTGTCAAAACGGGCCGAGTGGAGTGGGGTCTTTGTCGGAATTGAATCTTAGCCCCACGTAGTGATACCCTTGAGCAGTTCGAATGCGCTTGTATCCTTTATCTACCATCATGCGCCCGAAAGCCTTGCCTGACGGTGGGTTGGTAAATCCCTCATCCTTTCGGTATCCGTTAAAGGCCATGTACAAGACGTTTGCAGGAACCTTACGTTCTTCGTCAGGGACACAGAAATCCAGCAGGAAATCATGGATGGGATCCATCTCAGTCCGATAGTCATCGGTGGCCTTAGTCACAGATTGTGGAACCTGCAAGCCTAATTCTTTCCACATGGCGTACCCTTTGACAGCCCAGTTTAAGATGCCCGGCAATTCCGATCGAAGCCTTTCTGTTAGGCCAGGGTCACGTTCTTCTACCGGGATCTGTAGATCAAATGGTATCAGCTTCACCCGTCTCCATATCCCCTGGTCAGTACCATGCACGACAGGAGTATGGTTTGTGGCGATCACCATCTTGAACTTCGGCACGTAGCTGAACCACTCCTTATTCAGAAAACGACATGGCACAGCCTCGCCGCCCGTATATGATTTCACAAGGCCTTCGGCCAGACGGGCGCCCAACTCGGTCTCTTGGATCTCAACGTATCGCCTATCCTCAAGAGCTGCCAAATCACTTGTGTTGTTGTCGTTCTGCTTTTTCATGATGGCCTTGGAATGAGAGGTTGCCCCGTAGTCACCCATCAAAGATCTAATAGTAGACAGAAACACGCTCTTGCCGTTTGCGCCACCTCCTAACAGCATAAACAAGCACTGCTCATTCGTATACCCTGACATGACGTATCCCACCATCCGCTGAAGGAAGAGTTCTGTAGGTTTGTCTCCGCATGTAACTTCGCCCATGAATTGCATCCAACGTGGGCATTTTGCGTTTTTGTTGTACTCAACGGGCGAAATAAATCGATGTAGGTCTTCGCGGGCATGGGCTATCATCTTACCAGATCCTAGGTTAATGACTCCATTGCGAACATTGAAGAACCCAAGTTCACTCTCAAAAGCAGTGTGGGGCATCTGCATGTCCGGCTTACTTAGTTTTGCTATCGAGTTAAGCGCACCGAATGACAGCTGGCGGTTAAAGAAAACTGCATCTTTCCTCGACGTTTCGGAGTCTTGTTGCACGGCTTCAACGACATTGGCTATCGATCTAACAATTCCTTCGTCTATCGTCTTCACCCACCTTGTTCCATCCCACTGGTTCCACGCCCCCCACTCTGGGACGTAGATCCAATCGGCGCTCTCTTCGTCCATAACGAAACGTCTAGATATGTTTACCTGGTTAAGCTCTAGCATTTGCTCACCAACATATTCAGGCCTATCCATGTAATTAGATGTCATCTTCTGTACCTAATTCTTTAGCCGTTACAGCAAAATATTCGTATATGTCCTGTTCTGTGAGTTGTTTGTCATGTTCGGCCATCTTAGCCCACGACAGCGCCAGGCATTCATGGTTCAGCACGTACAGTTCCGCAGATTTCTCAAGGAATATTCGGATCTGTGTGGCCTCAGCTACGGTGACGTCTTTCGTGCTTTCCACAGAACGATAGATAATTCGCGATATAACCGGAATGCGGTGAGGGTTTTTTAGTCCCATGTTACTCGCCATAATGTTCAGTGACCTCACCTGGCCAGCAGTCAACAGCGGTGATTCCTTTGGCTTCGCTTGGACCCTAGGTTCTGATTCTGGTTCGATTGCGTCCTCTGGCTGCGGCTGTGCTGCGACCTCTTCATAGGGCGTATCTTCAGCTGTTATACCACGGGGTTCCTTAGGCGGCTCCTGAGAGGCCTTCTCGAGGCGCTTGGCGAGGGCTGAAGCCCTGTCCGTTGTCGGTACAGCCACGTCATCAATGGTTTCTATTGGACTATAGTTGTAATCACGAACTTCCTCATAGATCGCAATTCCTTTGAGTACGTCAGGAAACGTATCGCGCAGAGCAAATGCCCGTGCTCTCATTGTGAGCATACGTTGAGGGTATTTCTGCCAAACCTGATTCCGCTGCCATAGCCCGGCACGTTTCGCGTCCTTTACGCTGAATATTGACACCTTAGGTTTTCCACCAATACGCTGCACTGTTACGTAAGCAGCCGTATCGTCAGGCACATCCCCACTGCGAATGACTTCCTCGTGGGCGTTTTCAACAAATAGGCCGCTTCCCTTTACTAGAGCCAGCGCCGCATCCCCCCATATGGTGGGCCTGTTTCCAATGACGGCGATAGATTGCAGCGCCTGCGTTGGCGTTAAACCCACTTCTGCCCCCATCTGCATCGCTACCAAGCAGTCTTCCGGCTTGCCCTGGTAGGCCTCCGGCACCAGCTTCGAATTCGCGAAGAACTTTGCTAGTTCAACGTACTCTTTGACACCCGATGGCCTGATGGCTTCAGCCTTACTGACCACTGCGGCGTTGTGATTGTTGCGTACAACTACGGCTGCATTATTATTGTTATCCATTCGAATATCTCCTAGACGGTTAAATTTTTGACGTGACGGAAGTCAACACGAGCTTTGACGGTGAAGGCGCGCTCTGATTCTGGCATCTCCTTCCGGCGGTAATACGATCCATCGGGTAGTTTGCCAGCAGTGTTATCGCCGACAGCGTCCATTATCATAGCTGTTAGCGAAGACTTGGCCTCCGACTGCTCCTTGATGGATGCGTTCAAGGCCTGGAGCTTGTCATGAGCCAAACCAATTTCGCCTGCCAGGTCAACAACGTTGCCGTTCGTCCCTGGATATCGGCGCTTGAGCATGTCAACTGCCGACTTGTGGTTGTAATCCACCACTGGTGCCACGTTCGTGATGACCTTATTCCAGAATTCTCCCTCCTGAGCGCAGATAATATCAATGAGATGCTCGTCTCGCTTTATGGTGTATATCTTCATCTCCTGGCCACCAATAAGCACTGCAAGATCGCCCTCAGAATATCCGGTGACAGCAAGGTAGTGCATCACCTGGGTAAGGTAGTACTCTGGCACCTGGTTGGTAAACTCTTCGCCCCAATCATTGCGGGAGAAGGACATCGAGTTCGTGGTCTTGACCTCAAGGAGTTTGTTCTGCCCCTGGATCTTGCGATCAATATTGGCAAACATGTACGGGTGCTCTTTAGACCAACGCATCTCTGGAGACCGACGCACCGTTACTCCACGTCTATTGGCGTACTCTTTCGCCACTGCGTCTTCGAGGATGTTCCCCCATAAGACATGTTCCGGGGTGGTGTCACCAAAGGAGTCAGCTATTTCTCCTCGTTTTTCAGCCCAGAGGTCGAACTCCGTCTTCCAGGGAGACAGTCCCAATACCACCGCGGCGTCACTGCCACCAAGTCCATTTTTACGTGCTGCTAACCAATTCTCTCTTTCCATTTCCGTGTTTCCATGTTGTCCCGGATTTACCGGGTTGTTAATGTAAGCGAAGATGACTCCTTCGTCCAACAATTAAATATAATTACGTAGTGTGACACCGTGGTGTCATGCCTTCTAAACTACTTGTTTGTCCTCCAAATTATGGTGGTGTGATTACTCTCGGGATATCGGGCTCGTCTAAATATTGACGTTGGGGCGCCGAACTTGTCTGGGTCTCGATTCATGTAGTCCACAGCCTCCAGGTACTCTTCGGGCTGCATCACATGACCCTTGACCACTAGGCGATGGCTCATGGATTTACCAGACTTCTTCATCTTGTATGATACCACGCCTCCGGCAGGGGCTTTATCGCCAACGATTATATTACTTAGCCTTTTCACCTTTTTTTTTTCGCGTACAGCCGCTAGGAATGTGTCGAGTGTCTTCGGATTATCCGAGCGAACCCTTATGAGTTCACTATTTGCCACGGCTTTTTGGTAAATATCAACGAGTATTGATATTTCAACAGGGTCATTGACCACTCCCGATGTTAAATCGAGCACTAAATCTATCTCTTTATATATTGACATATTGCTTGCTACCCGGATGGGTGTTTTGTACTTTTGCAAAAGTACCGCTTACGCGCGGTAGGTGTATCTCCTACGCCCCGGCCCCTGCAGTTTTATTCCATTTTCTGCAGGGGCCACTCTTTTTATGATCCTCTATTTCAGGAGAGGCAGGACCTGAACCAACGTGCCATGACTGGCGGTTCGGGACTATCCCACAGCCCCTTAGCCATTATCAGCGCGGCCACAAAGTCTGCGTGGTTTGACCATCGTTTTGCCCTGATGTGATCAACCCAGCCCTCTTCGTGGACCCGCTCCTTTGCAACTTGGTAATAATGATCTAGGTTTTCGATGCCGTAAAATGTTATTACCCAGCTTCCAAAACGACAAACAATTGGACTTATCTCGTTTCGCAGTATCGCTAGGTCTAGCGTGTCCCTATCTGAGTAGGGATCTTCCAAATCCATAATAATATTCATTTCGATAGCCTCTCCTTGTATCCAAGTGCGTAGTCCACTAGGGCATAGCAACTCTCGTTTCCGTATTTAACGCCTTCTGAGAATGAGTTTTCAAGCACGGATTGCATTCCCGCGTAAAACCCTATAAGCGTACATATAATGATAGATAGGGCCACCGCAATGGCCGCTGATGTGTTTTTCATAGTGTTGATCATGTTATAGTCCCTTCGTTCTGCATATCTATAGCGATCGATAAGGGAAAGATTACTTCCCAGGTGTCGCTGTCGCTCGTGCGGTGCCTCAAGGCCTGCCGTGTACGAGTAGCCGTGAATAGCCCATCAGTGGTGAGTACTGTCATAAAGCCTTCTTGCCATTTGTCAGTGATTGCACCAGCGCCATAGTCGCAGCAAACCTGGATCATTAAGGAGCGAAAGTCAGAGGCGTTCATGAGGTGAGTGACCATTTCGGGGTGTTTTGTTTCCATTGTTGTTTCCATTGTTGTGTTTGGTTTTGCGCTTTAGAAGTACAGCTCAAGGCCGTTGGAAGCGAGCGCAATCGCGTCTTCTGGAGACAGTTCGTTAAACCATTCCTCAGGCGCGTCTTCTAGGTAGTTGAAGTCTTCCCAGACTGGGTCACCATTGGCGCTCATAGGGTAGAGGCGGTGCGTCTTGACGTCACACGCGCCACCCACGGAGGGCAGCATGATTAGCTGGTTGTTGATGACGGCGGCGGATAACTCCGCAGCCATGGTGGTTTCGCGAGCTGTCATTTAACGCTGGTTATGTTGTTAACTTGTTTAGGTGAATGCCTGTCTCTTCAGCGTGGGACGGCAACCCCACGGACGCCCGAAGGCGTTTCGACTTTGCCCCGAAGGGCGGTGGTTATTTGATTAGGTAGCGGTAGTGTGGGCGTTGGATTTGTCCAGAGGCAACGATTGTCCACGCTCTCACCGTTTTGATCCCATCTGTTAGAATGGTTTCGATGTTGACTCCGATGTGAGATGTTCCAACTTTCAGATTCGTTTGATCTAGTCCTTTTTTCGTTATGCGAATAGCTAGTTTTTCGATTGACTGAGCGTAGTGACGTTCTGCGGCGGCAACGGCTCTGTCAATGTGAATCTGAACAGGGTCTTGTCCTTGCATCACAAGCGAATGGCGGCAATGAACGTGGTGTGGTAGGCCGTGATACCTTTTTGATGACTGACCATCGTTGCTCATTCTGTTCCACTTATCCAGCTCCCTAAATTTGCCGCTGTGGTAATCCTCTGAGAACTGAACTAGAGCGTTGAAGTCTTTGACTGCCCATACTTGCGTCATTTCGATGTATAGAACGCGAAGTGATTCGGTTTCTTTCTTCAAGGTGTCAATCAAGCCTGTCGTTTCCATTTCCATTTCCTATTTATCGGTCCGTTGTGGGCTCCTGTTACGCCAGACGCCCGGGCAACTATAGTAGGTCGCGCGCGCATAGCATGCTACTACGTGTAGATTTCTTCTTATTCAATTCGTCGAATCTTAACCAATAAACCAAAACCACAATATCAAGGCAAATGTCTACTACTGTTCAGATCGTGTACCATAGGGTTAAGAGTCGGGTGCTGTAACTCATTGGTACCCAACACATCGTGTATGGTGTGTACCTTGTGTACCATTTTAATGGGGTGTGCAGCAAACACAAAGGTGTGTATGGACAGTGTATGCAGGCATTCAGTTTTCGCGCCTGTAACCCATTGTCTACCAACACATCGTGTACCCTATGTACCTTGTGTACCATTTTTTAGGGGTAACCTCTAAGGGGAAAGTGATATATAGTGTGTAGCTCTGGAACCCTATTAAAATGGTACATACCATACACTGAACCTGCAATGTCATGGCACACAACATGTTACGAGGACGAAATTTGCACTCTACGGTACATTCTCGGTACACTCTCGGTACACTAATCATACACGATTTAACCAATCCTTCCCCGTAAACACAACAACAACAAGGACTTACGTCAAATGTAACAATATCACCATTTACCTTCGTAAGGCTTTTTAAGTATGGACAGACACAACAATCATGTCTGTCCGGTCTGGTTAGTACCCACTAACAACCACTTGATAACAGCACCCTGTATCACACCAGCTCAACACCACCATCAACCAGGTAGCACTACTACAAACTAGTACTCCATCTGAAATCTCACACAACCGAGGGGGAATTGGGTAATGTCGACATGAAAACGGGGGGTGGAATCCACGTATGATATGCATGAGCTGGACCCTTGGACCCTGGCTGGACCCTGGGCTGGACCTTAATAGGCCTGGTTTTAGCCCTGATGCAACATAAGAGTAATTATGTAACCTTCCTGGCCGCCATTCCGATGTATGATAATATTGGTTATCGTACATTAAGCCCCATTATCGTGGACCTGAGCCAATAGGAGCACATTGTATGGGCATGTGATAACGATTTACGCCCCACATCCAGGCAAAAAAGACATTATAACAGGGAAACAGGGGGTAGGGGGGTCAAAAACTCAACCTAGCCACCCCCCATACACCCTTTACAAACGTGTGGCGGGGGGTATACGTGGCACCCGTTCAAAAGCCTGTTATATTTTTTATGTTTTATAATATTTTATTATATTTTTCTGGAATTCTTGTGAATTGGTAATTATACTACAGATGTAGCAGCAAATTAAATGGAGATAAAAAGATGGAAATTATTAACCCTGGTATGTATGGGATGCTTTTCCTTTGGAGAATGCGCTAGATGACTGACCTGTTCACAGCACCCCGGGTGGATCCCCCTACGGCGATTGAGTTGCACTCGCGTGGTTTGCGTTGTGGTACATGTGGGAATTTTGAGTTGGAGTTTGCTGGAGCGGGTGAGCATATGTGCAGCATAATGGGTTTGATAATGGCTAGGCCGGGTGATTTTTGCAGTCGGCACACGATGTTCAAAAAAAGGAAGAGATGACCAATTCTGGCGTCCTATAAATATTCTAAACAAGAAGATCAAAGGTAAATAGATATGGCTAGAGGATTAAATAAAGTGATGTTGATTGGGCATTTAGGCAAAGATCCTGAGCTCAGGAATACAGGCAGCGGTACAGCAGTGTGTAATTTTACACTTGCGACTGATGAGTCATACCAGGACAAAGACGGCAACAAGGTCGATAAGACCGAATGGCACAACCTGGTGGTGTGGGCTCGTCTGGCCGAAGTGTGTGGAGAGTACCTGAAGAAAGGCTCGAAGGCTTATTTCGAAGGTGCCTTACAGACTCGCTCTTATGAAGACAAAGATGGCGTGACGAAGTACGTGACGGAGATCAAGGTGAAGGAGATGATGATGCTCGACGGCAAGGGTTCTTCCGACTCCTCGCATTCGGCACCAGCTGCTGCCCAGAAGAAAGGCTCTTCTAATGCGTCCGACGATTCATACGATGACCTAGGGTTCTAATATGGCAGGTAAGGGCGGTAGATATCGACCAGTTGATGAAAATAAATACGCGGAGGCGTATGACCAGATCGACTGGGATGGGCCGCGCATAACTCGGGAGCAGTCTGAAGTTGTGGAACGGGTCCGGGTGTTCAGGAACAACGTCAAATTATGGATCGCCGACAAAATTAGGAGAATGCTGAAATGAAAAGAATTACACGAACGGTGAAGATCGGCATACTGCGAGAGGTGAATTTCCACGACTCGCCGGATGAAGCCTCGATTATTACTGAAGCAAGTGGTGAGGACTGTAAACTCTTCACGATGTCGGATATTCCCTTTCCTCTCAGGATTGGAGACAAGCTCCGCATCACGGTATCCGTAGTGGAGGCCAAGCCATGAGTGGTAAACGGGTAAAACAAATCCGCAGGCTGGCCCGTAAAGCGCAGCGTGGCATCGTGTCCAAGGCTTTGGACGATGAGATCCACAATTCGATTGATGTTCGCATGAGACTAAGCGCCTACATTTTGAGCGGCGGAAGGATCAACCCGGACTTTGCTTATTTGACATTTTGGATTCCGTTGGTATTGGTCGTTATTTTAGTTGGAGCCGTAGTTATTTAACAAAAGTAAAACCACATGAAGCAGCAGCAGCAGCAGATTGAAGAAGCAAATTTTGAGGTGACAGATGGTCCACTTGATCACGTTCTCACCACCACTCCGGCCCCGCCGCCATCGATAGCGTTATCTGCGCCGGATGGTATTGAGCTTATTCGTATGACCACAGATGGTGTGTTCGTGCATGGGTACGGGAAGATGCCAGATATATCGGACGGCACGGTTATCAATATCGCGGAAACAGCAGACGCAGCCAACGCTATGTTTCATGCTATGATAAAATTCCATGCTCAGTGGGTATCGGCTATGAAGGAGCAGGGCAGATGATCACGATCGCGATAGTAAACGAGGCGCCATGCACTATGCTGTATGATATTCGCATGCGCCACGCCAAACGCACCGTCCCATTAAAAATAGGTGGAAAGGATGCCTGATGTCATTTATAGAAACTTCAAAAAAGCCCCGGCGTTTCGTGGGTGGCAAAGACCATTCAGCATCTACAGCCAGGATGAAGCCGATGAATTAGCCATCGACTATGTGACGCCGTGGTATATAGGAAAACCAGGTGACTGGGTGCTTACCACTGATGATTTTGTGATGCAAGTGGTTTCGAGATCAAAGATGAAACCTTCATCGGGCTGCCCTCGTGGTGGTGAGAAGATTGTTTTCACGGGTGCCGCAGTTATGTTCGATTCAAAATATGCTGCCCGGGCGAAGCTGGAATGGAACTCCCGCCGCGAATTGGACAAGCATGGCCGAGTTGACTATAACAGTCACCGCGTGGAAACATACATGCAGCGGTTTATGCGTAGCAAGGCATATGCTCTGGCAGTGGATCTGTATGTTAATCTTTGGATAGCTCGCCGCGGCAAGCTGACGAGGAAGGACAAAGAAAACATTGGTCGCATGGCAAGCCCCCATGATAAGAAACCATATTTACGAACCAAGTGGATGATGAAGCGGAAGGTAATCCAAGAGGACGTTATGAGAAGACTGGCAGAGACTTTGCAGGGAATGGACATTAACTACGAGGAAGTGGTTAATATTGTCCGTGATGCCATCAAGGTGGCTAAGGAGGAGGGTAGCGCAGCTCAGATGCTACATGGCGCTGACTTCATGTACAAGATGCTTGCAGCAACAGAATCTCCTGGCACTGGTGGCAAACACACAGACAACCGAGATCTTGACGATGCCTCATGGGGGTATGCCGAGGAACTCGAGGAGTACAAAGAAGATGCCATGATCACTATGCGAAATGACTACGAAGAGCAGGAAAACCCCGCCCTGGGGATAAAGCTAGACGAATAGCTTGGAAAAGACAGACCTACACAACAAACGAGAGGAGTACCTAAATAGCTGTGCCACCTCTCTGATATTTATCGGGAAGGTGTTTCTTTCTGAGATGATGAAGGCGAAGTCCCCGCCCTTTCATCGCAACCTTGAGATGCACCTTCGAGATGTGCGTCAGCGGAACATGGTTGTCGTTGCGCCACGTGGCCACGCCAAGAGTTCTTTGGTTGCTGCTCTTTTTGTTATATGGCATGTTTTCTTTGAAGACAGGTTCCGTTGGTTGCAGGGAATGCAGACCACACCCAGGCAAACCACAAAACATGTTGTTCTGATATCCAAGACGGCCAGCGAAGCCATCAAGAGGCTGAATACCATAAAGGTGATGCTGGGCCATGATGGCGAGTATAGCAGCAGGTTCCGCACTGTAATGGGTGACTGGGGCGAAGATACAGCCAAACGGTGGACTGAGGCCGAAATTGTCCTGAAAGACGGCACAATGATTAAGGCGCTTGGAACGGGACAACAAGCTCGCGGACTGAAGAAGGGTCACCTTCGACCAACGCTTATTGTGTGTGATGACCCCGAAGATGAACTCAATACACGCTCTGAGAATGCGATGGCAGACAATAGGCGCTGGCTTCTACAGTCCGTGGCTCCGTCTCTAGACATCAGCAAAGGCCGCCTGGTTGTTATCGGTACTCCGCTCAACACCCAGTGCCTGGTTGTAAAACTACAACAAGCCAAGGGATGGCGCGTTTTGTGGTATAAGAATGATCTACGCGGCAACCGTAGCATGTGGTATGACTCGGCTACCCGAGAGTGGGAAACGAAGGAAAACGTATTGTGGCCCGAATATATCACGACTACGCGCCTGGCAGAGGAACGTGCTACAGCCAGGAGCCTTGGTATGCTCTCGAGTTATTATCGGGAGTGGGAAGCCGTTATTGTTGGTGATGAAGACCAGATCTTTAAGCCGGAATACCTGATTGAATGGGTTGGTACACTCGAGCGAGACCTTGTCGATAATCCAATCCTGGTGCTACGCTCCCGTGGAGCGGAGAAGTTTGACCCACCAATCCGTGTACCCGTGGCTATTACCACAGGTGTCGACCCCGCTTCATCTATAGCCGTAGCCGCTGACAAGACAGCCATTGTCAATGTGGCTATGGATGCCCAGTCAAGATACTATGTTTTGAAAGAGGGGTGCCTGAAACGTCTGAATCCAGACGGTGTGGTGCAGGCTATCGCCGACAATCACAAGATCGTGAGACCATGGCGTGGCGTTATCGAGGTAACCTCAGCTTTTATGTACATCTGGCAATACCTACGCAGAGACCACGGTATCAGCTATATCCAAGATAAACCCACTATCAAGAAGAAGGGGGACGGTTCTCGCCTTGAGAGCCTGCAGCCTATTTTTGCCCGGGGAGATATGTTCCTGCCCGAGGGGGCAGATGAAGCCCGCGAGCAGTTGCTCGGGTATCCACGCGCTAAAGATGACTGGATCGATGGTCTCGAGAAAGCTGTACGCTTTGCCAGCACTCCGTGGTATTCTGAAGCGACTCAGGATGACATGGATGACAGTGAGAAAAGCGGAAGTAGGCAATATGACCCCATGCTGTCGTAAGAGTAGTGACCAACATAACGAGTGTAGTATACTACCTTTTATGAGCGTGGGCTCCGTTATACCTTTTCAAATGGATAGGTATACCAACGAGCTCTACAGATGGCCCACGACAGCACCCATTTTAACGAAGAAGCCCGAGAAAACGAAAACTTGTATCTCGAGGCCTCCAGTGAACAGCAGGAATGGGCGCAGAACGCCGCCGAGAATTTAGACTATTACAGCGGAAACCATTGGACCGCCGAGCAGCGATCTGCTCTATTAGAGCGCGGCCAGCAGCCAATAGCTATTCAAACCATTTACCAAGTCGTTGAGCAGGCCATTGGGATGCTATCGGCAAACAGGCCGGGGTTCCGTGCTGTAGCCAGGGAAGATAGTGACTCCAAGACTGCTGCGATGATTTCTGATCTGTTTCAGTGGATGTGGCAGCAGTCGAAAGGACAACAGCGGTTCACGAATATCCTACGCGACAACTACGTACAGGGCCGCGGCGTAGCATACGCTTACATCGATTGGGACGCCGACTTTGGAAAAGGGGAAGTCAAGTTTATGGACTTGGATCCCAAAGAAGTATTCCCGGATCCACGTTCCACAGACCCCCTCCTTGACGATGCAGCGTTCATTATTGTGCGCCGCCTCTTTACGTTTAGCCAGATGCGCGAGATGTGGGGAGAAGAGAAGGCCGAGGAAGTACGCCGATTCGGCAACCAACGCAACGACTACCCCTATTCGAACAGCAAGTACCGCACTGATAATTCCAGAGTCCATCCCTACGACATCGCTACCTGGTTTTACAGCAAAGATGGACAGGATCAGTACGAGATCATTGAATGCTTTAAGCGCATTAAGAAACGCTTCCACCGTTTGTATAATCCTGCTACAGGAGTAGAGGAGATCCTTCCTGATGATAAGTATCAGGAACGACTACAGGCTTCTGCCTATTTGATCACAGAGCGCGGCATGGAGCGCATGGTTACGGACCCGAAAGAAGTTGCTGCACAAGATGAGATTTATGGGCGCCTCGGCCCCGTTTATCATTTAATGCCGGGCGCTTCTGAGGTCGCAGAGACGGGAGAGATGATCCCCGCAATGCCTGAACCAGTATCTGGTAGTGAGGATATGCATTACGATGCGATACCCGGGTCCACAGTGGCTCTTGTACCGACCACTATTGGTGAACTCGTAGGCCAAGGCGTTATTCCCACCGTCCCATTCATGGAGAACCGCATTCGCGTGGTGACTACGAGTGGTACAATGATGGTCCACGACCCCTACGAATTACCCACTCAACACTACCCACTAGTGTTTTTCCCGAATTCATCGAATAGAAATCCATACCCAATCTCAGATGTTGATCGCCTGAAAGACCTTCAGGACATGATCAATAAAAGCCAGTCTCTCATTCTTGCTCACCTGGCCACATCGACCAACATGAAGGTGTTTTATCCTGAAGGGTCGATCAAAAACAAAGCAGCCATCGAGCAAGAATGGTCCAAGGCTGGTGCAGCTATGATACCCTATGACCCGGCATTTGGAATCGGTGGCGATTCTCCGGGTGGTATCAAGCTGGCTCCTCCGCCACCGCTTCCTGCAGCACTGTATGCGAACATCGACCGTGCTGTAGCAATGATGGAACGCATCGCAGGTGTGTACGCAACACAGCAGGGCGAGACTATTGGTCAAACATCCCAGACATTCCGTGGCACGTTGGCTCAAGATGAGTTCGCCACACGCCGCATGAAGCACAAGCTGGATGTGATATATGGATCTCTTGAACGCCTTGGTGTTGTCATGCTTGATTATGCTCAGTACGTCTACACCGACAAGAAGGTTATTCGCCTTCTTAACGCATCGGGCGAACATAAACAATCAACGATGAATGATTCGCTTCCGTTCACAGACTATACGTCTGAAGCAGAGAAGATCAACGATATCACCAGGGGGCGCTATGATGTAATGATCCTTGGTGGCTCTACGCTTCCATCGAACCGATGGAGTAAACACGCCACCTATATGGAGATGTTCGATCGCGGCATAGTGGACGATTTTGCTGTGCTTCGTTCGGCAGAGATTGCAGACGCGGAAGAAATTCTGGCTCGCAAATCAATGTATTCAGAGCTTCGGTCAGCAAACCAGCAACTCGAAGAACAACTCAAAACAATTCAGGGAGACTTGCAAACGGCAGATCGCAAAGCGGTTAACGCCGAACAAAAAACTCTCCTGGCCAAGTTCGCCACACGCCTCGCAAAGATTGAAGCGGGCATCTCGGCGAACGCTCAAGTTCACAACGTGGTCGTAAATGACCTCACGAACCAAGCACGACAGCAGCAACAACAACACCTCTCAACACAGGGGTATCCTAAGAAATCAAACCAGCAGCAACAAAATGTCTGAATTAACACAACAACCGGATCCTATGGATCCAGCCACAAACTTAATAATGCCAGTTGAGACATCGACACCTACATCCGTTCCGGCGGTTGTAGCTCGTGTTGGTGAACCTAATGCAGGCACTCAGCCCCCCGGAAAAGGTATGGTTCCTATGGAACCAGTTGCTGCTGCGCCAAATTCGGGGGCAGAGAATGAGCCCACTCGCAAACTCCAATGGGAAGCAGTTCCGTTGCCTGATCACATGACTGCCGAAGAAGCACTCGGCGCCGCTCGCCACTTCCAAGGGCGTTATGACCAGCAGCAACAACAAATGTCCCAGTATGAAAGAGGCCGCCCTATTTTGGACGCGCTTCTTGGAGACAACGACGCGCTCAACTATCTTACTAAACGGTGGGCAGACCAAGAGAAGGGCATTGTTTCTTCTCCTGAGCCCACAAATGGACAGGTTACGCAAACACCAGTGGAGACATTGATGGAATTGCCGACCCGGCCTGAAGGCCTCGACCTCTACTCGGAGGCAGGTGAACAGTGGCTCGCTTCTCGAGACGCAGCATACGCGCACAACGCGCGCGTTCAGACAGCCCGTCTGGAACGTGTTGAGTCCTCGATGAGGGAATCGTCACAGCAGAGCCAGCAGCAGCGACAGAGAGAAACCAACGTGCAGGCTATCCGCTACGAAGCGGAAATGACGCAGGCAGAAGCGATGGAATTCTACAACCTGGTTGACCGACACGGGCTCGGTCCTTTGCACGATACGTGGCAATCAGCCGCTCGTGCATGGGTCAGCACAAAACGTCAACCATCACCCGGTCAAGCGAACCAGCAGGCTGCCGAAGAAGCAGCTCGCTCACGCGCGGCAAACAGGCTCCCGAATACAGCCACGGCCACCATTGGTGGCCAGGGTGGACTTCAGGGTGCGGATCCCCGCAGTAACCTGATTGTGCAAGCTCGCCAGACCGGAGCATTAGATCCATTTGAAATAGTACAAAGGTAATAAGCCATGTCGGCAAAAACGTTTGCTTTCAGCGGGACTCTTTGGACGGATAGGACGGACTTCTATCCGCAGCCTCAGACTTACGCTGCCTTGTACCCTTCTGTGACTCCTTTTTTAAGTGCAGCCCAGGCTAGGTACAATCCCAATTCACTGATGCTCCCATCTCCTGATTTCAAATTCTTTGAACATCGGGCAGGCTGGAGATATCAATATTTTTCCCAAAATGACTCTTCCCCTCCAACATGGACTTCCAACGGAGAACCTAATGACACCCTATCTGGCACAGTCACGATAGATGGCGTTGGTGGTTTTACGATGGACTCAGCCATGGTTGGTTCGGTTTGTGAAGTATGGGATTCCACAGAGCTCACCTACAAAGGTGTTGTTCAGATTTCTGCCGTGACCAACGCGACAACCGTGACTATGAAGTCTATGGGTAAGCCAGATCATGCCAGTGAATATGTCAGCGCCCTAGCGGATAATGACAAGTTCTTTGTGATCACATCTTGGCACGGTGAAGAAACTGATGCCCCAGAAGCTGGAAACGATGAACTCGAAGTTGTCTGGAACTCATGTGCTTTGCAAAGAACGACCGTTGAAATCGGCCATACTTTGCAGAACGCTGTGTTGCGCGGCGAGTCGAACGAGCTTGCTCGTCTCCGTGAATTCAAAGCCAATGAGCACAAGATCAAAATGGCTCGAGGTTTTTACTTCGGTCACCGCGCTGGCGGTATTGGTGGCGTAGCTCATGGTGCTGGTGGTGGAACTGACTCTACGTTTGTGAACCATGGCACTGATGCGAACGCCAAAAAAGTGCGTTCCACGATGGGCCTATTCCCAGCGATGCGCCGTTATGGACGCACAACTGGAGATCAGCAAAACGTCTTCGACTACCAGCAGGCCACGATGTCATACAACGACTTCGTTGAGATCACAGAGAAGCTCTTCCAGTACTCACCATCAGGTGGCGTGAAAGATCTTTATTGTGGTCCAGGATTCGTTACGTTCCTTGCCAAGGCAGGAAGCGAAGGACTCGTTGGCAAGTTGAACAATACACGCACAGTACTCAATATCGGCGATCCTCAGGCTACCCGTATTGGCCTGACGTTCCAGTATGTTGATACGCCTCATGGTACACTTCGTGTAATTAAGGATCCTCTGCTTCGCGGAACTCCTTATGCTAACCATGCACTATGCATCGATCCTGATAATGCAGAACTTGTTCGTTACGAACAAGACTCTTATACGACCAACATCAAAACGGATAACAATCCGCGAGTGATTAAGGACGAATTCCAGAGTTTCTGTGGTATCAAGATGACGCTTATGGAATCACACGGCTGGATTAAGCTCACCTAATCGTAGTTCAGTGGGGGCGCAAGCCCCCATTGAATTTCACCTTTTGACCAAAGAGAGATATTATGTCTTGGACAAAACCTTCGATTGTGGGTAACAAACGCAACATCGCTGTCGCTACTGAAACGTACACGCTCCCCGCGAGCGCAACGACTGAGTACTCGAGCGCGATTGATTTCGTTGGCCCCAATCTCGACAACAACAACCGCTGGGTGGCATTTGGCTTTAACGCCTCTGCTGTCTCTGGCACTAACCTCGATATCGGCCTATACGTAGCCGCTACTGAAGCCGGGACTAAAACCCTGGTGAAAGATGCAGTCGTAGCTGACATCACAGCAACCGGAAAAGCAACGGGTCTCGTAGACCTGAATGCTTATCCTGGCGCGTTTTACTTCCTCGGATGGACTTCCGATGTGGATGAATCAGCCAATACAATTGCTGTCGAAGTCGTGGCCGCTGTCTAAACAGAGATCATGATGCCTAGAATTAACAAAGCATCGATCTCCAACTCGGACATCTTACAGGCAGTGATGGATAAAGTAATCCCTGCCATCAATGAGATGGACGATGAAATTCGTGAGCTGAGAAAAGAGCTACGGGCTGCAAAGCCCGTGGCTCCAGCCACGAAGGCGGTCGAAACACCAGTCATTACGGCTGAACCAATAATCGTAAACAAAAAGGCAGCTACTCGCAAGAGAGGCTAATAAGCGATGACCGTACAGGAACGCATTGAACAGTGGGCTGGCGAGTGCTGGAATCCAAAGCCGTTATATCAAATACTTCAAGACTCTGCTCGAGAAGTGATAAACGACATGGACCCGGACACTCTTCAACCACTGTGGAGCGAACTCACGGATTCTGGCAGTGGCGTAAATGTCGCTGCATACCGGGTTCTGGAAGCTCGTTACCTACTTCGTAGGGCGAATAACATCTCCCCATCGTGGCGATCTAATACGAACATTACACTTGACCAGCCATCTTTTTACACTATGGGAGACATAGCCTACGTGCTCCCCTCTGGAGGTACATTGTTGGCCGTGTCGCACCCTACGGTGTTACTGTCATCGACGGCAGTGACCAACGTACCCGATGCGTTGCTTAATCTGATTGTTCTGAAATCTTCAGAGCACATGATTACGCATAAGATGACGCGCATTCGGGATACAGTAAATGAAGACATTACGCTGCCAACGGCTCCAACGGCTCTGGCGGCCCCCGTGATTGGATATACCGATGCGGCAAAATCTGATCCGTCAACGACCACAGTCTCGGCTCTCCCGGCAGCTCCTGTATATATAGCTCCTTCACTTGCGGCAAAACCTACTGCCCCGACTGTTGGAACGCTTAACCTACAACTCGATGTCACAGGCGCTACCAACGCAGCCCCTGTGGCTCCCTCAGCACCTGCTATAGCCTACGTTGGCGCGCAGGCAGCCGTCACAGCAGCCTCTGCACTTGCGGCCCTTGGAGCGGCTCCTGCGTACACGCCGCCCGTCTTCACGGGCAACATCTCAGACATCACGAGCGCGATCCCTACGGAAATTGACCTGGCGCTCCAGATCAATGGCTCTACAGCATTGACTGTGCCGAGCGCGCCCGCCGCGCCCGCCTTGTTCTCAGTGGGCCAATCGGATGTATCCATAAACTTCACCGTGCCGGATCTCGTCCCTCCTCAGTTCGTGAAGAGTGGATCGAACCTATCATTCACGTCATGGGATGCAGAAGTAACGGATGAAGACCCTGAACTCATGGGTGCTCATCTGAATAAGTTGTCTCTCGAACTGCAGGAAACGAAGCAATCGATAGAACAGAATCAAATTGAATATGCCAGGACGATAGAAGTTTACCGCGCCAAAGTCAACCAGGCGATGAAGAACGCTGAAATATCAGCATCACAAGCTCGCGACCGTCAGAACCAATCAGATGTGATGGCCTTGCAAGGATACGTGCAGAAGCTCGCACACCATGGCCAGGAGATAACAGTCTACCAAGGCCAGCTCGAGCAGAAAATTGCCGAGGCTAAATTTAACCTAGACCGTGCCATTCAAGGCGTGGCCACTGCTCAGAAATTATTCCTCGAGCGTTACCAGGCTGACATTCAGAATGCTCAGATGGTCTTCAACGCAGCTCAGGTAGAATATCAGACTGATGCACAACACAAGATAGAAACGGTCAGAACGCTTCTCCAAGAAGCACTGGCCAACATGAGAGCGTCCACAGACGTGAACGTGCAGAACCAAGTTCGTGCTATGGAAGCACTCGTTTCCAACTACAACATGGATCTGCAGCTTTTTGAACGTAAGGTGCAACTCTATCAAATGGAAGTTGATGTCACTCTTCGTGAATGGCTCGAGCAATTTAACAACGAAATTCGCGTCTTTGATTCTGAAGCTGGCGTAGACATCGCTCGATTCCAAGCAGAAGTTGCCAATGCGGCAAAAGCGTTTGAAGTTTCAATGGGCGTGTACACTGCTGGTGTGGCTCGCAATAACATGCAAGCACAAATCGCCCAACAAGAGCAACAGCAAATTGCTGCTCAAACTACAGACGTTTCAAAGCAGAATAAAGCCCGCGAACTCGAAGCAAAAATTGCAGACTACCAAGCCAGCCTTAGTAGGAAAGGACAGGAAATTCAGATCTATTCTGAAAACGTAAAATCTCTCGTGAGCCAACAAGCAAGTGAGGAGTCCACGCGCAGTGAAAAGCTGAAGATGTTTGCCCTTGATCGTAACAATGTGCGGCAGCACTTAATACAAGCCACAGTGGCATATGAACACCGCTATCGCGTACACTATCCAATCAACGTCCGAATGACAGACTTTTAGGTAAAATTATGCCAAACAATAATGTAAATTCTATCCGTCAATACTCCTCTGCTGAAGCGGGAAACCTGCTTCTGGGCGGCGTAGGGTTTAAGCGCCTGGCCGCTGGCACACACGTTGCTGGCGCAGGTTCACACACAGATGTAAAAGAATTCTACCTGGTGAAGGCTATTGCAGGTACGCTCACTCTGGGCGCGGCCTGTGTTGCTTCGAATGGTGACGCACCAGCGAACACTGACACCCTGCTTCAGGACGCAGAATTAAAATGTGTTCTTACGACTATCGTTGTGACAACAGGAATAGCTTACGCATATTTTAGATAATATAAATGCCAGCTCCAGAAACATATAGTTACGCTCGCCTGCCCAACACAGGGAGCTTCTCGATTGACATCGCTGCGCCGACTCCAAGTACGCTTAACGAGACGGTGACGGCGTATGCTCGGTGTCCAGGCGAGAGCACGGTAACACTGGGGTCGGTAGCTGGTGCAGCGGCAGGTACGGCTTTACAGATAATCGCCGTGTCCACGGATCTTACGGCAGGTATCACATATGAGATTACGGCTGGATCTCCTACGGAGGAAGTCCTACCAAACGATACAGATGGGCATTTTTATGTTCGTCGGAGAAGCATATAATGTCAGAGCCTCAATTTGACGATGTCGTAAGAGCGGGCGTTAGTATATCGACGAACGATACGGACGTGGGCGTGAGTTCGAACGATACGGACGTAACATTAAACAGTATGCCAGCAACCTTATCATACTGGTTAGACGTAAATTCTAATCAGATCACTGACTCGGCAGGAAATACCATAATCATAAGTACATCATAATGGCAAGCAGAATAGAATACTCAGTGTCGGTATCGCCGATATTTACCCACGCAACTGGAGAAGGCCAGGCAGACCGGGACAGCATTGCTGGTGACTTCAACAAAGTCTTCGGTGGTTCTGGAAAGGTGTCATCTCCACAGTATGGCGCAGCTGGTGCAACTGGGACCACCGCATTTACTGGTACTGGTTCGGCACTTCTTACAACCCCGACATCATGCAAGGGGTTATTCCTTCGTCACACTGGAGTGGATGAGAATGACGCAGCGACAACAGATACAGCAACAATAATTTTTGCTACTAAGATTATTGCCATTCTTGAAGCCGGGTGTGCATTCTTCTTGCCATCACCAGCTGAGGATGCTGCCGTAACGATAACAATATCAACCCCGGAAAATCAAATCAAGATCGAACACACCGTATTCGTGTAAGGTAAAACATGGCTGTTGTAAAAAGTGACCACCCCTATACCGAGATTGACGAGGCTATTGCCGCCGTCAGGGGATCTGTTTCTGGAACCAGTCCGTCCGCAGAGGTCACCACCCTTGCGGGCGCGAATACCGTTCCTGTTATGGTGGCGGGCGTCCCCTCGTTCATTCAGTGGACGAATGTCTTGGGTGAGATATTACTAGACAACGGGCTCACCGTTGGCACAAACGTCCAGGCTTGGGATG
>TARA_R110000868_G_scaffold320796_4_pt1 | contig 21503 bp, 11 predicted proteins | sample TARA_R110000868 | Tara Oceans TARA_R110000868 (sample SAMEA4397489) | marine metagenome | biome: Polar Biome; feature: [SRF] surface water layer (ENVO:00010504); material: water (ENVO:00002006), including particulate matter (ENVO:01000060) such as... | depth 5 m | reverse complement strand
AAGGGCGCGGTGCCTTTCTTGATGGGTGCAGGAGCAGTTAGCGCTGTTTTTTCATGTTTATTTGGATATATGTTATCTTTTCAGGGTGGGTATGAAACAGAGGCCCTCAATACCCATCTGTGGATGGGTATCGCGCTGGCTATTGTCTCAACGCTGGTTTTTGTCTCCGTAGTGTGGAAGAGAACCAAAAGAGATGTGACGTTACAGTCCGGGCTTATGATATTTCTTTTAATTGGGCTTGGATATACCGGTCATATGGGCGGTAATTTAACCCATGGCGCTTCATATCTTACTCAATACTCCCCAAACCCATTGCGCAAATTTGTGGGACTTCCTCCCAAGCCCGAAAAAAGACCACCGGTAACGGTATTGGATTCGGCCGATATATTTTTGGATGTTGTTTCCCCTATGTTATCCAACTATTGTGTAAGTTGTCATAATCCGGGTAAGTCTAAAGGTGACCTTGTTCTTTCGTCTTATGAACGTATTATTAAGGGAGGTGAAAACGGACCAGTTATTGTTGTTGGGGATTTTGGTAAAAGTGAACTTTTTAGAAGGGTGACCCTTCCGGAACATCACAATGATTTTATGCCTCCAGACGGAAAAAAACCACTTTCTGAAGAGCAGAAAAAATTATTGGAATTATGGATAGTGAATGGTGCACCGGAAAAAGGTCGACTAGATAATTTTGAAATTGAAGGAGATTATTTGTTGGCGGCAAATAAAGTCCTTAATCTTGAAGATCATGGGAGCAATTCCTTGGCTAGGAAGGTGGAGCCAGCAGACTCGTTGGTCATGGCTTCAATGAATGTCCAAGGATATATTGTTAGGAAAATAAGTGATGAAAGTAATTTATTGGATGTAAGTTTTTTGTCCAATAAAAAGGGAGATACTATAAATGTAGAAGAGCTGTTGCCCCTAAAACATCAAATTGTGTATTTAAATTTGCCCAACCTAAATCTAGAAGATAAAGATCTCAAGGTTATTGGGCAGTTTGAAAACTTGGTCAGATTAAATATTCATTCCAATCCTATAACCAATGATGGCCTATCCTTTTTAGAGAAACTCCAGTATTTGGAAGTCTTAAACCTATATGGCACTAAAATAGGGGATAACGGTTTAAAGGAGCTTGAATTGTTGAAAAAATTAAGTAGGGTTTACTTATGGAAAACGAAAGTTACTCGGGAAAAAGTAGAAAACCTTAAAGCTAATCGGCCCGACTTAGAGATTAACATTGGTGATGTATCCTAATAGATTTATAACAAGGTAATTTTATTTTGCCTTATTAAAAAAAATGCCGAACCATTGCAATGGTTCGGCATTTTTAATTTATTGGAGTAAACCCAAAAGGTATTAAACCCTAGGTAAATCTCCCTCTCCCTTTAATGGTAAATAGGATGTTCCCATAAGGTAGGTGTCCACATGGTATGCGGCTTGCCTACCTTCGGAAATGGCCCAAACTATTAAGGATTGTCCTCTTCTTTGATCTCCGGCAGCAAATATACCTGGTACATTGGTTTTATAATCCGCTTCACTGGCTTTAATATTGGTACGGGCATCTGCCTTAAGGCCCAATTGCTCCGCAATGGTCATTTCGGAACCTGTAAAGCCCATTGCCAATAGTGCTAATTCGCATGGCCATTCTTTTTCCGTATTCGGAATTTCCTTAAGTATAGGTCGTTGTCCAGGAACTGTGATCCACTCTACTTCCGAAGTGATAAGTGCTTTTAGGTTGCCATTTTTATCACCTATAAATTTTTTGGTGGAAATACTGAAAAATCGCTCAACACCCTCTTTATGCGATGAACTTGTTCTCAATCGCATAGGCCAAAATGGCCAAGGTTGATCTTCAGGTCGCCCTACAGGTGGTTTTCCTAAAATTTCGAAATTGGTTACAGAAGTGGCTCCGTGTCTGATGGAAGTTCCAATACAGTCCGATCCGGTGTCTCCCCCTCCAATAACCACAACGTGTTTTCCAGTGGCTTTAATTTCTTCGCCTAGATCTTTTATGCCATCTACACGCTTATTATTCTGTTTTAAGAAATCCATGGCCTGTGTAACCCCTTTAAGGTCGGACCCTTCTATAGGCAATACTCTTCGAACGGTAGCTCCTCCGGTAAGAACAATGGCATCAAACTGATCCTTAAGTTCCGTAGCTGAAATATCCACACCTACATTTACACCGGTCTTAATTATAATCCCTTCTTCGATCAATACTTTTACCCTACGATCAATGATGTTTTTTTCCATCTTAAAATCTGGAATACCATAGCGTAGAAGACCTCCAACTTTTTCATCCCTTTCATAAAGAGTAACAAGATGACCAGCTCTATTTAATTGTTGGGCTGCTGCCAGACCTGCTGGTCCCGATCCTATAATCGCAACAGTTTTTCCAGTTCTGTTGGCAGGTGGTTCTGCAACGACCCATCCTTTTTTGAAAGCAGTTTCAACAATGTTCTTTTCAATGTTCTCTATGGTTACCGGGTCCTCATTGATACCCAGAACACATGCCTCTTCACAAGGGGCCGGACAAAGTCTACCAGTGAATTCCGGGAAGTTGTTGGTGGAGTGTAATATTTCTGCCGCTTTATCCCATTTTCCAAGGTAAACTGCATCGTTGAAATCGGGTATTAGATTTCCTAATGGACATCCGCTATGACAAAACGGAATACCACAGTCCATACATCTCGCACCTTGATCCTTAAGCTCCTTTTCTTTCATTGGAAGCGTAAATTCCTTGTAGTTCTTCACCCTTTCATCTACTGGAGCGTACTCTTCTACTTTTCTATCGAATTCCAAAAATCCTGTTATCTTTCCCATATTTCGATTATATCGTTTCTAGTTTTTCTTTTTCCAAACGTATCAATGCCTGCTTGTATTCCTCAGGGAAAATCTTGATGAATTTTGGTAAATAATCTTCCCAATTCTCCAATATCCTCTGGGCAATTGGACTAAGTGTGGCATTATAGTGGTTTTCTATAAGTCCTTTTAATTCGGCAATATCATTATCATCCTCTACTCTTAAGAGGTTTAAAGACTCCGCATTGCAATTTTTCCTGAAGGTATTTTTCTCATCAAAGATATAGGCAATACCACCACTCATTCCAGCTCCAAAGTTTCTACCTACTTCACCAAGGATAACGGCGATACCTCCCGTCATGTACTCACAACCGTGATCTCCAATACCTTCTACCACAGCCTTTGCTCCAGAATTTCTTACGCAAAAACGCTCTCCTGCTTTTCCATTAATATAGGCTTCACCCGAAGTTGCTCCATATAATGTAACGTTTCCTGTTATTACGTTATCCTCTGGTTTTAAGGTGGACTTATAAGGTACTTTTATTATTAGTTTAGCTCCGGACAAGCCCTTGCCTAAATAATCGTTGGTATTTCCATTGACGATCATGGTAAGGCCCTTTGTGGCAAAGGCCCCAAAACTTTGTCCGGCAGAACCTGTGAAATTCAGTTTTAAAGTGTTTTCAGGTAATCCTTCTGCACCGTAGATTTTTGAAATTTCGTTACTGGTAATAGCACCAACGGCTCTATCGGTATTATGTATTGGGAAATCCAAAGAAATTTTTTCTTTTCTGAACAAGGCCGGATGGGCTTTTTCTATAATTTCAAATTCGATGGATTTGTCAATATCGTGTTGTTGTTTTTGAGTATTGTAGAATTTGGTACCCTTGGGCACATCTACCTGATACAAAATTGGCGTTAGGTCTATGCCTGCGGCCTTGTAGTGTTCCAAGGCTTTTTTACGATCCAATTTTTGTACTTGTCCAACCATTTCCACAATAGTCCTGAAACCTAATTGTGCCATTATTTCCCGAAGTTCTTGGGCAACGAAGTACATATAGTTGACAACGTGCTCTGGCTTGCCTTCAAACTTCTTGCGCAACTCTGGGTTTTGGGTTGCTATACCTACTGGGCAAGTATTTAAATGACATACACGCATCATAATACATCCCGAGGCTACCAATGGCGCTGTAGCAAATCCAAATTCTTCGGCGCCCAATAAACAGGCTATGGCCACATCCCTTCCGGTTTTTAACTGACCGTCACATTCTAATACAACCCTGTTTCTTAGGTCGTTCAATACCAAGGTTTGTTGTGCCTCGGCAATTCCCAATTCCCATGGAAGTCCGGCGTGCTTTAAAGAGGTTAAAGGAGATGCTCCTGTACCACCATCATGGCCCGAAATTAAAATAACATCTGCCTTTGCTTTGGAAACACCTGCTGCTACGGTGCCAACACCTACTTCAGAAACCAATTTCACATTGATTCTTGCCTTGCGGTTCGCAGACTTTAAATCGAATATTAGTTGTGATAAATCCTCAATAGAGTAAATATCGTGATGTGGAGGAGGTGATATTAATCCAACATATGGAGTGGAATTTCTTGTTTTGGCAATGGACGGATTTACTTTTGGCCCTGGCAATTGGCCTCCTTCACCAGGTTTTGCACCCTGTGCCATTTTAATCTGAATTTCCTTGGCATTGGTCAAATAATTGGAGGTGACACCAAATCTTCCGGAAGCAACTTGCTTAATGGCACTGTTTCTCCAGTCGCCAGTCTGGTTCTTATAAAAACGATCGGCATCCTCACCACCTTCGCCCGAATTGCTCTTCCCGCCTATTCTATTCATGGCAATCGCCAAATTCTCATGGGCTTCCTTACTAATGGAACCATAGGACATGGCTCCAGTCTTAAAGCGTTTAACTATTTCTGTCCATGGTTCAACTTCCTCCAATGGAATAGGATCGTAATTGGAAAATTCGAATAATCCACGGATGGTCATCAAATTTTTGGTCTGCTCATTTATCATTTGAGCAAATTCTTTATAGGATTCCGGTTCGTTGTTTCGAACTGATTTTTGGAGCATAGCAATACTTAACGGATTGAAAAGGTGCTTTTCACCATCCCTTCTCCAGCGATATTGTCCTCCAATTTCCAAATCTAAATTGGCGGCAATTTCTTTATCGAGGTAGGCTTTACCGTGGCGCTTTGCAATTTCCTTCTCTATTTCATAAAGTCCAATTCCCTGTATTCTAGTTGGAGTGTTAGGGAAATATTTGTCTACCACCTTGGTGTTGATTCCAATACATTCGAATAGTTGGGAACCTCGGTATGAGTTTAGGGTAGAAATACCGATTTTGTTCATCACCTTAAGGACACCCTTGCCAACCGCTTTATTGTAGTTGTTAATGGCTTGTTCAAAGGTGTATTCGGTAATATCGTGTTCTTTAATTTGCTCTGCTATAATTTCGTTTACCAAATAAGGATTTATTGCACTGGCTCCGAAACCAAATAACAACGCAAAGTGATGCACTTCCCTTGGTTCGGCAGATTCAATAATAACACTTAACTTAGAACGTTTTCCTAGGCGTTGAAGGCCGCTGTTGACAAACGAACAGGCCAAAACTGCAGGAATTGGTGCTTTTTCCTTGCTTACATTTCTATCAGATAGAATAATAATATTGGCACCATCATCTATAGCTTGTTCCGCTTGGTTTAGTATGGATTCCAATGCATCTTCCAGGCCGTTATGTCCTTTTTCAATATCATAAAGCATGGAAATGGAAACTACTTTGTAGTCTGGGCTGGAATCATAATTTTTTATCTTGTCCAAATCCTCCTTGGAAATAACGGGATTTTGGATTTTCAATTTTCTACAATGAAGTTCGGAAAATTCAAAGATATTTTGGTCGCTACCCAAGGTTAGACTAATGTCTGTTATAAGTTCCTCACGGATACCATCCAAAGGAGGGTTGGTAACCTGGGCGAACAATTGCTTAAAATAATTGTAAATTAATTGCGGACGTTCGGATAAAACGGCTATTGGTGTATCAGATCCCATAGATCCAAGCGGCTCTTTTGCCGTTTTCCCCATTGGAAGAATAATAGTGTTTATATCTTCCAGGGTATATCCAAATATTTCCTTTCTTTTCTGTACCGAAGCTTCATTTAAGAATAGTGGGCAGTCATTGTAAGGGATGTCCTTTAGATGGACCAAATTTTTGTCCAACCATTTTTTATACGGATACTTTAGCGCAATTTTTTCCTTTATTTCCTCATCGTTGATAATACGGCCCTCTTCCATGTTTACCAAGAACATTTTTCCTGGTTCCAATCGTCCGTGTAGCTCAATGTTTTCTGGTTCAAGATCTACAACACCAACTTCTGAGGACATAATAACATAACCGTCTTTGGTAACGGAATATCTAGATGGACGTAATCCATTTCTATCCAAAACGGCCCCAATGTAATTACCGTCGGTAAATGGAATTGAAGCAGGTCCGTCCCATGGTTCCATTAAGCAAGAGTGATATTCGTAAAATGCCTTTTTTGCTTCGGACATTTCATTGTTTTTCTCCCATGCTTCAGGCACCAGTATCATCATGACTTCTGGCAATGACCTTCCTGTCATCAGCAATAGCTCTACGACCATATCCATAGTGGCAGAATCCGACTTTCCTGGTAATATGATAGGGACAATATTTTTTATTTCGTCCCCAAACCAATCACTTTTCATTAACTCTTCCCTGGAGAGCATTCTTGAAACGTTGCCTCTTAGGGTGTTTATCTCCCCGTTGTGACACATATAACGGAATGGCTGGGCCAGATCCCAAGTTGGGAAAGTGTTGGTCGAGAATCTTTGATGTACCAAGGCCAAACGGGTTACTACCCTTGGATCCATTAGGTCTTTATAATACAAACTTATATCTTCTGGCATAAGGAGCCCTTTGAAGATGATAATTTTGGTTGAAAGACTTGGAACATAGAAAAATTTGCTTTCGGATAATTTTGAAGCATTGATAGTATGTTCTGTGACTTTTCTAGCTATGAACAACTTTAGATTAAAGTGGAAGAAATCCTGTTCGTCATTTTCTCGTGCTACAAATATTTGTTTCACGAATGGTTCGGTTTCCGCAGCTATTCTTCCGGGAATGGATTTGTTGATAGGAACGTCTCTCCACCCCAACAATTTTAACCCTTGTTTTTTGATATTGGATTCAAAAACTTCTATACAGTAATCCCTTTGATTCTCCTTCTGTGGCAAAAACACGTTACCTACGGCATAACTGCCCGGTTCCGGAAGCTCAAAGCTACATACATCTTGAAAAAAATCATGTGGGATATCTATTAAAATTCCCGCTCCATCACCAGTTTTTCCATCGGAACTTACCGCTCCCCTGTGCTCTAATTTTTCTAATATTTCTAAGGCCTTATGGATAATGTCATTCGACTTTTTTCCTTTAAGACTACAAATAAAACCTGCGCCACAGTTGTCATGTTCAAATTCCGGTAGGTACAATCCTTGTTTTCTCAGCTTCATAAATTATCATATTTATTCAAAAATATCAAAATATTTGCATTTAATGCAGTGCTATGTCAAATAGTGTGTAAGAAATTCAACGTTTATAATTCAGCGATAAAAAAAATGCATATTCTGATATTTGAGCCCCTAATATTGGGATTTCCTCAATATTAAGGTTTTATTATTGATGTTTTTCCTGTTAACAGGGGGTAAATGATACAAATTAGATTTTTTTGGTTATAGACCCTGGTTTAGTACAGGGGGCAATATATGTAAAAGTTATTATATTTGATTTGTACCCCTAAATTTTTAGGGGTACAACTCTTAATTTTTTAAAATACTTCTAGAAATCACTATTTTTTGAATCTCGGGGGTTACTGCATGATGGATAAAAATAATTTTATTGCCTTTCTTTTTTAATTTTAATTGGAACCAATCTTACTTTTAATATTGGGATTTCCACCTTTTTTTAAGATACTCTAAAAATTAAATCCTTGATATATAAATTATTTCAGATTGAATATCATGAAAATATACTTAAAAGCCTAACGTCTGTAAAATTGCTCGTTGAAAGGTATTATAGTAGGGCTAAATTAATCATTTTTCGTTTATAAACGGGAATTTGATGGCGTGCATCATTTTTCTTCGTAAGTTATTCAAATATTCGTCCAAGAAAACCGTAAATGTACCATCTCTTTTGTTTGTTATTGATTATCAATTATGGACTTTTTGCTCAACAGTCTAAGATTGATAGCCTCAATACTTTAGTGGTAATTTCACGGAGCAACCCCAAAGTAGAGCAATCTCTTGAACTCTCTGCCCAGTACAATTATTTAAATGATGAAAAGGCAGATGAATATGCTAAGCAAGAAATAAACCTTTCCAAGGAGTTGGCCTATAAAGAAGGTGAGATACAGAGTTGTTATGTATTAGGCCAGCTAATGTACAGTAAGGGAGAAAAGAACAATGCCATGTTTCGGTATGAGAAGGGGATTGAATTAGCAAAGGTAATTAGCGACCAATCTCTTATAGCTTTGGGGTATAAATTAATAGGAGGGTACTATGAGGAAGAAAATAATTTACACAGGGCATTGGAATATAACAACCTTGCCTTGGCTATTTATACCAAATTAAAAAATCGGCAAGAAATGGCATCCTGTTTTACTGCTTTGGGACAAATTTATAAACGATTCGCAAATTATGATAAAGCGTTGGCCCTTGATTTTAAAGCACTTCAAATTCAGGAAGCACTTCAGGATAATAAAGGAATATCTCTCGTTTTCATCAATATTGGAAATATTTATCTACTGAATGGCAAATTGGATAAGGCCGAGGATTATTTTTTAAAGTCCCTGAAGATTAATTTGGAAAATGAAGACAAAGAAGGGGTGATGATTAGTTTAATGCGTTTGGGGGTGGCCAAGCAGAAAATGGGAGAATTTGACAAAGCCGTTAAATATTATAAAAAGGCGCTTATTGTTGCACGGGAACTCAATTCCAAGTTCATTGAGGCAATTTTGTTGGGTAATATTGGGTCCACCTTAAGAAGTCAGTTTGAGTATGAGGAATCTCTAACCTATCTTTTCGCTGCTTTGGAAATTAAAAAACACCTTGATAAAAAGGCCAGTGCGGCCCATTCTTATAACGACATCAGTGAAACTTATTTTGCTATGGACAGGCCTTTGGAGGCGAAAAAATATGCATTGGAGGCCATTGCTGTTTCAAAAGATGTAGATATTGACCAATACCGGGTAGGTTTTGAGCTATTGGCACAATCGGCCTATAGTTTGGGGGATTTGACCAATGCCTTTACTTATCTGCAGCGATCTCATAAGTTAAAGGACAGCATTTTCACTATTAATGCCAAGTCAAAGATAGATGAACTTGAAATACAGTACAATACACGTAAAAACGAAGAGGAAATTCTTCTGTTGAAAGAGCAAAGGCAAACGGCGGACTATACCAGAAAGACTTATTTGGCAGGCGGCGTATTGACTTCTGTTATCTTATTATTAATGTTTAACCAACAGCGATTAAAAACTAATAAAAATAGACTTTTACTGGAAAAAGAGCAGGAAGTAGATCAAATGAAATCTAAATTCTTCGCCAATATTTCGCACGAGTTCAGGACGCCGCTTACATTGATTTTGGGACCCATAGAAACCATGCTATTCAAAACCGATGACCAAAAAACAAAATATAATTTGGAGGTCATGAAAAAGAATGCCAATAAATTGTTGAAGCTTATCAATCAGTTATTGGACTTATCGAAACTGGAAGCAGGGAAGCTTAAACTCAAATTAGCCGAGGAAGATATAATTCCTATTGTCCGTGGCGTTGCCATGGCGTTTCATTCCTTGGCAGAGCTAAAGAAAATAGATTTACAAATAAACTCCGATTCAAATCATTTAAAAGTTTTTGTAGATCGCGAAAAATTGGAAATCATGTTGGTGAACTTGTTGTCGAACGCTTTTAAGTTCACCCCGCAAAACGGCACGGTCAAAGTCCTTGTCGATACCAATGCCGCCAACAGTCGAGCGAGTTTTTATACCATTACGGTAAGCGATACGGGAGTGGGGATTCCGGAAAAAGATCTCGCTCAGATTTTCAATCGTTTTTATCAAAGCACAAATGACCAAGAAAATGGATATGACGGTACTGGCATCGGCTTGGCCCTAACCAAAGAATTGGTAGATCTGCACCAGGGTGCGATCAAGGTTGCGAGCCAAGTCGGGTTCGGCACCGATTTTACAATTGAGATGCCGGTTGGGAAGGAGCACTTTAAGGCAGCAGAAGTGATGTCCATGGTGCCTTTGCTGAACCAAGAACATGAAACGATGATAAACACCCTTACAGAAATTGATTTTCCGGATGACAATGGCGCGGTCGATCGATCAAAGCCCTTATTGCTGTTGGTGGAGGATAATATAGACCTGATGAATTATCTAAAGGATATTTTTCAATGGGAATATCAAATTTTGCAGGCTCAAGATGGGCAACAGGGCATTGAAATGGCGCTGGAGCACGTTCCCGATATGATCATCAGCGATGTCATAATGCCCAAGAAAGATGGGTATGTTGTGTGCAAAACGCTGAAGCAAGACGAAAAAACCAGTCATATCCCTATCATTTTGCTGACCGCCAAGGCAAGTTTGGAAGACAAGATGGAAGGGTTGGAGACCCATGCGGACGATTATGTGACTAAACCTTTTGCTCCAAAGGAATTATTGTTGAAAGTGGACAATCTTATAAGTTCTAGAGAAAATTTGAGGGAAAAATACAAGCGAGAGGCGGTACTAAAGCCCAGTGATATTGCTGTTAATTCAGTCGATGAAGCCTTTCTTGAAAAAATTATAAAAGTGGTAGAAGAGAACATGGGCGATGACCAATTTGGTGTGGAACAGTTGGCGCTTGCTATTGGTATGAGTCGCTCACAATTACATAGAAAACTAAAGGCCTTGTTAGGTCAGGCACCGACCCAATTTATAAGGACCTTTCGTTTGCAACGTGCCCATAATCTCCTAAAACAAAATGCAGCCACCTCATCGGAAATAGCCTTCCAAGTTGGGTTTGGCAGTCCTTCCTATTTTACCAAGTGCTTTCATGAACATTATGGGTATACCCCTTCGGAAATTCAGAAATAGGCTAAAGATACACACTCTATATAATTATGTTGTTAGCCAATTATTAAAAAAATAATAGGCTTAAATATTTTTTGTAGCTATTTGCATCTTAAGCCTTACAAATTGATTTGGTCCTAGCTGCGAAAGCTTTTAATTTCCAAATTTTTGAATTTCACCTTAAACAAAGTTGCGATTTGGGCCATAAAAAAGCATCTTCTTAAACAAAGAAGATGCTCCCTTCAAAAATCTTTAAAAAAGTTACTGTTAAAATGTGTAACATATTGCGCCCCTACATACCCTTACTGTTTTGGCTGCCCAATTGGGTTGGAATGAAAGAGATTGGCATTGTCTGCCTATGATAGGAACATCCAAACATCCACTACCACTTAATGAAACTCCACTTTGGGTGACTGTGGTTTTAATAGTTGATTCCCATGGCCCTAGATTTTTATTCACCGTACCTGACAATAAGAAGCTATTATCAGGATTAATTGATCCTGATACGTGAGTAGTGACGAAATATAGGTCCAAATTTCCGGAAATCTGTACACCGCCTAAAGTACTTGCATGAATAGTTGAACTGGATATTGTAAATTCGTGGCCCGCAACGGTGAGACCCCTTGACAATGTACCTTGCATATCAATGCCATTATTCGTAATAAAACCGGACATATCAGCACTTGTTATCGGTAAATCAAATCCTCCGGAGACTTTAAACCCGTCAGCACTCGAAATTGTTATTTCACCATTCGCAGTATATAGATTTACGCCTTTGAAGTCTACATTGCCATCGAAATTCCCGTGTAAGTATAATTCACCCGATTTAATAAAACCTTCCACGGCAACGCTGCCGATTCCAGCTGGGGCATCAATAAATCCGCTAAGGGAAATGCCATCTTCGGGATTGGTGGAAATGCTATAATCAATTCCTGCACCATAGGTGCTAACAATGGTGCCATCTGGCAAAGTAATGCCGCTGGTAAATTTTCCTTCAACAGTAAGTCCTTCTTGCGTGGCTATACCACTAAATTCTGAACCTACTATTCCAAAAGGTAAATCTGTATAACCACTCAATTGAATGTAATTATCTATAGTAGATAACTTAGCGGTCGAATTGACATTACTTAATATAACCCCATTTGGTAAAGCTATAATTTTGTCTAGTTTAAAACTTAATTCAAATCCTTTATCTCGGTCTAGGGTTCCTTCAATTTCACTTCCAATTTTCATATTTCCATTAGTGACAAAGGCGATTGTTGGCTCCTGAGCTGTTCCTTTTAGTTTTATACTATCTTTATTTATTAATATATAAGAATTATTGATTTCATGATAATTCCATTCGAACATTTTAATTCTCATGTTTGATTCCATGTAAAGTGACCAGTTTTCGAAATTGTCATCATCTATTGGCCCCGTATTAATGTATATGAATCCATCCCCTGTATAATTGGGAATGTATTTTGCAATTTTATCCCCAAGTAAATCTCTAATAGCACTGGGAGAAGTTGTCTGGCCCCCAAACCTCCATCCATCATTAACATCATGGTTAGGATTATAATCTATTTCTTCCATATTCCAATGTTGCTCTGATGCCGCTAAAAGTTCAAGTTTTTGTGGTTCTTCATTAAAAATAGGATCAATAAATTCCCCAAGAACTATATTAGATTTAGGTAATGCTCCCAATACGAGTGCTATGCCCTTACCTCCATAATCAATTGTTCCTGTCCAACTATGTGATCCTAGATCATGATCAAAATTCTCAAGCTTTCGAACAAAAAATTCTTCTATTCTTGGGTCATTCTCTTCAAATGGCAAGTGCCAATAATTTTCACCTGAGTATCTAAAAATAACTTTTGTAATATTTTGAAATCCCCAATAGATATGTGACAACCTGCTTTCAAAACCATTGTATCCATAGGTTTCTTTAAAAGCGTCCAATCTGTTAAATTCGTAGGGGCGTGAAGGAATTAGCCCTTGGTTGGAAATCCCAATACTCATTTTCTTTACTACATTAGGAACAAATGATTTCTCAATTTGTTCTATAGTGGTCTTTTCTAATATTTTATTCAAAATCCACTGACCACCTTTAGAATTTTTAATTGTTTTTCCAATTTTATTGATAGTTGGTAAAGTCAGGTAAAACCAAACTGATGGATCACTAGGGTCCATATAAAAATCAATAAATCCATAAACTTTTTCGTTTAGAAATGCTTTTGCTTTTAGTGCATATTCTCCACCTTCTCCTTCATCGAAAACTTCAAAATGATAATAATTAATATCATCTTTCAATGGTAGATCTATTTTATATTTTTCTTTATACTGGGCCCCAGTTAAATATTCAATTTTAGATTTTACCGGCTTCCATTCAAATTTATTGAGAAGACCCTTGAATATACCTACTTCTGGAAAGCTAGGTATACCTGTGCCCGTAATATTTATAATAACGTCAGATTCATTTACTTCAATAATAATGTCCCCCTCTACCACATCAAACTCTTCTCCTTTATCGTTTTTAGCTTTTAACAAACCATTAAACTCATATCCTGTATCTGTTTTAACAATATTGTCAGAAACAATTGAGACATCTCCATTGCCGTCCAAATCTAATTTTGTGGGTGCCTTAGGTTCTGTAGTGCCTATTGGGGCAGGATCAGTAGGACTATCTTTTGAACAGTTCAATACTAGCGTGCTCACAATAAGCAAGAGCATGATTCTAATTAATTGTTTGGTTGTTTTCATGGTCTATAGTTTTAACAGTGTTCTTGTAATTAAAAATCACTACTGTAAAACTAGATATGAACATCTTTTAACGCTATAAGGTAGGTCGCAAGTGTTATAATTTTAGTCGCAAAATGCTGATTTAGATGGTTTGGTATGGTTGATTATTTGTTAGAATTGTCTGGGGATCTATTTTAGGAAAATATAAAATGGTGATAAATCACATTGCAAGAATACAATGTAAATATCTAAATGTTAATTTAAGTGATCTTAAGAGGTCTGATTTTGAAATTTAGTGATGGATGGGAATTTGATTAAAAATGTATGAAGACATAAATTTATGAAGTGAAAGTTCTAAATTCAATTAGAGTCTTAAAATGAATATTAATCTTATATCTAAAAAAAAGGGAACAACCATATGATAATAGTTGTTCCCTTTTTTTATTCCCATCAATCGATCATACCCTTAAAATACTTCTAGAAATCACTATTTTTTGTATTTCGGATGTACCCTCATAGATCTGTGTAATCTTGGCATCGCGCATCATTCTTTCTACATGATAGTCCTTTACAAAGCCATTGCCACCGTGAATTTGAACCGCTTCTATTGTGGTATCCATGGCTACTTGTGACGCGTAAAGTTTGGCCATGGCACTCGATAGGTCATAATTATTGCCTTGGTCCTTATCCCAGGCCGCCTTATACACCAAATGTCTGGCAGCTTCAATTTGTACGTGCATATCGGCCAATTTAAAAGCTATGGCCTGATGGTTGCTGATTTCGGTGCCAAAAGCTTTTCGTTCCTTGGAATATTTAAGGGCCAGTTCATAAGCGCCTGCGGCGATACCCAAGGCCTGGGCGGCTATCCCAATTCTGCCCCCGGCAAGTGTTTTCATAGCAAATTTAAAACCAAATCCATCTTCGCCAATTCTATTTTCTTTGGGAACCTTCACGTCGTTAAATATTAGGGAATGGGTGTCACTGCCCCGTATGCCCAACTTATTTTCCTTGGGGCCAATTTCAAAACCAGGTGAACCTTTTTCTACTATTAATGCATTTATGCCCTTGTGTCCTTTGGAAATATCCGTTTGTGCAATGACCAAATAAATTTCGGCGGAATTTCCATTGGTAATCCAGTTTTTGGTTCCGTTTAATATGTAATGATCTCCCTTGTCCAGGGCTGTCGTTTTTTGGGAGGTGGCATCGCTACCTGCTTCCGGTTCGGAAAGACAAAATGCTCCTATACATTGCCCAGTGGACAACCGGGTTAAATATTTTTCTTTTTGCTCCTCACTGCCAAAAGTTTCAAGTCCCCAACAAACCAAAGAATTGTTGACGGATACAATTACCGAGGCTGATGCATCAATTTTGGAAAGTTCTTCCATAACAAGTACATATGAAATGGTATCCAATCCACTTCCTCCGTATTTGGGTTCCACCATCATTCCCATGAATCCCAATTCCGCCATTTTTTTTACCTGTTCTGTAGGGAATTTTTGAGCGTCGTCTCTTTCTATAACACCGGGCAGTAATTCATTTTGAGCAAAATCCCTTGCTGCCTGCTGTATCATTAACTGTTCTTCCGAAAGCGTAAAATCCATGTGTATCAATAAAATAGTGAGAATAATACAAATATACGAGTATACAATGGAATAATAATGGAGAATAAAAACATTAAAACCTAATCTATATTTTTATATTTGTTGGGTTGATTACTTTTTTATCTGTAAAGGAACTTGGCAATTATGAGACAACATTAGCAATTGAGGTAGTATAAGCTCGAGGATTTGAAAAGTCCGAAAAAATCGCTAGTGGATGCTAATAGTTTAATTGTAAAGTATAATGAAAGAGTTATTAAAAATATACGAAGACAAAGCCCCTGAAATTGTTTTTAACTGGAAAGATCCAGAGACGGAGGCAGAAGGGTGGACGGTAATTAATTCCCTTCGTGGCGGGGCTGCCGGTGGCGGTACTAGAATGAGGGAAGGATTGGATATGAACGAGGTCCTGTCCTTGGCAAAGACAATGGAAGTGAAGTTTACGGTTTCTGGCCCTCCAATTGGCGGTGCAAAGTCAGGAATTAATTTTGACCCCAACGACCCCAGGAAATTAGGGGTGCTTAAAAGGTGGTACCATGCAGTGGCGCCCTTATTGAAAAGTTATTACGGCACCGGTGGGGATCTGAATGTTGATGAGATCCATGAGGTAATCCCTATAACGGAAGATGCTGGTGTTTGGCATCCTCAAGAAGGTGTTTTTAATGGGCATTTTAAACCAACCGAAGCTGATAAAATAAATAGGATAGGCCAACTGCGTTTAGGAGTGATAAAGGTCTTGGAGGGTAATAAATATTCACCTCAAGTGGCGCGTAAGTTTACCGTGGCAGATATGATTACCGGTTTTGGAGTTGCGGAAGCGGTAAAACATTTTTATGACATACACGGAGGTTCTGTTGAGGGTAAGAAGGCTATAGTTCAAGGATTTGGGAATGTAGGTTCCGCAGCGGCCTTCTATTTGTCCCAAATGGGAGCTAAGGTGGTAGGAATTATTGATAGGGCTGGAGGGGTGATCAATGAAGCGGGTTATTCGAAAGAGGAGATTAGGTCGTTTTTTTTGAACAAAAAGGGGAATACACTTTTTTCGGATGATGTTATTCCATTCGCAGACATCAATGAAAGAATTTGGAATTTGCCTGCGGAAATTTTTGTTCCCTGTGCCGCCTCCAGGCTGGTAACCAAGGTGCAGATCTCCCAAATGATAAAAAGTGGTCTGGAAGTGATAAGTTGTGGTGCAAATGTTCCCTTTGCGGATAAAGAAATATTTTTTGGTCCTATTATGGAATATACGGACGAGCGGGTAAGTTTAATTCCCGACTTTATATCCAATTGTGGAATGGCCAGAGTTTTTGCATATTTTATGGAAGGAAGGGTAGCTATGAATGACGAACTTATTTTTAATGATACATCCAATACCATTAGAAACGCAATTTTAAATATATTTAACCAAAATAATACAAAAGTCAATCTTAGTAAGACCGGATTTGAGATTGCATTGAATCAATTAATTTAAATTTAACCAATAATAGCATGGAGACCATTATTATTATTTTATTCGTTGCCGGTTACTTGGCAATAACATTGGAGCACAACCTTAAGATAGATAAATTAATTCCCGCTTTGGCTATGATGGCTCTTTTATGGGCGGTTATAGCTTTGGCACATATGCCGGTTTTTGAGGTTAATGCGGAACTAAGGGAGTTGGAGCCCACCCATATAGATGAAATTTTATTGCATCATCTGGGTAAGACCGCGGAAATATTGGTCTTCCTTTTAGGGGCAATGACCATTGTGGAAATAATAGATTACTTTGATGGTTTTGCTACAATTAAGGGCTTTATTAAAACAAAGAGCAAAAGAAAGCTGCTTTGGTTGTTCTCAATACTGGCCTTTATACTCTCTGCCATTATAGATAACCTTACCGCAACAATTGTATTGATAACTATCCTGCAGAAGGTAATTAAAGAAAGGGAAACCAGACTTTGGTTTGCTGGTATGATAATTATTGCAGCCAATGCAGGGGGTGCATGGTCTCCCATTGGTGATGTTACCACCACCATGTTATGGATCGCCAATAAGGTCTCTGCCGCACAATTAATAGAACATGTACTTGTGCCTTCAATTATATGTATGGTGGTACCAACCTTTATTGCTAGCAGATATAAGGCATTTGCTGGAAATATAGAAAGTGATTTGGAAGAAGGTGAGTCCAGTAAGACCAAATACGGGGCTACTATGCTTTACTTAGGCTTGGGGTCTATTATTTTTGTTCCCTTTTTTAAGACCATAACCCACTTGCCCCCATATGTAGGAATGATGCTCTCCTTGGCGTTGGTGGCTACATTTGCTGAAATTTATAGTAGTTCCAAATTTAGTATTTCAAATATCGACGGTGAAAGCGAAGCGGAATCACATCACAGTCCAGTGCATAAGTCACTTTCCAAAATTGAGTTGCCCAGTATTCTTTTTTTCTTGGGGATTTTAATGGCGGTTGCAGCTTTGGAATCTTTAGGGATGCTGTTCCATTTTGCAGGTACTTTGGATGAGGTGATGCCTATGCTGGGAACGGAGTCTGGTGGAGAATTGGTGTCGGATTTGGTAGTTCTATTCCTCGGAATCGGATCTGCTGTAATAGATAATGTGCCACTGGTAGCGGCCAGTATTGGAATGTTCTCTGTAGGAATGGATGATCCGGTTTGGCATTTCATAGCTTATTCAGCAGGAACAGGAGGAAGTATGTTGATTATAGGTTCAGCGGCAGGGGTTGTAGCTATGGGAATGGAAAAAATAGACTTCTTCTGGTATTTGAAGAAAATTGCATGGTTGGCATTCCTAGGATTTGCTGCTGGTGCCATTGGATTTATATTAATTAGAAATTTAGTGTTAAACGCATAATTTAATCGATAAAAGACCGTTATTAAGGCAACTTAAATAAATAAAATATATGTTATTGATACAAGACCTTGCTCAAGAGGCAGGATTAGAGGGAGTTGTGTCTGAGGAAAAGACACTTTCTGTTATAGATTTAATAGTAAATGGCGGTACAGGGAGTATCTTGATTATTAGTGTTTTGTTTGTGATGCTTTTTGTGGCACTGTATATTTATTTTGAACGCATTTTTGCTATTAAGGCAGCTTCAAAAATAGATAGCAATTTTATGAACCAGATACGGGACCACGTTACCAATGGCAAATTGGAAGCGGCCAAAATATTGTGTGCCCAAACAGATTCACCAGTGGCCAGGTTAACGGAAAAGGGAATCTCCAGAATAGGAAAACCTTTGGATGATATTAATACGGCTATTGAAAATGCTGGTACCCTAGAGGTTTATAAATTGGAAAAAAATGTGAGCGTATTGGCTACCGTTGCCGGAGCAGCTCCAATGATCGGATTTTTAGGAACCGTAATTGGTATGATTTTGGCATTCCACCAAATGGCTTCCAGTGGGGGGCAGGCGGAAATGGGTTCATTGGCGTCAGGTATTTATACGGCAATGACCACTACTGTGGCAGGACTTATTGTAGGTATTATAGCTTATATAGGGTATAACCATTTGGTAAACAGAACGGATAAAGTGGTTCATAAAATGGAAGCAAATGCGGTAGAATTTTTAGATTTATTGAACGAACCTCTTTAGAACATAACAAATGAAACTAAAAGGTAGAAATAAGGTTAGTCCAGATTTTAGCATGTCCTCTATGACGGACATAGTGTTCCTGTTGCTTATATTCTTTATGTTGACTGCGAATTCACCCAATGCATTGGATTTGTTGTTGCCCAAAGCAAAAGGTAAATCTACCAATACCCAAAACGTATCGGTGAGCATTAATAAGAATTTGGAATATTTTGTAAACAACGAGAAGATTAACGGACAATATATAGAAATTGAATTAAAAAAGGCACTAAAAGGACAAGAGAAGCCTACGATTATTCTTAGGGCAGAAGAGAGCGTTGCCATTAAAGAGGCGGTAAACGTTATGGATATTGCCAATAGAAATAATTATAAGGTTATTTTGGCGGTGCGACCAAATTAATGTCATTACTTAATACGAGACACGAGAAAAAATCTTTTACACTTACTACAATTCTGTTAAGTGTGCTACTGCTTTTGCTTTTTTATATTGGACTCACTTACCTAGATCCTCCAATAGAAAATGGCATTTCCGTCAATTTTGGTACAACCGATTTTGGTAGCGGAAGGGTGCAGCCTAAAGAAAAAATTAAATCAGAACCCCTTAATACCCCTATCAAAGAACCAAAAGTTCAGGAGGAGAAGGTCGAAGAGGTGGTGGAAGAGGTGCCAGAGGAAAAAGTGGCCAAGGAGAAACCGGCCGAAAAGTTACTTACCCAAGAAAGTGAGGAATCCATAAAAATAAAGCAACAGCAGGAAGTAAAACGCAAGGCGGACGAGGCCATTAAAAAGGCACAGGCCGAAGCGGAACGCGTTGCCCGTGAAAAGAAGGAAGCTGAAGAAAAGGTTCGAAAGGAACAACAGGCAAAAAAGAATAAACTCGATGAGTTGATCGGGGGTATTAATAAGTCCGAAGGAACGGCTTCCGGTGGCGAGGGCGATGATAACAAGGCCGGCGATAAGGGGCAACCGGACGGAGACCCCTATGCAACCAGTTATTACGGTAGTCCCGGATCGGGTAGTGGTACCGGAGGTTATGGACTCAACGGACGATCCTTGGTGAATAAGGGAAAGATACAACAGGAATGTAACGAAGAGGGAAGGGTCGTAGTAAAAATTATAGTGGACCGAAATGGAAAGGTGGTAAGTGCTATACCTGGGCAAAAAGGTACTACCAATACGCATCCCTGTTTAATGGAACCCGCAAAGAAAACTGCTTTTATGCACCAATGGAATTTGGATTCCAATGCTCCTAGCCAACAAGTTGGTTTTGTGGTAGTGAATTTTAAACTGGGCGAATAAGCCTTCCTTCATTATCCAGAATCTATTTCCCTTTATAAATTTTAAGTTTTCATTTGCTATTAAAGCGTATTGATGGTATTGTTTCAACACTTTGTTCTAACTTCAACAGACAATCATAAATGACCTATCAGGAAACTTTGGAATGGATGTTCGCAAAACTGCCCATGTACCAACAAAAGGGAATTTCTGCATTTAAGGGTAAATTGGATAATATACTTAAGCTTTCTGCCTATTTGGGCCATTCTGAACGAAAATTCAAAAGTATACATGTTGCAGGTACCAACGGCAAAGGTTCCAGTAGTCATATGCTGGCTTCTATTCTACAAGAGGCAGGGTATAAGGTAGGATTATATACCTCACCGCATTTAAAGGATTTTAGGGAGCGGATCAGAATTAACGGCAAGCCGGTAAGTAAAAAATTCGTGGTTGCTTTTATCAAGGAAAATAAACTATTCCTGGAAGCACATGACCTATCTTTTTTTGAAATGAGCGTGGGAATGGCTTTCCAATATTTTGAAGAAGAAAAAATAGATATTGCCATTGTTGAAGTGGGACTTGGGGGGCGGTTGGATTCCACCAATATAATTACTCCAGAAGTCTCGTTGATTACAAATATTGGCTATGATCATGTAGAAATGTTGGGGGATACCATTGCTAAAATAGCCTACGAAAAGGCGGGAATCATTAAACCTAATGTACCAGTGGTAATAAGTGAACTACAAGAAGAGACAGCCGTTGTTTTTAATGCAGTAGCTACAGAAAGGAATTCCAAAATTATTTTTGCTGGGGAAGTAATCCCAGGAAACTATAAAACCTCGTTATTGGGAAGTTATCAGGTCAAGAATGTTAAGGGCGTTGTGGCTGCTATTAAGGAATTAAAAGGTTTTAATATTAGTGAAAAGCATATTTCCGATGGCCTGTTGAAGGTTTCCGAAAATACTGGTTTGTTGGGTAGGTGGCAATTTCTAGGTGAAAACCCAACAGTTGTATGTGATACGGCCCACAATACGGAGGGATTGACCATTGTGGTTGATCAGATTAAGCAACAGGAATTTACCGATCTACATGTGATAATCGGATTTGTTAAGGATAAGAATTTGGAACAAATTTTACCCCTATTTCCTAAAAATGCCCATTATTATTTTTGTAAGCCTAATATTCAAAGGGGTTTGGATGAGGTAGTACTTAAAACTCGGGCAATGGAATACGGTTTGATAGGAGAGGCTTATCCGTCTGTAAATGAAGCGCTTAAATGTGCATTAAGGGTTGCTAAAAAAACTGATTTTGTGTTTGTTGGAGGTAGTACTTTCGTTGTGGCGGAAATTGTATAAATTTTTCTATTTTTTCCTTTGCGA